>Ga0256898_1000878_pt1 | contig 10276 bp, 5 predicted proteins | sample MC6MC0686MT_FD_186333 | JGI IMG/M metagenome (GOLD analysis project Ga0256898, IMG submission 186333) | Metatranscriptome of enriched soil aggregate microbial communities from Iowa State University, Ames, United States - MC6-MC0686-MT... | ecosystem: Environmental > Terrestrial > Soil >... | reverse complement strand
TTTTGGGGAGGGAGAACAATAAATAGCCAAGTCAGCAAAGCCAGAGCGGCGAATTCGGAGCCGATAGCGCGCAAGAAGAGCGGCTACCGAAAGCTCATTTCCCAGTATCAGCTGGTATTGATGTCCGTCCCATTCGTGGGCGTGTTGGTTGTATTCGGTTATTTGCCCCTATGGGGATGGATTATGGCATTCCAGAAGTACTCGATACCGAAAGGGATTTTTGGAAGCCCTTTCGTAGGGTTCGATCAATTCGCGGAGCTGTTCAAGGACGATCAGTTTTACAACGCGCTCCGCAATACGCTGGCCATGAGCGTGATGGGCCTGGTGTCCGGCTTTGTCTGCGCGATCGTGCTTGCGCTTCTGCTTAACGAAGTCAGGCTCACCTTGTTTAAGCGCACCGTCCAGACGATCGTTTATATTCCGCATTTCGTGTCCTGGGTCGTCATTTCCAACATTATGATTTTCGTCCTTTCGCCGGATTACGGTCCGTTCAACGAGCTGTTGAAGTACCTCGGCTTGATCGAAGAACCGATCTACTTCCTGTCCAAGGAAAAATGGTTCTGGATCATCCATACGTTCGCCGGATTATGGAAGGAGCTCGGCTGGAGCACGATCATTTATTTGGCGGTGCTTTCCGGCGTTAATCCGGAATTGTACGAAGCGGCCGACGTCGACGGCGCCGGGCGGTTCAAGAAAATGATCTACATTTCGTTCCCTTCCCTGCTGCCCACCGCAACGATGCTGCTTATTTTGGCAGTCGGGCACTTGATTTCGACGGGGTACGAATCTCAGATGCTGCTCGGCAATTCGCTTGTCATCGAATATTCGAAGGTACTCGATTTGTACGCTCTCGATTACGCGCTCAAGCTGGGGGATTATTCTTACGGCGTGGCGATCAGCATGTTCAAATCGATGGTCAGCATCATTCTGGTGCTCGGCGTCAATCAGCTGGCCAAAAGACTGGGACAATCCCATGTCCTCTAAGCAACGGGGGTACGCGCAATGAAACAAAAGTTAACCTTGGGCGGAACCGCCTTTCACACGATCAACTATTTGGCGCTGACGCTGCTGGCGGCCGCTACGTTGTATCCGTTCTTGAATTTGCTGGCCATCTCGCTCAATCAATCGATGGATACGGTAAAGGGAGGCATTTATTTGCTTCCCCGGAAGTTCACGCTAGACAATTACATCCTAATTTTTCAAAATCAGCGGTTGTTTTCTTCGGTCAGTCTATCTGTCGCCAGAACGGTGATCGGGACTACGCTTGCGCTGATCGCCACTATTATGGTCTCTTATGCGCTAAGCCGGACAGAATACGTGCTCCGCAAGCCGCTGAACACGATCATCGTCGTCAGTATGTATGTCAACGGCGGGCTGATTCCTTATTATTTGCTTATTAAAAATTTGGGTCTGACGAACACGTTCCTTGTCTACATCATTCCCGGCTTGATCGGCGCTTTCAACGTGATGATTATGCGCAGCTTCTTCGACCAGCTGCCGAGCGGGCTGATTGAATCGGCAAGGATGGAGGGTGCGAGCGAGTTCCAAGTGCTTACCCGGGTCGTGGTGCCGATCAGCTTGCCGGTTATTGCGACGATCTCGCTTTTCGTTTCCGTCAGCCACTGGAATGCCTGGATCGACAATTTCCTGTTCAACACGAGAGAGAGCTTGTCCTTGCTGCAATACGAGCTGATGAAAATATTGCTTCAGTCGACCGATCAGATCGGCGCAGGCAATATGGATTCGATCGATCCGGAAATGATGCGGATGACGACGCCGGAATCGATTCGCGCGACGATGACGATTTTTGTGACGGTGCCGATTTTGCTCGTGTACCCGTTCTTGCAGAAATACTTTATCAAGGGCATGACGCTTGGTGCCGTCAAAGAATAAATGCGATATCTGCCGGTTTAGGGCGTGTCGGTAAAATCTGCTCCCCTCGGAGTATACAGACACGCCCTACCCGGATGATATAATACAAGAGATGAAAGGGTGGGACTATGAAAAAAACAGTCGCTTACTTTCTGAGCGCCACGCTTGCGGTTACGGCGCTGGCCGGCTGCAGCAGCGGAGACAAGTCCAAAGAAACCGATACGAAATCCGGAGGAGCGAGCGCGAGTCCTAGCGCCGGCGCAAGTGCAAGTCCTGCGGCACCTAAGGAGCCGACGACGATTCAATTCGGCAACCTGTATCCGAATTTGGATATGAACAATCCGGTCATGACGGAGCTGCAGAAGCGCACGAATACGAAGTTCGACCCGATTACCGTCACAGGCGACCGCAACCAGAAATTCGACCTGTGGCTGGCTTCCGGCGACTTCCCGGCCGATATGCTGGTGCTGAAGCCGGATTATGTGGAGAAGTACAAGGATGCCGGAGCGATTCTACAGCTGGATGAGCTAATCGAGAAGCACGGCAAAAACATCAAAGAGAAATACGGAAAGTACTTCGATTTGCTGAGAGGCAATGACGGCCATATTTATTCCTTGTTCGTACCGAAGCTGGCAACGGAGCCTTCTCCTTTGCTCCAGGCGAACTTTGGCGTAAGGTACGACGTGCTGGAGGAGTCGGGCTATCCGGAAATCAAAACGTTCGATCAGCTGTTTGACGTTTTGCAAGCGTTTTACAAGAAGCATCCGGAAATCGACGGCAAGCAAATCATTCCGTTTACCGGCTTTAACTATAACGGCAACGGCGGCGAAAATTTGTCGGGTCCTTCTTCGGAAGCGTCCGGCATGCTGAATGAAGGCGGATTTAAGGTTAATGCCGATAACAGCTTGCTGCACCAGTATCGTACCGAGGAAATGAAGAAGTATTATCAGTTCCTGAACAAAATGTACAATGCCGGCATGCTGGACAAAGAGTTTTTCACGCTCAAGCCGGAGGCGGCGGTCAAGAAAATCACGGAAAATCGCGTCCTGGCAGGCTTCTTCCCGTCTTGGTGGGTGCAGCCTGAGGTCGAGAAGATTATGCGCGCATCGGGCGATACCAGCCATTTATTCGCTTATTTCCCGATTACGTTCGACAGCAGCGCGCCGAACAATTCGTTCACTTCCACGCTTACCCGCTCGAACTGGAACTGGGTCATCTCGAAGAAAACGAAAAATCCGGAGGAAGTCATCAAGCTGCTCGATTACATTTTCTCGGATGAAGGGCAAATCTTGATCAACTGGGGCATAGAAGGCAAACACTTCGAGGTCAAGGACGGCAAACGGACGGTTAACGCGGAGTTCGATAAGAATAAAGCGTCCAACCCGGATCTGATTTGGAAGGAAATCGCTTCTCCTTTCTACGGAACGTCGCTCTATCTCGACCACGGCACACGACTTGCTGACGGCGACTATGCTACGCCGACTACGAAGGAATCCGTGAAGAAAGGTTATGACGCCAAAACGAATGATGTGCTGAAGGCGTACGGCAAGCAAGTATGGTCCGATTTCCTGCCGCAGATCAAGCTGAAGCAAGGCACGCTGGGCGAATTGTCGGGGGACATGAAGTCGGAGGCCGCAAAAATTACGGAACGGGCGAAGCAGTTGTGGTTGAAGGAATCGCCGAAAATTATTTTCAGCAAGAGCGAGGAAGAATTCAACAAGCTGTGGGACGCCTTCCAGGTGCAGCTGGATAAAGAAGGCATCAAGAAGGTGGAGGAAGCGTATACCGCGCTTTGGAAGGAAAACGTCGAGAAGAACGCGAAATATTTCAAATAATCATGCAGTTTATCGAAGCGGCGCCGGCAGGCGAGTTTCTTGATCATCATTGAATAAGCGCAAAGGGGGGAAGCGGGATGAATATACGCAGCAAGCTCTTCATCACGAACGGCGTCGTTGTCGTCATTCTGATCGTTTCCCTCATTATTGCCATGGAAAGCTACGCGAGGCGAACGATTCTCGACATTTTGAAGGGAAATGCGGTACATTCGTTGTCCCAGCTGGCGGAAAACGTGGACAACATGCTGAAATCGTACGAGGAAATTTCCGACTACGTGTATATGGACGATGTACTCCAGCTCCGTCTTCAGAAAAATTTCGATACGTACGCCGAAGCGCATAACGAGTATTTCGAATTTATTAAGCCGCAAATGTTCGCGATCCAGTCGTCCAAGGAGATGCTGGATATTAATTTCTTTACGGACAATCCTACGTTTCATGTCGGCAATATTAGGCCCTTGTCCGATATGATCGGCATTGCCGAAGGGCGTTCATGCCCTCCGGACGGATCAAGCAGGGAATCGATGCGGCGATGGAGCGTCGTACCGGAAGAGGGCGGAAGACTGCGTCTCACGCAAAGACTCAATCATTTGACTGCGGGCTCCTGTCTGTTCATGCAAATCGATCTTCTTGCAGCCAAGCTGCACAACCTGATTACGAAGGAGAGCGAGAAAAACCGGTTTCTGATCGTTATGCCCGACGGCGTTCCCGTGCTGGACAGCATAACGGGAGGTCGGCTGCCGACGGCGTCGGATCGCGATTGGTATTACAACGAGCTTCCGGATACGCCCGGCGTTCATAATGTGACGCATGACGGCAAGGAATATTTGCTGACGACGCAGCGGCTTGATTCGCGCAGCAGCATCAAAGGCATTCAGGTCGCTTCCTTGATACCGCTCAACGAGCTGGAGGCCCGGTCTAAGACGCTGCTCACAACCACCATTATTTTATGTTCGTTAACGCTCATTGTATTTATGATCGTTAATTTTTTCGTTTCCGGCCGGATTACCCGCAGATTGCGGAAGCTGTCCGCGCGGATGCGGCAGACCGACATGGATAGGCTGCAGCCGATCGAAGGCGTGAAAGGGAACGATGAAGTAAGCAGCCTTAGCCACGTATTCAATGGCATGGTGATACGCATGCAGAGGCTGATCCGCGAGGTATACGAATCGGAGCTCGTAGCCAAAGAACTGCAGCTGAAAACGAAGGAAGCGGAGCTCTACGCGCTGCAAACGCAAATCAATCCGCATTATTTGTATAACACGCTGAACGCGATACGCGGCAACTTGCTGGAGAAGGGCGACCGGGCCAATGCGGAAATCGTCAGCCTATTGGCCAAATCGTTCCGTCAGGTGCTTGGGAAGAGCGGACGGATGGTGTCTCTCGAGGAGGAAATTAACGTTGTAGAGACGTATTTGAAAATCCAGTCGTTCCGTTATTCCGACAGGCTCTCTTATCGGATTGATGTACCGGACTCGTTCCGGGAGCTGCAAATTCCGAAGCTGTCTCTGCAAACTATGATCGAGAACGCAGTCGTCCACGGGCTTGAGCAGAATGAATCGGCGACATTGGTTACGATTTCGGCGGAAAGGGCCGGCGAGGATACGCTGCAGCTTTGCGTATCGGACAATGGGCCCGGCATGACGCCGGAGCGTCTGGCCGAGGTTCGTAAGCGGTTGGCGGATTCCGTGCAGCCCTCCGGTCAGCAGCATATCGGTCTTCTAAATGTGCATCAGCGGCTGCAAAGCTTCGGCCCTTTGTACGGCGTCCGGCTTGAAAGCGAGCCCGGTCAAGGCGTGCAGGCGTTCTTATGTATTCCTTATTCTCCGTCTTCTTATGGAAAGGAGGGCTCCGCTTGAATAAAGTATTGCTGGTCGACGACGAGCCAGGAGCATTGAAATCGGTTAAATATTTGGTGGATTGGGAACAAACCGGATTTGTCATTGCAGGAGAGGCCTCGAACGGCAAGCAGGCGCTCGACCTGCTTCGCGAACAGTCTTTTGCGCTGGTTATTACGGATATCCGGATGCCGGTTATGGACGGAATCGCATTGATTGCGGCGATACGCGAGTTTTCGGATATTGCGGTCGCCATCATGAGCGGCTATGAGGATTTCGGCAACGCCAAGGCGGCCTTGAAGTACGGGGTGAAGGATTATCTGCTGAAGCCGGCGGAGTCCGAGGAGCTGGAGCAGCTGCTCCGTCAAGTGAGGCAGGAGCTGGAACGGAAGAACGGCGACGTTCAAACGCGCCCCGAAAGCGCTGCCGATGCCGTCGATTTTGTGAAGCATTGGGTGAAGGAGCATTATGCCGAGCAGGTCAGCATGAAGAGCATTGCCGCCTCTCTTTACATGAATGCGGCCTATTTGGGCAGCTTGTTCAAAACCCAGACCGGTGTCGGCTTCAATGAATACGTGCTTCGCGTCAGGATGGAGAAGGCCAAGGAAATGCTGGAGAGAACCGACATGAAGGTGTATGAAGTCGCATCGAGCGTCGGCTATAACGATATGGATTGGTTTTACGAGAAATTTAAGCAGTATACCGGCGTCAATCCCGGGGATTACCGCAATAAGTCCATGATCTCGTAAGAAAGCGGAGCGAACTCCCGCCGTCAGCTTGACCGTTAGTATCGAAGGAAAGCCGGATGACGGATTGGCACGGGTACGCATAAGCCCGTCTTGAGCAGTGAGATGCGTATATCGACTATTGGGAGGTTGTCCGATGAGAAGGATAGGGAAAGGCTGCCGGGGGCTGCTATGCTTCATCCTGGCGTTTGTTTCGATTTCTTTGCAATCGCTTACAATCAATTCGGTTTCGCATGCTTCTGAGGATCCGCAGCCGTCATTAACCGGCTCCGCGGTGCTGTCCGGCACGGTCGGGCGCGTAAACGGCGATTCGAATCCGTTAACGGGCGTCTTGAGCGCCTTCGGGACGACGGGAAACTTCTCGCTGGACAGCGGCTTGAACAGTATCGGAGCGGATCTGGGCTCCGCGCAGGCATTCAATACGATTGAGCTTTATGCCGCGAACAATAAGAGCCGGGTGGAGAAAGCCGATTTGTCGCTTTACATAAGTCCGGATAATGTTTCGTATACGAAGGTTGCGGATTGGGATTTTCGGAAGCTGGGCAATACGCTAATCTTATACAATATTTCGGCATCGGCGCGTTATGTGAAGGTGCATAGCCATTTTGACGATGCGAATGCCGAATTCGCCGGCCCCAACCTCCAAAGCATGCTGAAGGTTTCCAACGAACCTCCCGGACGCTGGACGGCTAACGGCGGAAGCGGCTGGTTATACCGCAAGCCGGTGACGGTATCGAACCCGAATAACCAAGCGATCTACGACCGCGCCGTTTATCTCGGCAAAGCCTCGCTAGGCGTGTCCGCCTTGATTGCTGCCGGAAAAATGCAGGCTGACTATCGCGATGTCCGGTTTGCCGGAGCTGACGGCAGAGAGCTGCCTTATTACATGGACGGCAGCGGTTTTTATGTGCGAATACCCGACATGCAAGCGTTAGCTTCCAAAACGATATACCTCTATTACGGCAATTCGTCGGCAGCGTTCGCCGGCGGCGGCCAGGAAGCGCTTCAGGTCGAATACGGCAACAAAACGCTGGTCAACCAGGGGACGTCGACGTTCGGCGCTAATATCAAGCCGGTTCGCCTCAAGGACGGAACCTTAATGCTGATGGCCCAAACGGATAAAACGACGGGCATTTACGCAAGGTTTTCGTCAGATGACGGACGAACCTGGACGACACCGGAACCGCTGATCTCGCCGGGCGGCCGCGCCGGAGTTTCACTCGACAGCCCCGGAGGTGCCTATGTCGATCCTGCGACGGGAGAAGTGCACGTTCTCTTTTACTCCTACTATTACTTCGGCGTATGGGACGGGGTGAACAGCTGCCTCAATCCTTCCGTCTGCCGCAGCGATATGTTTTACGTGAAATCGACCGGCTTTAGCGGCCATAAGCCCGTGTTCGGAACGCCCGTCCCGATATCCGGCATGGTATCTTCCCTGGGCAATCCGGTCAACTACGCGGTTACCTATACGAACCCGATTCGTTTGAGCACGGGGCGCCTTGTAGTTACGTTCGGTTTCGTGCTCGGTAATGACGGCACATTCGGAGCCGGCGTCGCTTACTCGGACGATAACGGGGCTACCTGGACGAAAAGCGCATCCGATCTGACAATCGCCTCGAGCGGAGGAGAAGGGGGCGTCTCGGAAACGGCAATGGTCGAGCTGGCGGACGGCCCGCTTAAAATATATGCGCGCCAGCAAAGGGGAGACAATACCGTGCTGGGCGTAAGCGTGTCGACCGATCACGGGGCCACCTGGTCGCCGATCCAGGACAGCGACATTTTAAGCTCGAATACGTTTCCGGCGATGAGCCGCGCTTCGGACGGCAATATTTTGCTGAACTGGTCGGGACATAATGCGATGGGAGCGAGCAGCTATTACCGTAACAATCTGACTGTTGCCTATAGCGACGACGAGACGCTCACTTGGAAAGGCTATCGCGACTTGTTCGGCCGAACGAGGCTTTCCGCGCCGGGCTGGTACTCGAATGCCGACAGGCTGGCCGCCGTGGAATCGGATAAGGTTCCCGCCGGAGACGATGCGTATCTGTTCTCCTGGTCCGGGGGCGGCGTGACCGGCTCGCTTCGCGTGGAGGACTTCTCCCGGTATTTGTACCGCAGTCACGGGGCGCTTGACGATTTTGAATACGAGAAGAGCGGGACGGTTAACGGCAGCGGCATGGCAAACGATTATTGGTGGCAAACGACGAGCGCCGGAAGCGTTGCGGCGAGCGGGACGCAAGCCAAGCAAGGAGGAAGGTCGCTCCGTATTTACGATAACCTCGACAACACCTCCGTTACGGCTGCTTCGCGTCTCTTTCCCGGCACGAGCAAAGGGAGCGTCCGCTTTTCCTTATACGGCCAAAGCTTCGGGAATAGTCTCTATATGTCTTTACAGGAAGGCTTCTCGAATCATTGGAACGCAGCGGGTACTGCCTTTACGCTTCAGGTGGCGCCTGACGGGTCGTTGAAGTATTCGAACGCGTCTATGCCGTACAACCGGCGGGCGGGTTTTCTGACCGACGATACGAGCCCCGCCACCGGCAATTTGGTGGATTTCGGGAATACCGGGCTGTTCGCATTTGACTATAAAAGCCGCAGTCTGGGCCTCGATTTGGGCCGGGTGGAGCGCTTGAAGCAAATCAAGCTGTTCGACAACGATGCAAGCAACCGGATAGCCGCAAGTAATCTGTCGGTCTATGTAAGCAATACGAACCAAGGCGACTGGCTGCCTGTTACCGGGTGGACGTTCTCGAAGTCGAACGGAACCGTTACGATCGGCGGGCTTTCCGTCAATACGCGGTATGTCAAGGTTCATCAGAACTTTACGGATACTTCCTATACCCTCGTGAACGGTTTGCAGGATATGATCGACGCGGAGACGGCGGACCCTTCAAGACTGATCGGCTATCTAACGGACGATATCAATCCGGCCGCAGGGAATCTCGGCAATTTCGGCTATACCGGCGGATTTGGCTTCGACTATAAGAAGCGGAGCATCGGAACCGATCTCGGGGCCGTGGAGACGGTCAAGGAGATCAAGCTGTGGGATACGGACAGTACGAGCCGCCTTACGTCAAGCGACTTGTCCGTGTATGTGAGCGATAAGAACGCAGGCGATTGGGTGCCGGTGAGCGGCTGGACCTTCGGCAAGACGGACGGAACGATCACGATAGGCGGTTTGTCCGTGCAGGCGAGATACGTGAAGGTCCACCAGAACTACAATGACACAAGCTTTACGTTCAGCAATGAAACGCAGGATTTGATGACGGTCAAGACGCTGGAGCATGGCCAAACGACGGGATTCCTCACCAACGATACAAGTCCGGCCACCGGAAATTTGGGCGACTTCGGCTATACCGGCCTTTTCGGCTTCGATTACAAAGACCGCAGCATCGGCGTCGATCTGGGCAAAACGGAGACGATTTATGAAATCAAGCTGCACGACAACGACTCCGCAACTCGGTTGACGGCGAGCGATTTATCCGTTTACGCGAGCCAGACGAATACAGGCGATTGGGTACCGGTAACGGGCTGGACGTATGCCAAAACGAACGGTACGATCACCATCGGCGGTTTGTCCGTGAACGCCCGCTACGTGAAGGTTCACCAAAGCTTCGCGGATACGAGTTTTACATTCGTCAACGAAACGAAAAACCTGATGACGGTCAAAACGCTTCCGTTAGCCAGCAGCTCGTTCCAAAGCCTGCCCACAGCCACGACGCTGCCGCTCCAGCAGTGGAACGAGATTCGTTTGGATTTCGCTCTGGACACGGCTTCGGCTGCCGTCTATGTGAACGGCGCGTACAAAGGGCAAATTCCGGCAGTTCATCCGGGGCCGATCGTGACGCATTTCATGATCTCTTCCGGCGCAGGGTCGGGGACGGATGTCTACATGGACGAATTTATGCTTCAGGACATGTCGCTCAGCCTTCCTGCAGCCGGCGCTGTGGGTGCGGAGGAAGCGGGCTGACAGCCGCTAAGGCGC
>Ga0256898_1000876_pt1 | contig 10287 bp, 9 predicted proteins | sample MC6MC0686MT_FD_186333 | JGI IMG/M metagenome (GOLD analysis project Ga0256898, IMG submission 186333) | Metatranscriptome of enriched soil aggregate microbial communities from Iowa State University, Ames, United States - MC6-MC0686-MT... | ecosystem: Environmental > Terrestrial > Soil >... | reverse complement strand
GCGGGCGCGATCCTTGTCGGCGTGCGGGGGCGTGGGCGTGTCGGCGGCGGGCGCCGTCTGCGGATGCGTCGTGCGGGAAGTCGGGGACGTCATGGTGCGACCCTCTCAAGGTGACGCGGCATATGCCGTGCAACCACGTTACGCCTGGCGCGGCGGCGCTTCCAGCGGTCAATTGCAACAGGCCGCACAGGGTCGGACCCCGCGTGCGGCGTATAGCCGGTAGACTGGCGAACGCCGCCGTGCTGATTTTCAGGACGCGGCGCTAATCAGACGCCGGCCCAAGCGGGAGACCCGGCGCGCATTACCAGGGGCTTTACGATCATGAAAATAAAAAAACTCATTGAAGAACGGCGCCAGGGCGACCGGGCGGCCGTTCGGGAACGCGCCGATCCGTCCGAGGCCGAAGCGCTTGCCGCGCTGGATCAATTGGACGGCGCAGAGTTCAGTTCCATCGCGTTTGTGACCGAAGACGAAACCGTCATGGCGGTGGGAGGCGGCGCGGGCACGTTCGTGGTGTCGATCACGCTGGACGACGACGCGCGGATCTATACGCTGATTGATCCGTCGCGCTCGGAAGATCATGACGAAGACGTGGTGGTGGGCGGCCAGTCAGGCAGCTACCAGCAATATCAGTGCGTGAGCCGCGAACTGGCCGCGGCGGCCATCCTGTACTTTCAACAAGAAGGCGCGCCGTCGCCGGATTTGAAGTGGGTCAGCGAATAGGCCCTGAGAATTACACCACCCGCGTCAGCACTTTCTCTTCCCGGAACCAGCCGTCCAGGTTGGCCACCATCAGGTCGGCCATGGCGCGGCGGGTTTCGTGCGTGCCGCTGGCGATGTGCGGCAGCAGCACGACGTTGTCCATCGCGTTGAACGCGTCTGGGGTGGCGGGTTCGTGTTCGAACACGTCCAGGCCCGCACCGGCGATACGCTTGCCCTGCAAGGCGCTGACCAGCGCGGCTTCGTCGACGACGGTGCCGCGCGCGATATTGATCAGCCAGCCCGTCGCGCCCAGCGCGTCCAGCACGCGCGCGTTCACCATGTGGCGCGTGGCGGCGCCGCCCGGCACGGCCAGCACCAGAAAGTCGCACTCGGCGGCCAGCGATTCGATGTCCGGCACGTAGCGGTATTCCGCGGGGGCGTCGGCGCGCGGCTTGCGGTTCGTGTACAGAATTTCCATATCAAAGGCGGCAGCGCGGCGTGCGATCTGCAAGCCGATATTGCCCAGGCCGACAATGCCGCAGCGCTTGCCGCTCATGCGGGTGCCCAGCGGAAAACCTTCATTGGGCCAGCGGCCGGCGCGCACGAAACGGTCGGCTTCGGCGATGCGGCGCGGCGCGGCCAGCATCAAGGCCAACGCGGTGTCGGCCACGCAGGCGTCCAGCACGCCCGGCGTGTTCGTGACAAGCACGCCGCGTTCTTTGGCGGCGGCCAGGTCGATGGTGTCGTAGCCCACGCCAAAACTGAAAATGCCTTCCAGCGCAGGCAGCGCGTTGATCAATTCGCGCGTGGCGCCAAAGCGGCCGCTGGTGGCGATGCCGCGTATGGACGCGCCGTGTTCGCGCAGCAGCGCGCTGGCGTCAGCGGCTTCCCATAGGCGATGCACGTGGTAGCGCGACTCAAGGTCCGCCACCAGATCAGGCAGCAAGGGGCCGACCATCAGCAGGTGGGCGGCGGAGGAAGGCAGGGAATCTGTCATGGATACGGCTTATTGGGATGGGTCAGCGAAATGGCCCGGAGGAGGCCGGGCCGGGTGGAAATCAATTGGTTTGTATGTTGCGGGTCTTGATGATCTGCCCGTAGCGCGCGCGTTCGCTGGCAGCCAGCGCCTGCAACTGCTGCGGGGTCGAGCCATGCGCCACGGCGCCTTGCGATTCCAGCTTGGTCTTGATGGCCGGGTCGTTGGCAACGTCGCGTATGGCTTGTGACAGCTTTTCGATTACGGCGGGGGGCGTGCCGGCCGGCGCCAGCACGGCGGTCCACGAACCGGACTGCGCGTTCTTTACTCCGGCTTCATCAATCGTGGGCACATCGGGCATGGCGGGCGAGCGCGTTGCGCCCGTGACCGCCAAGGCACGCAGCTTGCCGCCGGTGACGTAGGGCATGGTTTCCAGCACGGACGCGAACAGCATGTCGACGCGCCCGGCCATCAGGTCGGTCATGGCTGGGCCGCCGCCCTTGTACGGCACATGCATCAGGTCGACGCCGGTTGCCTGCTGGAAGATTTCGCCCGACAGGTGCGGCGCGCCGCCCGTGCCGGAACTGGCAAACGTGTGCTTGCCCGGTTCAGCTTTGGCCAGCTTGACCAAGTCCGCCACGTTCTTGGCGGGCAGAGTGGTGGGCACCACCAGCACGAAAGGCAGATCCGAAAAGAGTGACACCGGCGCGAACGCGGTGGCCGGGTCCGAATGCAGCTTGTAGATCCACGGGTTGATCGCCAGCATGCCCGAATTGGCGAACAGCAGCGTGTAGCCATCGGCCGGCGAACGCGCGACCAGATCGGCGGCGATCTGCCCGCCTGCGCCCGGGCGGTTGTCCACCACCACCGAGGACGCCAGCTTCTCGCTGAGCGCCACGGCCAACAGGCGCGCCGAGATATCGGTGCCGCCGCCTGGCGAAAACGGCACGATCAGATTGATCGGCCGTTCGGGGTAGCCGGCCGCCTGCGTGCTGAACGGCAACGCGGCGGTGGCGGCCAGGGCCAGCGCCGCGGCGATGAGCCGGACGCGAGGGCGGGCGATGGGGGTTGTCTCCATGTCTCTTCTCTTTTTTGGGTGAGTTTTTGGGTCGGCCAGCGGCTTGCGCCGCGAAAAACTTCGTGCTGCGGTGATGCTCCTTTGAGTCTTGCGGGCCGGTGTGCGGCCTTTTTTCGGAGTATAGAAACGGCTTTCGATGGATAGCCGTTCGAGCTATAAATAGCATTGATCAATTCAAGGATTGAATCGATGGAATTCCGTCAGCTTGAGTGTTTCATTGCGGTGGCTGAAGAATTGCACTTTGGCCGGGCCGCTGAGCGGCTCTGCATGACGCAGCCGCCGCTGTCGCGTCAGATCCAGCTGTTGGAACAGGATCTGGGCGTGACGCTGTTCGAACGCAATAGCCGCCAAGTGCTGCTCAGCGCCGCAGGCCGGCGCTTTCTGCGCGATGCGCGCCACCTGCTGGAGTTTTCCGCGCGCGCGGCCGCCACCGCGCGGCGCACGTCAGGGGGCGAGGCCGGCCACATCACGCTGGGCTTTACCGCCGTGGCGTCGTACCGCTTGATGCCGTCGATGATCATGCAGGCGCGCAAGCTCTTGGCGGGCGTTGAGATTCAGCTGCGCGAAACCGTCAGCACCGATCTTGACCGCTTGCTGGTCGCGCGCGAGCTGGACGCCATTCTGGCGCGCAGCGTGCCGCAGCAGGCGGGCATCGAATCCCGCTTGATCGAACGCGAACCCCTGGTGCTGGCGCTGCCCGCCGGGTCGCCCCTGTGCGAACACGAGACCGTACCGCTGCGCCTGTTGCAAGGCCAACCCTTCGTGCTGTATTCGCCGCGAGAAGGGAAGTATTTTTATGACCGCATCGTGGGGGCATTCGGGTTGGCTGATGTGCAGCCCGACTATGTGCAGCGGGCAGGGCAAACCCATACGCTGCTGGCGTTGGTGCGAGCGGGGCTGGGTGTGGGTATCGTGCCGGATTCGGCGCGTGAACTGCGCTTCGAAGGGGTCGAATTCCGGCCGATTGGCCAGCGCAATCTATATGCGGACATGTATCTGGCGTGGCACGCGCAGCATGACAACCCGGCGCTGGACGCGTTCCTGACACGCGTGGTGGGCGTTGAAACCCTGGAAACGCCAGGGCGCAAGTCGCCTGTCTGAGGGCGCGCGCGCTGCGTGTGGCGCGTCGCTCCTTGCCTACATCTGCATTTTCTTCTTGCCCAGCAAGGTCAACGCCAGGCTGCGGCCGGTGCGCATGAAGGGGTATAGCGCGGTCGACAGGCAGGGGTTGCGGAAGACGGCGGCGTTCACGCTATTGAAGAGATCGTTGCCGGTGCTAAGCAGCGCCAACCGGTTGATGCAGTCGGCGCCCCAGTAGTCCTGGCCATCCAGATGCAGCAGCATGCCTTGGTTCAGGTCATACCCTTGCGCTTTGTAGGCCACGGCCAGGTCGGGGTGGTCGCGCATGTTGAGCAGCTCGATCGGGCCCACCGCTTTTTGCAATTGCAGCATCCGCACGTAGTTCGAGCAGAAGGGGCAGTCACCGTCGTAGAGCAGGAAATTCTTGGGCGTGGACATGATGCTCCTTGGTTGAAATGCACGGGTCCATTAAAGCGCAACGAGCGGCGAGGGGGAATTCAGGCTAGCCGTTCGATCAGCCGCGGCGCCGACGCCGCCAGCAGCGCGACCCCGGATAGCGTCAGCAGGCCCAGCACAATCTGCCGAAAGCGCGCCTCGCTGATACCGATATAGAGCTTGGCGCCCAGCAGCGTGGGCACCAGCATCGCGGGCGCCACGATGGCGAACAGCGGAAGCATGTCGCGGGTGACGATGCCCGTAGCAAGGTACGTGCCCATCGTCACGGCCAGCATCGACAAGTTGAAATTCTGGATGATGGCGCGCTGCTTGTCCTTTTCATAGCCGCGCAGCGTGCACCACAGCGTGGGCAAGGTTCCCGAAAACCCGCCGATGCCCGCCAGCACGCCGCCCGAGAAACCCACCGCGCCGTCGGCCGCGCGTCCGCCCGCCGTGATTTTGGGGAGGTTGCGAGCCAGCAGCATGGCCGGGCACCAAAAAATCAGAAATGCGCCCAGCATTGCCTTGAACCAGTCCATGTCCAGGTGGGGCAGCACGGCCACCCCCAGCGGAATGCCGGCCAGCCCGCCCAGCACGAAGGGAGCCAATTGCTTGAGATTGAAGCCGCGCCGTACCGTGACCGCAGCGAGCACCTGGCCGACCAGCGCGCCGAACACCGCAAGCGTAGCCGCCAGCCGCGGCTCCAGCGCCCAGGCCCAGAACGACATGGCGACCAGCCCGAATCCAAAGCCCGACAGGCCTTGCACAAATCCCGCAGCCACCGCCCCAACCACCACGACCAGATACACCGAATCCATCGTCATCCTCGAATTGTTATGGGTGCCTCGCGCATCTTGCCGACAGCGGGCTGAAGGCATTCTGCTTCAGAGCCATAAGGAAAAAATTCGATTTCTTGATGGAGGGATAAGGTGATGCTGATGCTTGCGGGCAGGCGTTCAGGCCGGCGGCCGGCGCAGCGGCGCGTCGCGATCCTGCTGGCGCCAGTTGGCGCGCAGTTCCGCCATGCGGCGCAGCGCCGCCTGCGACATCTTCCACCAGCCAAACGGGCGCGGGTCGGCCAGCATGCTCATGGCGCGGGCGTAGTCCAGCGTCAGCCCAGGCGTCCACGCCATCGTCAGCGCGCGTTTGCGTATCTGCGACGCCACCCACAATTCCGGCGTCAACAGCAGCCGGATCAGCACGCGCCAACCCGCCTGACTGCCATGCATCCGTCCCACCACACCGTCCAACGCCGCGTCCAAAGCGCGCGCAACCGAGCTTGAGCAATTGCGGTGCGTCAGGTTGTAGATGCAGGTCTGCCGGTAGACGTTCCAGAACGCGGCGAGCTTTTCCGCGTCGTAATTCCGAATGCGTACCCGTGTGGTGGACGGGCACCAGGCTTGGGATTCGGTAGCGTAATCCGGCTGGTACACGCCAGGGATATCGTTCTCGGCCGTGGCGCGCAGCAGGTTGCCGAACTCGTCGGGCGAGCGGTCGATTTCGTCTCTCGGGTACAAGCTGATGTAAATGCCTTCGGGCGATTCCAGCGCGGCGTGGCCGGTCGAGATGACGCCATTCACGTCCACCGCGGCGATGTAGCGGTCAACCAGCGGGTAGTTGCGCGTTTGCGCCTTGGCCGAACCCGACGGCGTCCACACGTGCACAGTCAACGCGCGTTCGGAATCGCTGGGCGGCCCATCCCACACCGGGGCCGGGGCGGCAGGCGAGGACGGCATGAAGTCGGACGAATCGTTTTCCGCAAAAGCCGGGTTGGATGCCAGGTGCCGCACGCGCCGCGCCAGCCACAGCAGCTTGATCGCCGCAATGCACAGGAACAGGCCCAGGCAGTAGGGCACCGTGCCGACATAGTTCGTGGGATAGGGCTGGAAGAAGAAAATGGCCAACACAATTTCGGCCATGCCGCCGGCCATCGCATAGCGCCAGCGTTCGTATCGCACGACGTACGCGGCCAGGCATTGCAGCACGCCATCAATCAGAAACAGCCCGCCGAAGATCATCGACAGCACAAAATGCCCGTGATGGTGGCCGGCCAGAATCAAGCCGCCTGCCAGCAACACGAACAACCCTTTGGCATAGCGCAACACGCGCTGGCCGCCCACGCCGCTGGAGGCAATCAACAACGTGGCCAGCCCTTCGATGATGAAGAGCACGGCGAACGCGTTCAGCGGAAAGTACAGGGCGTTGTCCAGCGCATCGATCAAGAGGAGGATGCCCGCCAATAGAAAGATCACGCCCGCGCCCGCCAAGGCACGCCAACGCTTGCGCAAATAGGGAACTCCCAACAACAGCAATACGAGTTGTGGCATGCCAGCAATCCGGTTGAGGTGGGCTCGGATGAAGTCAGCATCGTACCGAAACCTTGCCGTGTTGCCGACCGGGAATTCGTAGCGATCAGGCCGCTGCTTGCGCCGGCCAGGCCAGGTTCATGGCATAGCCGCGCACATCTTGCGGCCATGATTTCACGCACTGAACAAAGCGGCTTTCGTCCCCCGCATAGAGCGCCCGCGTGGCCTCTTCGAAGCCGGGCAGGTCGCCCGCCATGCTCGACATGAAGCGATACGCGGCCTCTTGCTGTTGCCGCTGCTGGTCTTGCGCTTCGTTGTCGCGGCGAGCTTGCTCCACCAGCTTGCGCAGCGCAACGGATGCGCCACCGGGTTGCGCGCCCAGCCAGTCCCAGTGGCGCGGCAGCAGCGTCACTTCACGCGGCACCACGCCCAGCTTGGGACGGCCGCGGCCGCGCGGCTGCGCGTCGGGCGGCTCGGCGACGTCTGCTTGCCTCGGGGGCGCGCTGCCGGCCGCCGCTTCAGCGTGGCGCGCAATGATGTCGGCGTCGTCGCCGCGCAGATCCAGGTCGGTCTGCTGGCCGGTGCGGTCGTTGAACACCAGGGGGTTGCTGCGGCTCGCGTGCATTGCGCGTTTCACTGCCAGCGCGACGTCGGCGAGCGGGCCGGCTGCCAGAATGCGGTGGCCGTCAAAGGCGGTGTAGCGCGGGGTAGGGTGGGTCGTCATGATGTCCGGTTCCAATTCGTCTGATCTCAAATCAATCACGGAGCGGATTATGATCCGGGTAAAAATAATCGTCAATATAATCCGGGTAAAAATATGGTCTTGTTGAATGTCGACAACAAGGCTATAAAACGGGGTCGGATTATCGGCGTTCTGGTGCCGGTTCAGCGGCGCCGCCGTCGCAAAAATTCCGTACAAACCTAGGGTCAACACCTAGGCAAAACATGCGGGCGGCGTATAATCTTGCTTTGCGCCCGGAGTTACCCATGCGTCTCGTTCAAAAAGCGCTCACCTTCGACGATGTGTTGTTGGTGCCTGCGTATTCCGAGGTGTTGCCGCGCGACACCTCCCTGGCCACCCGCCTGACCCGCAATATCAGCCTGAATATCCCGCTTGTGTCCGCCGCCATGGACACCGTCACCGAATCGCGTCTGGCCATCGCCATGGCGCAAGAGGGCGGCATCGGGATCATCCACAAGAATTTGACTGCTGATCAGCAAGCCCGTGAAGTGGCTCGCGTGAAGCGCCACGAATTCGGCATCGTGATCGATCCGGTCACCGTCACCCCCCAAATGAAAGTGCGCGACGCCATTGCGTTGCAGCGCCAGCATGGCATTTCGGGCTTGCCGGTGGTTGAAGGCCGCAAGCTGGTCGGCATCGTGACCAACCGCGATCTGCGTTTCGAAGAAAACCTGGATCAGCCCCTGCGCAACATCATGACGCCGCAGGAACGCCTGGTCACCATGAAGGAAGGCGCCACGCTGGACGAAGCGCAGGCCCTGATGCACAAGCACCGTCTGGAACGCGTGCTGATCGTGAACGACGGCTTTGAGCTGCGTGGCCTGGCCACCGTCAAAGACATCGTCAAGAACACCGAACACCCGATGGCCAGCAAAGACGGCCAAGGCCAGTTGCGCGTTGGCGCAGCGGTTGGCGTGGGTGCAGGCACCGAAGAGCGCGTGGAAAAGCTGGTTGCCGCTGGCGTTGACGTCCTGATCGTCGACACCGCGCACGGCCACTCCAAGGGCGTGCTGGAAGGCGTGCGCTGGGTCAAGCAGAACTACCCCAAGGTTGAAGTCATTGGCGGCAACATCGCCACCGCCGCCGCCGCGCGCGCGCTGGTCGAGTACGGCGCCGACGGCGTGAAGGTCGGTATCGGCCCCGGCTCCATCTGCACCACGCGTATCGTCGCTGGTGTGGGCGTGCCGCAAATCCATGCCATTTCCGAAGTGGCCAAGGCGCTGGAAGGCACGGGCGTTCCGCTCATCGCCGACGGCGGCATCCGCTACTCGGGCGACGTCGCCAAGGCGCTGGCCGCTGGCGCGTTCTCGTGCATGATGGGCGGCATGTTCGCCGGCACGGAAGAAGCCCCGGGCGAAGTCGTGTTGTTCCAAGGCCGCTCGTACAAGTCGTACCGCGGCATGGGCAGCCTGGGCGCCATGACGGACGGCTCGGCCGACCGCTACTTCCAGGACCCGGCCAACAACGCCGACAAGCTGGTCCCCGAAGGCATCGAAGGCCGCGTCCCCTACAAGGGCAGCGTGCTGGCCATCATTTACCAACTGGTCGGCGGCATCCGCGCTTCGATGGGCTACTGCGGCGCCGCCACCATTGACGACATGCGCACCAAAGCCGAATTCGTGGAGATCACCTCCGCCGGCGTGCGCGAGTCCCACGTCCACGACGTGCAGATCACCAAGGAAGCGCCTAACTACCGCGCCGACTGATCCGTACAGTCAACGACAATGTCATGCATCACGCACCGGCAGAATCGCATTCACAATAGCGGTTCTGCCGGTGCGGTTTTATTTAATCGGTAGAGCTCAATGCACCAGCGCATCCTCATTCTTGATTACGGTTCGCAAGTCACCCAACTGATTGCCCGCCGCGTCCGCGAAGCCGGCGTCTATTCCGAAGTGCACCCCGGCGACGTCGACGACGCCTTTGTGCGCGACCAGATGGCGCAAGGCTTGAAGGGCATCATCCTGTCCGGCAGCCACGCGTCCGCCTACGAAGAAGGCTCGATGCGCGTGCCGCACGCCGTCTTCGAACTCGGCGTGCCGGTGCTCGGCATCTGCTACGGCATGCAGTCCATGGCGCAGCAACTGGGCGGCGTGGTCAGCTTCTCGGACCACCGCGAATTCGGCTACGCCGAAGTCCGCGCCCACGGCCACACCAAGCTGCTGGAAGGCCTGGACGACTTCACCACGCCCGAAGGCCACGGCATGCTGAAGGTCTGGATGAGCCACGGCGACAAGGTCACCGAGCTGCCCCCGGGCTTCAAGCTGATGGCGTCCACGCCGTCGTGCCCCATCGCTGGCATGGCCGACGAAGACCGCCGTTTCTACGCCGTCCAGTTCCACCCCGAAGTCACGCACACCGTCCAGGGCAAGGCCATGCTGGCCCGCTTTGTGAACGAGATCTGCGAATGCCAGGGCGACTGGAACATGCCCGACTACGTCGCCGAAGCCGTCGCCCGCATCCGCGAGCAAGTCGGCACCGACGAAGTCATCCTGGGTCTCTCCGGCGGCGTGGATTCCTCGGTGGCCGCCGCCCTGATCCACAAGGCCATCGGCGATCAGCTCACCTGCGTGTTCGTCGACCACGGCCTGTTGCGCCTGGACGAAGGCAAACAGGTCATGCAGACCTTCGCCGAAAACATGGGCGTGAAGATCATTCACGTCGACGCCACCGCCCAATTCATGGGCAAGCTGGCTGGCGTGGCGGACCCCGAAGCCAAGCGCAAGATCATCGGCCGCGAATTCGTCGAAGTGTTCCAGGAACAAGCCGGCAAGCAGCAAAGCGCCAAGTGGCTGGCCCAGGGCACGATCTACCCCGACGTCATCGAATCCGCAGGCGCCAAGACGGGCAAGGCCACGTCGATCAAGTCGCACCACAACGTGGGCGGCCTGCCCGACACGCTGAACCTGCAACTGCTGGAACCCCTGCGCGAACTCTTCAAGGACGAAGTCCGCGAACTGGGCGTGGC
>Ga0256898_1000871_pt1 | contig 10320 bp, 10 predicted proteins | sample MC6MC0686MT_FD_186333 | JGI IMG/M metagenome (GOLD analysis project Ga0256898, IMG submission 186333) | Metatranscriptome of enriched soil aggregate microbial communities from Iowa State University, Ames, United States - MC6-MC0686-MT... | ecosystem: Environmental > Terrestrial > Soil >... | reverse complement strand
GTTGGAGCAGCTTATATTTTGGAATGTGGTTTGATAGAAACTATGCTAACCAAATGTGAGAGGCGACGTTGTAACAGACAAGCAATTTGGTAATCATGGAGAATGTAAAATTTGGCAACTATTCCCCACAAAAGGTGGAGAAGGTGGAAAATGACTTTATTCCGGTTGTGTCTCTCAATAAAAAATGGGGTGATCCGATTAATTGCTTCTATGTGGAAAATCCGCAAAGAAGAATCACAAACCTATCTTCTTACCTGGATTCAGATAAGAGGAAGCAAAATTTGGAGCAGTTATATTACAGGGAAAATCATATGGTGCTAAATTTTAAAGTTGATAAGGGCAATACGGGGGCGAACGATAATCGGGGTAATATTACCGTGAAATCGGACAAACTTAAATTTATTCCACCGGGCAAACAGCCTAGTGATGCACAGTCTTCGATCAAGCTAAAGCAGACGTATGGTTCGAGCTTCAGTTTGTCTATTGTCGCCAATAATATCAAAGATAAGACCGAATCGTTTATTGATTTCTATGCGGATGATGATGATTTGATGTATTATAGTGTGTATAATGTCTTCTGTGGCCGTATCAGCTTGACCTATTATGAACCTTTGTTTCCGCAAATTTATGAGAAATATCCAAAACCGTATTCTGACAAACCTTGTAGTGAGGGGCATGAAAATCAATGTGCCATCCGGATGAGTATGGCTTTGATGCTGTCCGGAATCGCGCTGGAAAATGTCGAGAACTATTCCAGACGTGGTGTGAACCCGTATTGTAAACATGGGCATGTACTCGGGGCACTCAATTTGATGAGACATATCAGTACCATGCATTTCTGGAAAAAAATGTCGGTCTATGATGGAACAAAGCAACCTGTCTATGATATTTTGCGAGAAAAAACGGGGATACTCTTCTTTGAGAATTTCATTGAAAAAGTAAATGGATTACGGGTGCGTCATCCTAGTCATAGGCATATTGAGGTATGGAATGGTAGAACCCTGGTCAGTGGATACGATATGCAGATGTTTGATGCGACTAAAATTGTTTTTTTTGAAATAGAGTAAATAAACCCGATAACGGATGATAAGAGTTACATTTTTGGGAGGGATACTGTTCCTTTGTTTGGCCTGTGGTACCGAGAGTGGTAAGGATAAATCCAACAAAGTGGATTCGCTTGCAGGACTTAACGCCTTTATAACGAAAGATTCACTTGATATGCTTTCGCATCGGGCAAACAAGGATAAACAGATCTGGATAAACAAGCGTCTGGAGGACTATCTATTGGGCAAGGATTCGGTACTGGCGGATCACCATCCAATGACCTTGACAATAGATGAAAAAGGTGCTTTTCTGCGCTATCGTTATGAAGGTACGGTATCTTATTTTCCGTTTAAATTGGGGATGAAGGATTTTAACTATCAAGATATGACTTTGACTACTGTAGCGGACTCGGTTATCGGCCTTAAGATGAAAAATGGTGCGCATTTTACGTTTATCCGACGGCAGGAAAATGAAAATGGGATGCCGGATATCAGTAAATATTTATCGGGGACTTTGCTGCCGGCTGGCAGTTTTGATCGCATGAGTACCGGGGACAATAAAGAAGCTGCGGAGGTGATCTGCGTTGAAAAAAGTTGGTCGGATGCCACATATTGTATGTGCGATAGCGCGTTCTTCAAATACAAACTGGGCTATGACTATCCCGTGCAAACAGCGTCAGGAATGTCTAAACCAGTCTATTATATAAGAATAAGTGACCGGCAGGGGAGCGAAAATACATATAAACTGGACCGACAGGAAAATAAGACGCTGTTGCGGGATTTAAATTCGGGACAGGTCAAGTATACCTTGTATGCGGGTAAAAACGCCGGCCGAAAATAATCTTGTATAACAATAATAAATATATAGCCGGATAGAAAAATGTATGCATTTTGTTACATATCAGTTTTTTCGATACAAAAATTAATTGACGTATGAATGCTTTTTTTTGCAGTGTAAGCGCAGTTTTTTGCAAGGTTTTATTGGATTTAACATTTTTTTTAACGATAAGTTTGTTCTTTGGAATGTAGTTTGATGTAACTTAGAACAACAGGAATCATGGAAAGATTTCACTAATTTTTTTTAAACTTAAAAACACAAGTTATGGCTTTCAAAGCAAGACTCCAGTTTTCAGGTAACGAGTATGACGTACTGAATGCTGACTATTCCTTCACACGTGACGTCGATTCAAAAGGACGTCCTTCATCTTCAGTTTATGGTGGAACAATCAATGTAGAGGTAGAATCTACAGAAGACACCTCAGTGATCGAGGCAATGGTGAACAACCAATATAAGCCGATTGCTGGTACATTATTGATCAAAAAACCAGACGAAGATGCCAAAATGAAAGAGATCAGATTTGAAGATGGTTACATTATCCGCTACGAAGAGGGGATCAATATTGTAGGATCACATGCGATGACCTACAAGTTTGTGATCTCTGCACGCTCGATCAGTATCGGCGAGGCAACTAGCGAACAAGATTGGCCTAAAGCTTAATTAAAGCGGATAAACGCCAGTAGATTTAACAAAGATTTGTAACCATTAAAAATTACGATTATGTCATTTAAAACAAGATTATCCCTAGGCGGGAAAGAATACGATGTTATCCAATGTAAATTTTCATTACATCGTGATGTGGACTCCAAAGGACGTCCTTCATCTTCAGTATATGGTGGAACGATCAATGTAGAAGTAGAATCTACAGAAGATACTTCGGTCATAGAAGCTATGGTAAACAACCAGTACAAAACTGTCAATGGTAAAATCACTTTCAAAAAGAGCGAAGAGGATGCGACCATGAAAGAGCTGAAATTCCAAGATGCTTATATTATCCAGTACAATGAGGGTATCTCTATCACAAACGACCGGCCGATGACGTTGACACTGGTCTTGTCGTCCCGGGTATTGGAAATGCAAAATGCAACATTAGAAAACGATTGGCCTAAAGCTTAGTTATAAGGATTAGACCATGAAATTTGGAAAGACGGTCTATCAAGTTGAAGACCGTCTTTTTTATAAACTCCTTTAAAAGGTAATGTTATGTATTTTGATAAGCCAAAATTAATAATTGAGATGCATATTGAGGGGAAGGAGGTAACGCATTTTCTTTCTTTTAATATCCGTCAGCGATTCAATGCCCACCACGAGTTTGAACTTCGTATCGAACATGGCAAGCTGGGGATTCCGGGATTGATCAATCTGCAGGATAGTCGATCCTATGTGGGCCGTACCTTGGCCATTTCCTTTGGATATGCGCAATCCAGCATGCAGAATTTTTCCGGTATCATCACAGATGTATCCCTGACGCAGAGTCATGGCTATCAAGGGATATTGCTGATCAGAGGGTATAGCCCCACGATCTTGATCGACCGTGGAAAGGATCTGGGATCCTATTATGGTAAGACCCTGAACGATATTGTGAAGCTTGCTACCAAAGATGTCGTACAGAATGACTTGCATATGAATGTAAACCCGACGCGTTCTGAACCAATAGACTATCTGATCCAATACCGCGAAAGTGACTTTGAGTTTCTGAATAGGCTTTCGGCAGAATATCTGGAATGGTTTTTCTATGACGGTGAGCGGCTGCATTTCGGGAAGCCAGCCGAATTGCCTTCGGGGAAAGTGACCTATGGCCGCGAAGTGAGCCGACTGGACTATGGTATCCAGATCCGTCCCGTCAATCACCGTCGGTTTAGCTATATTCCGCAGCATGATCAGCTGCTGGAAAGTACAAGTAATATCAAAGCTGAGGGCCATCCGGACCAGATTTTTGCGATGCAACGTGCCTCGGAAACGTATAGCAAGGTATTTAGCCAGCCATTGGATATCCGCGTGGATAGTCAGGGTGAGCTACAGCGTACTGTGCAACAGCAGGAGGAAGCGAATGTGGGGCAATTGCTGCAGGTATCCTGCGATAGCGACTCACCACAGATCAGACTCGGTGCACAGGTGGAAATTGAAACCAGCTTACGCCAGGATCTCAGCTTCATAACCGATACACTGGGTAAGTTTTTGATCACAAATGTCGAACATCACTTTGATGATGTCGGCCGATATACCAACCGGTTTGACGGTATCCTCGCGACGACCGAACGTATTCCTGTACGTGATTACCTGCGCCCGCAAGCGGATATGCAGATGGCTGATGTCATCGACAATAATGACCCCAATGGACAGGGACGAATTCGTGTGCGATTCAAATGGCAATGTGCAAATAACGATGAAACCGAATGGTTGCGTGTGATTACCCCAAATGCGGGTACGGGAGACCGTGGCATGAACCGTGGTTTTATGTCCATTCCTGAGATTGGCGATCATGTTATTGTCGCCTTTGAAGAAGGAAGTGTGGCCCGCCCTGTGGTACTGGGAAGTTTATATAACCAAAGTACAGCCGATAGCACACCGCAGATTCAAAATCACTTAAAAAGTATTACAACACGCACAGGACACCTGATCGAATTTGATGACAGCCAGTCCAGTCAAGGGATCAAGATCACAGATATCAAAGGAAATATTGTTCATATCGACAGTCAGGGTAGCAATGTAACCATTACTGCGCTCGAAAATATGACCTTGAACTGTAAGAATATGCAGATCAATGTGACCGAAAACATGGATGTACAGATCGGAAAAGATCAGAGTACCTCTGTGGGCAACAATCAGACCGTATCGGTCACCAAAGATATCGCTACGACAGCCGGAAACAATTATTCGCTGTCGGCAACCGGAGATATCTCCGAAGACTCTGATAATCGGACGGAAATTGCAAGTAAAGATTTTAACCGACAATCGGAAACATCGAATGAACTCGCTTCTGAAATGACCATGTTCAGCAACAAGGAAAATATGACGCTGCAGAGTGGAAAAACCATAGAAATAAATAGTGTGGAGAAATCTAAACTCTTTTAATGAATGCAGGAAATTGAAAGAACAATGAATGTTGAAATAAATCCTTTGGCAGGACAGCAACGGTCTGGCAAGAAATCTATCTGTGTAGATAAGATATTCTTGTTTTTATTCATGTTACTGAGTGTGGTTTCCAGTTGTCAAGAATCAAAGATGAACGAAAAAAAATATATGTGGGGTGGTGCTGTTGTCGCGCCCAAAGAATATCCAGTGGAGATTTATAATGGCGCACTGGTCAGCAATGAGTATGCTTACCCTTTCGGTCCGATCTACGGGGTTATTCAACAGGGCTGGGGTATGTCTGTTTATGGGATGGGCTCGCCAGATGAACCCTTCGAACTTCCGGATGAATTGCAGATGACCTGGTATGCTATTCAGGAAAAAAAATTCTACACGGGAAAGTGGAAGCTGGATAAACAGCAGATGACCAAAGTCTGGGAAGAAGGGTCTGTAGATGTGCGCACGCTAAAAAAGGATGAGTTTAAGACTTTAATTGTTGGTCTGGCACCCGAAGGTAATGTGGCCTTATGGGCCGATGGACAGAGACAGGTATTGTTGGCGACTTTTCAGGCGCATGACACGACGATCAGCAAGGAAACAGCACGTGAGGATTTTGAGTATTTCTTTCGACAAGATTACAGGGATGTGGCATATAAACCAAAAGAACTGTATGGATCCGAACTTTATGCTGAATTACAGGAGAAGGGGTGGCCAGATCCGAAGCTATACCTGGATTATAACAAAAAATATGCGTGGAAATTTGCTGTGGAGGGTATTGAAATAGGTCCCAAAGATTATTTTTTTTACCAGTGCTTCAATGGTGAAAGAGATCTGCCGCTTAATACAGACAGCGCAAACACAAATCTGCCCAAGGCGATTCCGGAACATATGTATGTAACGTGGGCAGATAAAAGACAACAGCATTGGGTAGCTGATCTGAGGTTTAAATATGATGTGATTAAAAAGGCTTTCGAGGAATTTGAACCTACGGAAAAAATAGATTTTCTGTTTCAGGTGGATATTGCTGCCAATGTGTTGAATACTTATTTGCGTTCTTCTTCGAAACAGGTGAAAATTGTGGGTTACGACCCGACATTGGTACATGTAGATAATTAGATCATATGGCAAACGTTGAATTTAAAGAGTATAATCCGCTGCCGCGTAATACGCAAAAGCCGTATACGATTGCAATAGATCTATTTTTTGATGGGACCAAGAATAATAAGAATAATTCGAACGCGAGGGTGAATAAAAACAGTTCATTCGAAAAATACGGTAAATCAGATGTCGAATCCAGTTATCAGAACGACTGGTCCAATGTGGCTAGATTATGGAATAATTGTACCAATCCAAATCGTTTATATATTGAGGGGATAGGGACAACGGACGATAAGAAAGATTCGACAATGGGGTATGCTTTTGGGTCGGGTTGGACGGGTATCCGGTTTAAGGTGCGTAAGGGTTGTGAACAAGCGGCTAACATCATCAGTCGAGAATTGGGATCCAATAAAGGGAAAGTGCTGAAGGAAATTATATTGAATGTGTATGGTTTTAGTCGTGGTGCTGCTGCGGCGCGAAACTTTGTCTATGAAATAGGAAAGTCGGCCTATAAAGGAAAGAAAATTGAAGTTGATGGGTTGACGGCTTATTATGATAGCGACAATATGCCTGTTCAGGAAGATATGCCTGCCGGCGGACACCTCGGTTATGCACTTAAAGCGAAAGGGGTAGATTTAAATCCGGCTTTTGTGAAGGTGAACTTTCTGGGAATTTTTGATACTGTATCGTCGTATTCGGAAGTTCCGCTGCCTAAATTTTTAAATGATATTGGGGAACTTCACCTCAATTCTCTAACTAAGGCAACGCATGTGGTACACTTTACAGCACGAGATGAGATACGTGAAAATTTTTCCCTAACACGATCTCCCAAGGGAACCGAAAAAGATCTTCCTGGCGTGCACTCTGATATCGGAGGTAGCTACTTGAGCGGAAAAGAAGTGAAAAAAGAGATCGAAACGGCAGCGCTATTCCGAGGTAAGCTGGAAAAGCTGCGGGATCGTCTGATTGAAGAGGGATGGTATAAACCAGGGGAATTGACTTTTACGGATGGCTTCTATTGGGCATTGCGTGGTGAGAAAGCAATGGTTTATAAAGAATATAGTTATATCCCCTTGCACTTTATGACGGAATATAGCATGAACCATGGAGTAAAAATAAATAAGAACAAGATAGAAGGTATATATTCTGTTCAGGGACATCCAACGTTGGTCAGCGTGAAAGAAAAACTGAAAGCGTATGTTTTTGATAATGCTCCATATCCTTATAGTGGAAAGGAACTGACGAACGAAAATCTAAATGAATTAAAAACATTACGTTATAGCTATTTTCATCGTTCGGCACGAAGGGAGGGTACAGGGATGGATCCAAACAATGACTGGAAGCGCGTGGAACTGGAAGAATAATTTGATCGTAATATTTTCGTTTATGATAGACCAAGGAAGGCTAGGCTTAGCAATTATTGTAGCGTAAGACAACCTGATCTAAAATAGGATAGACTATGGCAATTTTAAAACAAGCAACAAATATAAAGATACGTGTTCAGTCTGATTATAATCTACAGGTGACTGGCAAAGTCCAGAAGCTTGCGGATAAGCTGAACCTAGAAGCGCGGGAGGGAAATCTTGTGTTGGCTAGTAATAAAGTCATACACGGAAGAGGAAATAAAGAGACTTAACCACCATGTTCAATAAAGGCAAAAGTATTTTCTTTCAGGAGGAGGAGATGGATCTGGCGGGGGCAACAGCGGAGGAAAACAAATTGCTGCCCGAGTCAGTTTTGTCGTTTCTCAATTGGCAGGTTGGTCAAAAAATGGACTATGGGCTGCTGTTAAATTTTGGGCCTGAATCCAGTCAGACAGAACTGAAATATACCTGCAGCTTAACCAGGCTTTCCAACGATACAGAGGGCAACTTTGTGTTTGAACTCAATCGGACAAGTGCGGTATATATTAACGAAATATTACCCGATCTGATCGCTGATAAATTGGCATTCGAAACGGGGAAGGTCTTCTATCCTTTACATTTGACGGCCGATCCCTCCGGTGAGTTACTTGGTATTGCCAATGCAGGCGAAATACAGCGGCGTTGGTCTGGAGTGAAAGATGTGCTCAGAAGCTATTTTCAGGGAGACTTTTTTGAAGATTATCTCCAGAAAGTGGAAAAACTGATGGATCAGGAGCATAATATATTTTCGGCAATCAGCAGAACGGACTGGTTTATCCGTGTTTTTTTTCAGCCTTTTTATAAGTTGTACCCTGCTCGAAACACAGCGAGAAGGCAATTTTTCCCAAATCTTCCGACACTGTCGATTCAGTATCAACTTGTAGAAAATCTGATGCCACAACTGAATCATGTGGGGGCAATTGAATTAACACAACAGGGGCTATTGGAACAAGATGCCGATTATGGGATAGCCTGTTCGGGTAGTAGCGAAGTACAGTATATTTTTCATCCACAGACAAGAGCGCTATTGGCGGTCAATGGTTGTTGGGTGTCGACAGTCGAAGGCAATCAGACGTTTGTGCGAATGAAGATGTTTTATCTTCCGGAGGACGATGGAGATTTTGTGTCTGATTATAATGTGAAAAGTAATAGAACTGCACAAATTGATCCTGAAGTAAGAAGCCGGGATAGGCAAAAAAAAGAAAAGAGTACCTGGTCTAAATTATTTAATCTTTAAAAAGATGGCAGAAAAACATGTAGTTGTTCAAGGAGCACAATGTATGTGCAATTTCGGTACAGCGCCAGATAAACTGAAGGTGCTAACGAATAATAAGGACTTTGCAAATGATAGCCAAGGAAGTAAGAAACCGATTGCTACAACAAAGGATATCGGAACTACATTCGAAAAAAATATGTTTGGATCCTGTTCCAAAATGAATAACAAACCTTGTAATGCTGTTGTACAGAGTTGGTCGGGATTCTATCCGGATACTATTTTATCCAATGGTGGTAAGGTGCTGTTGGAGGATAGCAAGGCAAGTTGTCCAATAGGTGGGGCGGACTGTATCCGTGTGATTCAACATGGTCAGCAAGCAGAGCCGTCTCAACAAAATATGGACAACAGTTCAAAAGAAGTACAGGGACAATTGAATCCAATGGCAAATATGATAGCCGATCAGGGATCTTTTGAAGGTATTGAAGTCGCAACACGATAAATTATGGCTAAAGGTGTTAGAAAAATAAAATGGACCGGAGAGGGGCCAGTTTACAACGGGACAAAAGGATCTGTTCCAAATTCTTTACTTGTGGTTGCTCCCGGAAAATACGTATGGTTTCAGGTGGGGGATTGGTATCCGGATACCACCGAAACAGAAAAAAAGAAAGATCTAAAGTGGGCAGTACAGAATAAAGAAGGACGGGTAGAATACCAAAAGACGCTGGGATGGAACTACAAATATGGATTTCGTCTTTCCAGAAAATTATGTGGCCCTTATACCTTTTATGTGGAGGCTTCCTGGACTGGCAACTTTGATGGTAAGGCGGGCCTAAGTCTCCGTGGAGAAAGCCCGGCGCGAATTGTTGACAGCCGATGGACCAAGCTTGAAGGAGGGGAAGATGTGCGGAAAACATATCAATTTTCGTATGGTGAATTGGTCTGGCTCCGTCTTTTTACCGAAGGGCTAAACGGCTATAATAATGTGGAGGTTCGCGTCTTTAGACGGTTGAGATCTGCATTTGGCCTGCTTCCGAAGGATGATGAAATAACCCGAAAAATCTATCTATGCCAGGTCATTAACGGGGAGATCAATTTGCGTATTCCCAATACTTATTCCTGGGGCAAGAGTATCCCCGATCGTGCAGCTGTGGAGGAATTTTACGTTAGAGTAGTACACCCCGTTACCAAGAAATATATTGCTGATACGACAAAAGGGGCCGACACAGCTCATGCCCGGTTTTTAAGGATCAAGGATAACGAGGTTTCCCAGGTTATTGAAACCCCTCAAAATAGGGTTCCTGTAACGATTTATGAACCGGATAAGAATGCCGCCAGATTCGAACCCTGTAGATTTGAGCAAATTAAAATTACCGAAGCGGGTAAATCACCCCTTATTGTATTTGATCATGGTGGTGGTGTCAAAAATAAATCGAATCCCAGGGAACCCGTGCTGGAATCAATATTCTTTGAAATAGGAAAAACAGAATTAACCCCAGACAGTCTTAAGAAGCTGAATACCATTTTACAATTTATTTTGGAACATAATGGTTCTTCTATTCGCCTAGATGGTTATGCTTGTGTGATCGGTAAACAGATTGACAACCAGGTGCTCTCGGAAAATAGGTCAAAAACCGTTAAAGAGTTCTTTAT
>Ga0256898_1000867_pt1 | contig 10343 bp, 5 predicted proteins | sample MC6MC0686MT_FD_186333 | JGI IMG/M metagenome (GOLD analysis project Ga0256898, IMG submission 186333) | Metatranscriptome of enriched soil aggregate microbial communities from Iowa State University, Ames, United States - MC6-MC0686-MT... | ecosystem: Environmental > Terrestrial > Soil >... | reverse complement strand
GGGAGGTAAAACGAGTTGTATTTCAGAATAATTTTGCTCATATTCATCTTATATATTAAACTACAATGTCAGGCAGCCTAATCTCTAAAACAGTAAAAATACTCTTCTTTATACTGATGATTGCATATACTAACTCAGTTTATAGCCAAAACATCTTACGGTATACGAGAGACAAAGATTTCACAATTGAAACACTTCCAAATGTCCCAGTAGCAAAAATGGAGACGGAAACTTTCTTTTACAATTCGAATGGTGCAGAAAAAATAAAGTCCACCTACATTTTTAACAAGCACAACCGAGTTATATCCGAATCCAGACACAATGAGACTAGAGAACAAACGTTTTTTTTCGAAAACAAATATCTAAACGATACGGTACTCATGGAAAGAAAAATGGAAGTTAAGCATCCGCTTCTCCCTCTAAAAGTAGAAACCATATATTATACCAGAGATAGCAAAGGGAATATAACAAAGCAAATTACCCTAAATAATCTTGGGGAATGTACCTGGCAAATAGACATTGCATACAACGAACAGGGAGATCCTATTCTTTATATGGAAAATGATGGCAAATTTGGTTTTACAAAAGCTGAATATGATTACACAAATGATTTGGTAATAAGCACCGAGTATGATCAACAAGGAACCGCAGTTAAAACAGAAAAAGGATATATCAGCAAAAACGGAAAAATAAGCGATGATAATGTCTATGATACATACGGAAACTTTCTTTCTTCATCTACAGTGTTCTATGAATATAAATATGACAAGTACGGTAATTGGATATCAGCAACACGGTTTCAAAAAAAAGGTAAAGAGAAAAAATCATTGGAAAAGAGAAAAATAACATATTCCAAAATTTAACAAAACTATATCTAGCCGACTATTGTTCTTACAATACAAAACGGCTACAAGCTACCTTTCGAAATAAAGGTTCAACATAAAAATTGGCGTCGTACAGTGAAAATCCAATTGTCTTCAAAAACATTGGATGACGAAACACAAAAGAGGAAACGATAGGAAACATAAAAATTACTGTACAAATAAACGCTAGGAGAAAGGGTCTGATGAGAATCAGGCCCTTTTGACTTAAAATGTACAGGTACTGGATCAAAACGCCGAATCTAAATGGCTATCGCTGTTGATGCCCGAAGGACTTTAGCATAATTCCAGATTTTAGAAGTCGGTAATTTAGATTTGCATTAAAACCGATACATGATGATACCAACTTATCCCTAATCACAATTTTCAATCAATTTTTAGACAGTAATTAGTCACTGGTTATTCAGTCTTCATTGAGTAATCACTGAGCAAGTACTGAACGAATACTGAACAAGCTCTGTTGAAATATCAAATTTGATCCCTCTTTGAATCGAATTTGCTGTACAGTTCAACTTCTCTCCTTTTTGCTTTTTCAAAGATTTAACCACTGCTTCACGCTATGAGATTGTGCATTGGAAGATTGGATCTTTTGGTTGAAGTCAGCAGCGAACAATTGCTCTACACCTGCCGACTCGCCTTCGGTTGTAACCGCAACATAATGCTCAAGGGCAAAGTCTGCTGTAGAAAGGTTAACGTTTGCTTTTACTAATTTTGAACCTGGTCCTTCACCCGCCATAGCGAAAGTGGATACTGCGATTAAAGCTGCTGCTGCGAATGTTTTTACTAGCGTTTTTTATCGAAATTATTTGTTTTTTATTTGATGATAAAGCTATCATGAGTGCCTTTTGAATACACTCATGATGGTTCATAATGTCTTTATTTTATCTTGTTAGTTTTTTATCTAAATAATTTGTTCTTTATTTTTGATGAAGCTATCATGAGCATTTCCATCAATATGCCTACGAGATTTTGCAGGAACGTGGCCGGGCTTTCACCGTTTCAGAGACCGAGCAAATCGAAGCTTTAATTGCTAAAAAAAGGGAAGATGAAAAGATTGTGGACGAAGGATGGGACAAGGGACTTACTGAGAATGTAAATACAATAGAGTTATATACAACAAATACACTTATTTGGATCCTGTCCGTTGTATTCGGAGTCCTTTTTGGTGGAATACTTCAGATACTGAATTTTATAAAAATAAAAAATATAAAAGGCGCTATCATAACAGTTTTTTATAGTATTACCTATATAGGTATTCAATTAGCTCTAATAAATTATATTCGGCAAAATTATCTAAATATAAATCAGGACATATTGTATGTTAACTTTATCCTTTTTGGTATTGGAGCTACAGGCTTATTTTTTATCAGACAACAGCTTTTTCCTAGAGATCTGCAATATAAAGCTAAATCTTTCATCGTACCTATAATTGCATCGATTGCAATTTCGAAAGCGCTGTTCTATTTATTTTAAAAGGATTAATTTAGAAGTTGGTTACCATAACACCTGAAATGATCTGTAAAGCTCTAACAGCTAAGCCTCCTTGCAACAAATTTCAAAAATTATATTAAGCTAACTTCATATAGCATTGCAGTAACGCGATGATAACTAAAATATTAATAACAATAAAAAAAAGGGCACTGCCAACTTAATTCTAAAGCCATAAAAAAACAATCCAGCTACCCACGGGTTACTGAAAAGATATATCCTAAAAATTTGAAAACCATCAAATTTACCATTTAAAGGAAAAATACCCGTCAAAAATTGACTAAAACACCCTTTAATTTCCTGATGCTCTATTGCGATAAAATTGAACACAAGTAGACAAACGTACGTCAGAATGTATATCCCTAAAACAACCTTTCTATTAATTTCCACCTTTTAAATAATTATTGATTTTAATGTTATAAAACTTAAATTCAGAAGCAAATGCGCTATGGCTGTAAGAATCAGCTACATTACTTTAACCCTAAAATTCTTGAAACCATCTCGTTATGATAATCTCATATTAAAAATTACGGTAAAATAAAGATAAAAAACAAAAACCTCTTAAAGATATTGATTTACTACACAAAGCTATTTAAAATTTTCAAAAATTCATTAGTTAAAACATTGATAAAGAATATTAATCCCTCAACGGCATACTGAAACTTTCAATATTAATTAATAGAGGGATATTGCTATCCCTCTAAAATATGATAAGTTTTATAGACTTCCTCCACCTAAATATTTGTTTGTTTTGATATCATAAAACTTAAAAATAGTATATCCAACTCCTCCATGTACTGGGACATGAACTCGGGTTTCATTGATTCTAACGCCCATTCCGGCTGAGTTTCCATTCATTTTGTCATAGTTATATTTTACGTCTCCAAGCATTTTTGAATAATTTTCAAACTCTTTTCCTGTCGCATATATATGTGTTCCGACTAGAGTCTTAATATTGACAATTTTTTTAAAGGCGGACAATTTTAACTTAAATAAATCTTTGAAAAAGTCCCTTACTCCTACTGCATCTGTAGGAACCGTTCCAATAACCCCAGCCGTTTGTTTTAAATATTCAGCATACTTATCTAATAGATCACGATTCTGCTTTACATACTCGTTAAACTCATTTTGCGTCAATTTTCTACTAGATTGGCTAGAATATGGATCTTGCTGCTCAGAACGTTGCCAGTCAATACTATGCATCGCATGATTTAGTCCCGCTACAAACCCTCCTGTTAAAGCTCCCTGCCAAAAGTTACCATCAGTTAACTCGGCTCCAACGCCACCTGAGAGGGCACCAAAACCTATCATTCCATAGGCACTTTGCGAAAACTGTCCTAGTCCAAGACCATTCATGGCTCTACCCCATCCATAGGCTCCTAAGCTACCGAATAAGCCAGCAGCAGCTGCGCTAAAGAAATTCTGTCCTTGTACCAATCCTAGTACTCCCTGTGAGGCACCATGAGCACCAGCCTGCAATAACGCATTACCAATCGTATTTGCAGCAGCTTTGAAAATCGAACCGATACCAAAGGTGACTGCTCCAGATACTGCTCCAAAAAGTGTTGCCTTAAGTGCACCACCCAAATTCCACATGCCAATATTTCCCGAAACCGCAAGGCCAACTGTATAAGCAGCAAGCCCTACCGCCGCACCGATAAATATTGCCTTGATAAGTGGTATTGCGAGCAAACCAAAGAAAAACTCTCCACTCGGATCATTGTACATCATTGGATTATTTAGCACATACCCGTATTTATTGTAATTCTGGGTATTAAACATATCCTGGATATGCTCGTCGGCGTTCAAAAATCTTCGCAAACGAGGATCGTATAGACGACCGTTCATATGAATAATTCCAACCGTAGCTAAATGCTCGTGTGAAGTATATCCTCGATCCAAAAGCTGCATATTACCATGAGTGAGATTGCCCCAAGCATCGAAATGCCGTTCTTCCAGCAAAGTACCGCCCGCGCCGGTGATGGCCAGAATGCTACCGAGATAATCCTTGTGCAAAAACCTATAAGAACCACTACTCTCCGAATAGTCCTTTAAATATACAATATTGCTCTCATAGGGTGAACTTCCGATATAGATTAAATGTTTTTCCTGCCCTGTGCTATTGTTACGAACTATTTCAAAGCTTCCATCGGCACTGTAATATTTAGTATACTGTCCTTCCCATTGTGAATTTGCGGCATTGTCAATCTCTGCTCCAGCAGCTTTGCCACCATAGCTGACCATTTGTCGCATATCACCTAGACCATACCCAAACCGTACATCGGCCTGTTGGCCACTGATATAAATTGGATCATTGTTTTCATTATACACCGCCTGTTGGATCAAATCACTGCCATAGCTCTGCTTTCCATCAGTACTCAGCTTGACACTTGAAGGGCGGTAGATTTTTGCGGCATTGTCAAAACGAACAGTTCCTATATTATCAATCGTAGTGATACGTCCCTGGATATCGTACACATTAGAAGAACGTCCTCCAGTTTTTGGATCTGTCCAATCAATAAGACGATTATTCCCATCATAAGTAAAGGTTTCCGTCAGACTAATATTTCCATTCCGAATCCTTTCCTTCAGTTCATTACGCATGGCATCAAAAGTATATTCCGTACTTAAGAATCCCCGCTGCGTGTTCTTAAGACAATCTTGTTCATCATAGGTGTTTTTTATATCGATATCACCCAATCGTGAGCGTGCAATTTTACCACTTGCACTGTTTTCCTGTCTACGCCATAATTCCTCGCCTGTTGTTTTATTGACAATTTTATGAAGCAGCCCACTCCATCCGTCATATACATGCTGAATTGCAGCAATTGTTTCGATGGTACCTGATTTCAAACTTTTCACATAAGAAATCACGCGCGATTTATCGTCATAGAGTATCTCCCGCTGCGCATAAATACGACCATAGCTTTCCTCCGTCTTCGTCAATATCCGACCATAAGTATCGTATGTTGAAGTAATCTTAAATGTTTTACCTTTTGATGTCCCCGATTGTGTCAACAACTGACCTTTCGTATTGTAAGCATAATTGATTACCTTATCGGTCAATCCCGCTACAGTCGATTTTTCAATCTGCTGTGTCAGCTGCCCTTTTGTATTATAACGATATTCTTTATAACCTTTTGGGCTCGTTTCTTTCGTCAATTGTCCCAAACCATTATATGTATAGGAATAAACACCATTTGATGGATCATCAAATTTAGATTTGCGTCCCCAAGCATCGTATTCGGTCTTTACAATATTGGTCCCATACTTAGCCGAAAGTTGTTGTCCCGAGGCATTGAATGTAAAATTAATGATCCCCCCTTTGTCCTCAGAAATGATGATATTACCTAGTGCATCTGTGGTCTTCTTGCTCGTACGCAGATAGCCATTCACTTCTTCTGTCAGAGTTACCCGACCCGACTGTCTCGTACGCATCTGTTTGCCATGAAATGATGTTGCAGTGACTATGCTCGGGAATACACTGTCATTATAGCTGATCGTATTCCATTTAGGTTCGAATCCATCGCGATGAGGTTCGGATTCCTGAACTTTTCGACCTAATTCGTCATAGGTTGTCAATACTGAAATATGCGTGTTTGTCTCTGTGTCAACCCAATAATCAAAACCGCCGGCATCTAACATATACCCTTCAAGATTAAATCCTCGTTTTCTAACCTTGACCTCTTGCCCCAATTTATTTATAAATGTTGCAATGGTCATTCCCGTAGGCTGAAATTCGGTGATTCTAGTCCCTCCATCGTCCATCTTTTCGTAAGTAAACGTCGTCATTCCACCCGTGGTGGTCTTCGCACTCAGTGTTTTGCCCCATCCATCATAAGTGTTTGTAATTTTATCACCCAATGGATCTGTCTGGGTGAGTACCAGGCCCCAATCGTTGTAAGTGATCACTGTTGCCAATCCCAGATTATCTGTCTTTTTTATAACAAATCTTCCTTTGGGGTCGTACTGTGCCTGTTCTGTTTCTGTTAACGTATCAACACTATTGGTAAGAACCTTTTTTGTGACATTTCCGAAACCATCATAGGTATAATCTTCCTGTATCCAAGCAGTATTGCTTTTATTATATACCTTCTTCGAAGAAAGTAGATTACCGGTATAACCATATTCTTCCTTAATAGATTTTACGTCTGCATAAGCATTGACCGTCTCAACTTTGCTTATTGGGCGTCCAATATAATAGTCTTTTCCCAAACCACTCGGATTATGGCTATAGGTCAGTACTGTATTGACAGTCGAAAAATTCGTGTTGATGACTGAAGTCGTAGTCGCAGGTAGCAAATAGTCCCCATAGGTTATCGTATTTTCTTCGACAATATTCTTAAGGAAATCCTTGCTCACAATTTTGATAGGTACAATCGCTGTTACACCTTTTGATGGTGTAGAACGCCTGTATTCTATAGACTTAAACGATAATAATTTTGTGTTCGACACAGAAAGATCAACAGGGAAAATAAGGTTATCGTCAGTAACAGTACGTACGCTCCACTCCTTGATCGGCAAACCTTCATTTAATGGATCTATCTCTACACCACTCCATATTTTGGTCGCTTTGAGAAGGTCGGTATACCATGTGGATCTTGCTGATTTTCTAAAGCCAATCATTCCCTTGCCAAGCACATTGGTGACAAAGCCTCGGTATTTGAAATCTTGTTTTCTGTTTCCTTGTTTTAATTGTGAAACGACAAAGGTACGCGACATACGCTCTAACTCGACATACGGGTACAACTCTTTTTTTGTCCCAGCATAGAACCCTGGACTTACTTTTGGATCGAGTTCGGCATATTTAATTTCCGTAATGATTCCGCCCTGATTAATAGAAGTAATGTAGCTTTCATCCGCAACATTGTAGTGGGCATATTTGACCAATCTGCCTTGTCGAAAGACCAGAATATTTTCATTAAAATTATTGATCTTAAAATCACCAACAATCGGAGAAAAATGCGCCAAGGGAGCGCTCCTAGGAGCAGAAAATGAAGCGTATCCTTTAACTTCCGTCCAGTAATTATTATATTCTGCGGGATACCAATCCATTTTATAACTACTGCGGCTTTTGAGTGTACTACCATCTATATTGGTTGGAACAAAGACGACATTACCATTGGCATCCATCCCTTTGTTCTCATGATAAAGAATCATAAATTTGGTGGTGGTACCATCGCTGTTATCTGCCAGGATATGTGAGTAAAATGCGATGAAATCGGCTTTTCCATCCTTATTAAGATCCTGGACAAAATATTGTCTATTGATAAAGCGCGAATGTGTCTTACCATTGAATGTCAAATTCTCTTTATATAGCTCAAAATTCGGTAGATTCTGCACCTTAAATCCTGCGCCTGTAGAGATATATAATTTCCACTGACGACTATCTATAGCTTGAGGAACCAGTAAATCTGTCTTTCCATCACCAGTAAAATCTCCTATCACTGCACGGTGCCTTAACCCCTCGATCACAACATTGGCGTATAGGGATGTAGTTGGAATATAATCGCCAGATGTGTTTTTCTTAAAAACTGTCAAATTTGGCTTACCCAAATTATCAAAAGTGATAAAATCCACACAACCATCACCATTAAAGTCCCCCTGGAGTACCGTCCCTCGAAAAAAATTGGATGTAGATGATCCAATATTGAACATCCGCATCAATTTAGTTGGGTCCGTTTCACTTGGCCGTACCATAAGATAACGATAGGTAATCTGCTGTTTAATTTCTTTATTTGGCAAACCGCCACCAGGAGCAGAATTTTCCTCCTCCCATTGCATATCATCACATAGGACAAAAATCAATTCTGAAAGACCATCACCGTCAACATCAATTTCTTTTACTTCCTCAATTGTGGTGTCAAGCCAATAACCGATTTCATTGGGATGCTCATAATCTCTAAGTAGGGTATTATCGTATTGATCTGCTGGTATTGTTCTAATAAACTCTTCTTTCAACTGCTTTTCATTGGTATCAGCATTAACAGCAATAGAATATCCCTTGATCACAAGATCTTTGCGACCAGCCTCTAAGCTCGTAGTCGATGCAACAGTCTCATAAATAAAAAAGCCTTGTTTGGTGAGAATCTCTCCTGCATTATTTCTCAAATTGAATACTTTCGCCCTTTTGAGTTGCTCCCGTGTAAGCATAGCCCCGACAAGCACTTGTTTTGGTCTTTCATCGTCAAATACACTTCCGAAATGATAAATACCTGCTGGATGACTGACGGGTTGTGTACAGACAGATTCCCAATATCCTGCCTGAGAATCATTGTCACCTGATGTGCCACCTCCAGGATGGTAGACTTCTTCATATTTGAGACATTCCTGAAAAGCATCCACATATTTGATAATATCAATTTTCCCATCACCATCAAAATCACCATATAGTAAATCGGGAGATGAATCGTTAGTAATCCAAGTTTGCTTCCAACCGCCTGCAACAGATTTTTTATAATCGAAGATTACTGGCGTAGCCGCTTCTCCTTTACTATTCAGCTCAGTAATGGATTTTAGAAATTGATAGTGATTTCCTTTATTGTCTTTTTCATAAGCCATATTGTAAGTTTTAAAAACTGCCCCATTTGCTGTTACCTGGATGGCGGACAATAAATTTGTCTGGACAAAAAGTTTCCCTCTCATATAGGAAGTCTCGCGAAGCGCTCTCGATACATAGGTAAATGTAATACTGTTAAAGTGGGCAGTTCCAAGTGTTTCATTCCCCCCCCAATCAATACGATCAATTACCGCAACGTTATTTCCTTGGATATAGCTGTACAGAATTGCATTTCCTTGCGGATCTATCCATTTGACAATATTGTATTCCATTTGGGTTCTGGCATCCGCGTTGATGCCATACAATGCTTGGGAACCGTCTTCAAAAGTCACTTCGAAATAAGCCGGTCCGTTTTTCTCCACATTCTGTCCTACTGATTTAATTTTTATATTAGAATATTTCTCCGTGACGTATTCTGCGGCATCTTTACCATATACCCCAGACTTTAAAATCAGCCTTTGCCCATTGAACATATAATAATCCGCATAGTCAAATTGAATAGAACGAATTTCACCATCTTTGTCTATAGTACGCCCCATTCTTGATATACTTGTTATGCCAGAAATTGTCCATCCATAGCCAGCTATACCATTTCCAGATCCGCTATTATATTGCAAGTTGATCTGAGGCGCCACCGTTTTAATTGCCGGAGGAAGTGCGATTGGCAATAGGTATTGCAACTGTCCATTTGAATTCACATCAATTGTACCTTTAGTATCGTGAAACGGTATATTGCTTACGTTATCGCTTGGATTGACAACAGCGGCTTTAACCTGGATATCCGAACTTACTTTAGGCAATGTATCATTTACTGTTTTAGGAGCTAGTCCTTGTTCTGCAATCTCATTTACCGATTGCTCTGATTTATTTAAATTTTTCATGTTTTTATACTTTTTCTGTCGATTAGTTTTACGTTGTTAGAATCGGCTGATTCCGATATTCTGACTTATGATTTCTTAACTTACTTTAATTACTTCTCTACGAATCTGATTGCCCGGATCGTCATACTGAAATACTAGATCAGAATCTGATGGAGCAGCCAATGCAGCTGTTTGCATTTCCGCTTTTAGTGATGATTGCTGCAAAACTTCTCCATCAATATTTTTTTCCATAGCTTCAATTTGCTTGTTATACTGTGTTTTCATAAACCCTTTAATTTTTTATATTTATTATTATTCATTGCAGGCCCTATTCGTATTATAGTAGACCTGCTATACCTAAATTGATCACAGTTTTTTTGGTTATAATTTTTTAAGAAATTCATCTCAATCGATGCAGTTCTTTTGTTTGCATTCCAAAAAATAATGTGTTTCGAAAATCAGTTACCATCCATGTAACCTGACCTTCCTTTTACAGATCAAACTAATCCATATTACATCCTATTTTTGTTTAAAAATCTACTTTCATTTGTCCAG
>Ga0256898_1000846_pt1 | contig 10445 bp, 9 predicted proteins | sample MC6MC0686MT_FD_186333 | JGI IMG/M metagenome (GOLD analysis project Ga0256898, IMG submission 186333) | Metatranscriptome of enriched soil aggregate microbial communities from Iowa State University, Ames, United States - MC6-MC0686-MT... | ecosystem: Environmental > Terrestrial > Soil >... | reverse complement strand
TCCTTCCCATCCTTCATCGAGGGCGCCCGCGAAGCGTCCGAAGGCGCGCTGATGGCGCAGAGCTTCATCGCCGAGCCGAGCAACGAGCGCCGCTCGTCGTTTCTTTCCAACTACGCGCGCAAATTCAACACCAAGCGCATCCCGGTGCCGATGGCCGCCGCCCAGGCCTACGACGCCACCTACCTGCTGGCCCACGCGAGGTTCAACGTGCCCAGCGGCAAGCTCGAAGGCCCGTTCATCAAGGCCGCGCTCGAGCAGCCCAAGCGGCCCTACTACGGCGTGGTCACGACCTACGACAAGTCGTTCTCGGAAAACGACAAGGACGCGCTGTCGCCCAACATGCTGGTGATGGGCGTGGTGCGCAACGGGCAGATCAGCTTCGCGTACCCGGAGGACGCCAAGCGCAACCTGTTCGTGCAGCGCAAGCAGTAGGAGGAGTCAAAAAAAAAGGGCGCTTGCAGGCGCCCCTTGGTGAACAGCGCGACACCGCCGGTGCCGCGCCATCGATCGATCTGTAGGGTGACAGCGAATGTGAAAAGAGGTGCGTTGATCTCTAAGGGATTTTCCAGTTTCTGTGTCACGTTGATCGTCGGAGTGTGCCAATGAAACTGAAAAAATACGTCGTTGGTGACAAGGAAAGTGAAATCATCCGCAAGTCATCTGCTGCAGTCAGATCAGCGCCTCCAAGCGCTCCTTGAACTGGTCGTAGCTCAGAGCCTCACACGTGACTGCTACCTTCGAGAAGCGTGATCGAAGCTGAGCGTCCTGGCTGACAAGCCATTGGGCTATCCAATCCGCTGCATCTGCGATCAGGGCATCGTTGATCCTGCGAGAGCGTCCAAGGTGTGCATCGAACGTTTGGCCAGCGCCAATGCTGTCGACACAGGTCATCAAGCCGATACGGCCCACAGTATTGCCTCGCAACACGTAGGGGAAGAATGACGGGACGCCTTTGAAAGGCGACATCCAGAGCTCTTGCGCGACCGTTCTCGGCACGATGATCTGCAAGCGGCCTTCGCCGACTTGCTCACGAATGACTTGCACCGTTGCAGCATCGACTGCCAGCCGGTCGTAGATGTTCGTGTCGAGTACAGCGGAAGTGAGCACGCGTTTTCCTGAAATGCGTTGCTAGAAGCGCGGCAGCATGAAAAGGGAAATGGCACCCACCACGAGGACGACCGATCCGACCAGTCGTCGCAGTCGACGGCTGGTCACACCCTCCCAGCGCAATGATCCATGTCCCTTTGCAAGGTCCGCCTCCAAGAAGATCTTCATGGCTTTGCTCCTTGGCGCTTCAAGAGTTCTTCGAAATACTCAAAGGTTCGCGAGTATTCAGGCGCGGCAAGGATGCGTGCCCATTCCTTCGGGTCCTTTGACACGGGAGATCCTGGAACCACGTAGTCGTCGGGGTGCCAAACCACGTTGGGCGGATTCCGATGAAGGACGGTGGCGGGAAGAGCCTCGCCGTTGATCAGAAGGTCGTAGTCTGCGGGGGCAAGATGCTTGCCGGTCACATAGACCCCGAGCCGTCGCGCGAAATAGACCACCAGCTTGATGTGCTCACGGCATGGCTGGTAGGACCAACGGCCTTCGTCCCATGCTTCGAAGGTCTCCAGCGTTTCTCCGCCGGGCAGAGCCGTACTTCGAGTCAATACCGGAATGAAGTGCGGCAGACGGCTCCAGTCCTGTCTGTCATCGAGCATGGTGAGATCCGCTCCCTTCTTGATGAACAGCGTCAGCTCCGTCTGGCTGCAGGAGTTTTTGGCCTCGACCAGCTTGTCGGCCGCAATGTCCATCGACTTGTACCAACAGTGCGGCGTCAGGTGGAAGACTTGATCCCCCTTGCCGGCCAGCCAGTCATATTCCACATAGAAGCGCTCGGAAACACTGCGCAGCACGGGTGACGACAATTTGAGCTGGAGCGACTCTACCGATGCCAGATCTGCGAGCGTGATACCGAGGTCGGAAAGTGCCTCTACCGCGGCAGGGAAAGACAGGCCGTGCTCTTGGATCAGGATGCTGAAGCGTTCCGCGACTCCGCGCAGGGCGGCGGATCCACCGTCGCGTCCTTGTGTGGCCATCGCGACGCCGTCAAGAATGGCGCCGGCCACACCCGCAATCGAGCCGCCGAGATAGGCGGCCTGCGCTTCGAGAAACGCACGTGTCTCCGGACGAACGACCACAGGAAAGCGGCCGGGGTTCGTAGACGTAGGCTGCTTCAACGAAGCATCCGTAGCAGCACCTACCAAGCGATAGAGGATTTCCTGCAGGGAGGGAACAAAGCGGGCGGCCATATGAGCGATTCAATTTGATTCATTTGAATTTAAGTGAATCAAAATGAATCGTCAAGCAGGATCGGCGCGAAACTTGACCTTGAGGTCGAAGTATTAAATACTTCGAAAATGCAGCGGCCTAAATCATTGAAATACGACAACTTCCTCCAAGCGGTTCGAACCCTTCGCGGGCACGCGCTTTCGGACGGGGAGGCGTTCGCAGTGTCCCTCGGGGTCTTGGTCTGGGCCAAACTCTCCGTGCACAACCGCCTTCCAGAGGAGTGCCGCATTGAAAGTGCACTGGAAATGGCCCCCGCAGCCCCCCTCGACCGTGTGCTTGCGATCACGGCAGAAACGTATGGCGACGGCTTACTCACCGACGTTCTGAAGCTCAAAGGCATGAACGATGGGCTTCTTAAATCTCTTCTGGCGTCAGCGCGCCACTTGGCGCTGGCCGGCGAACTCGAGAATCTGTCAGTTGACGATCTCCTTCCGCGAAGCAGTCTCGCCCCTTTAGTGCTTCCGGCAGAGCTAGTGTCGGTCGTCGTGAGCATGGGGGGCATCTCGGCACCCGACACCGTTTACGCGCCTTGGGACTTCTATGGACAACTCGCTATCGGTGCGCAGGCACGGGAAGGCGTGACATACGTTGAAACGCCCATTCGCTCGAACGTTCCACGTCTCATCCAAGTGCTGGCGGACGCAAGTTACGAGGTTCACTATTCAGATCCAGTGTTCGCGCCCTCCCTGACCGAGGGCGATGGTCTGCGGAAATTCGACATCGCCCTGGGATTCCCGCCCATTGGCCTACGCTACGAGAAGCAAGTATCTATTGAGGACCGGCTAAAGCGATTTCCCGAACACACCACATCGGGCTCAGTACTGTCGATTCGACATCTGCTCGGGCAGACACGTCGACGCGTAGTTGTCGTGGTGCCAAACAGTCTGCTTTCCAATTCCGGAGCAGAGCGAGCTCTTCGCAATGACATGCTTGAACGCGGCATGGTCGAAGCAGTTGTAGCCCTTCCTGCGGGACTCTTTGAAGCGACAACTGTCGCAACTGCCATTTTGGTATTGGACCCTCGGGGCGGCCATGGGAAAACCCAATTCACCAACATCGAAGGCTCGCAATTTTGTGAGTCGGTCTCCAAAGCGCGATCGAGACTGACGAATATTGAAGAGCTTTCAGAGATCGTTCTCCACTCCGAAGTGGATAAGTTCGGCGAGGGTTGTACGAGGATCGTTGCGGCGAGCGAAATCCTCCGCAACGATGGGCTGCTCCAGGTCAACCGCTATGTGCAGCCGCCGGCGATGAGGAAGCTTGTCACTCGACTCGCATCGGAAAAAACGATCGCGTTGGGCGAACTCGTACAGACAATCCGTCCGCTGCCTCCTACCACGTCGAAAGATGTGCCTTCATCAGCCCGCGCTGCGTTGATTCATGAGGTCGGCGCAAATGATCTCCCCTCACATGGCTACATCCTCAGGGCCAGTCGCGAAATTTCGATCGATCACGCCGCGCTTTCCTTGGCTGGTCCGCTTTTCGTAAAACCCTTGGACATCGTCCTCATCGTGAAGGGGAGCGTTGGCAAAGTCGGCATCGTCACGCCCCAGATGTCGACACCAGATTCCCCTCGTTGGGTCGTCGGTCAATCTGCAATCATCCTGCGAGTTTCTGCGCCACAAGTTGTCGATCCCCATGCACTTTTCGTGATGTTGCGCTCGCCAATGGGTCAGCAGCAGCTGAGAGGCATCGTAGCGGGTACCACTACGCCACTTATACAGCTCCGAGAACTGCTGGCTCTTCTGCTGCCACTTCCTTCGAGGGCCGAGCAAGATCAGTCGATCGAAGCGCTCGAGTCCGAAAGCACTATTCAACGTCAAATTGACCAGCTCCAGGCTCAACAAAGAAAAGCTGCGGAACACCTCTGGTCGCTGGAGCAACGACAGCGCGAAAGTGATCCCATATGATGAAGTTTCCGCCAGATCCTGATCAATTCAAGTACTTCCGAAGTGACCCACCGGAAATAAAACTCGAGGCTTGGAAGCGGTTGCAGTATCGATTGACCGTTCGTGATCTTGCAATCAGTTTGGCGGTCGTCGTATCCTCAATCGCCACAGCATTGATCACGCTACTAAAGTGACTACGCCGTAGCAACCCCGGTATCGCCTTTCTCCAAAATATGTGGCCAGATCTCCTCGCCACAGTTGCTTCAGTCGTGCCGCTGAGCGTGCCGGCCCTCCGTTAAATTCCCTTGTAGCTATAACGACTCGACGCCGGATGCATGATGCGTTCTATCCCAGACTCGCGAAGCCCTTTCTGCAGCGCGCGGTACATGAGCATAAAGTTCGGGATCTCCAATAGATGCTGTCCGTCAATTCGCCGCCGGCCAAATTCAAGTAGCATCTTTTTATGGCTGACGTTGAATGGAAAAGAATGTCTTCTGTCGAACTTGTGAGCCAGAAGTAATTTAGATCGAGCTCTAACCGCCCGATAGATCGTTGAAAGGATCCAGCCGTTTAGTCGGTTCAACTGATCTTCATCTGAAATAAGAGGATAAAAGCTCATCACGCCTTTAAAATGAAGGGCGCGCCGGCGCCCTTTTGCATAGTCCGCAAGCGCGCGATGGGACAAACCTCCATAAAGATAGCGTCTGATTTGCATCATTGCCGTTAAGAGCGCAGGATCTCGATTGTTTGCTGGAATTATTAGGCCGCGTAGCGGAGTTTCCTTAAGTGGCTGGATAAGGTTTCTATAGAGCAAGTAGGAAACCTGCCTCTTAATCCTTAGTTCAGCCTTGTCGCGCATGGATGTTTTACCTACGCCAATAGAATAGCCTAGAAAATCGAAGCTATCCTTTGCGGCAATTTCGGCTGGTAGGCCGGGGCGTGCAAGCAAACTGATGCCAGCGGATTTGCGAACATTAATAGGAACTCCCGCCTCGCGGGAAAACTTATCGATTAAAGAAAACGATTGGCAAATGGCTGCGTAGTCTGGGCTCCAAATCACCGTATCATCCGCATACCTGGCAAATTTCAGCCCCATTTTCTCAAATGACCTGTCTAACTTCCAACAAACCAAGTTCGCCAAAAAAAGGGAAATTGAGGTCCCTTGCGGAATTCCTCGAGGGCGAGTTGTAAGAAACGCACGAACCACCCTCTCGTCTTCGATGCCGACGAGAAAGCCATTTTGGTTCAGCTGCTCAAACAAGTAGCTATGCTCAATATTTCCAAAAAAATCCGAGAAATCGAACTCGGCAATAAAAGTGCGAGCATCGTTGGCAAGATCGACGGTTATGTCCTGTATGGCGAAATGTACATTCCGGTCATTTCGATATGCATACGCGAAAGAGCTGAACCGATGCCTATTTTTTTCGAGAAGACGCTCGTAAAAATACCTGGATACGGCGGCGTCAGGTATTTGAAAAATAGTTAGCTCGCGCTCTCCTCCGTTTGGTTTTGGGATTTTCTTCAGAAATGGCTGATTTGGAGAATAGGTGCCATTTTCGATTTTGTCTGCGATCGAGCGCGCAATCGCCGCGCTGTTTGATCTGACATAAAACGGATTGAATTTGCGATCATCTTGCCAGTAGTCGGGGGTGATTATTTTCTTTGCTGGCGCACTCGCCAATCGCTTTTTATTCCGCTCCCACTCCGTATGAACGCGATTATGGTATTCATGATGACGCGTGATGAGTTTTACGCATTCAGCATCGATTCTCTCGCGTATTAAAAGCTCAAGAGTCATTAAACAAAAAACCCGAGGCTTTCGCCTCGGGTTCTCCACGGAGTGAACCTAGTAAAAGTAAGTTGCCATCTGGTTGGCACGATTTTGAATTCGCGCCCCCGGAGTCGCGGTATTACCCGCAAAGAGAGGCACCCCGTTCTTTCTCTAAGAAAGTGCGAAAAATCATCGCCGATGAAGTTACGTTTTGTCAATAGCGGATTGCCATGAACGCCTTCGCCTCCTCTAGGCCATCATCGCGATGGCGCAGTACGCCGTTTTTGTTGGGGCGCGTTGCGGCTCAAGTCGCCAACGGACTTCGTTCTGGGGTGTCGTATTAGGTGCGACAGTCGCAACTCGTCTACAGGAATCCAGCTCGGAAACCTCTTTCGAAGCGCTGCATCCTGAATGGGCCCGAGTGCCCCATCCGATAGCGTTGTCCCTGTGCCCTGCGGGCGCGCAGGGCCTAGGTAGCTCTCTTCTGTAGGCAGCTTCTGCGCACACACTTGCTCTTGATCGTTCTTCCTTCGATTGCAAGCCTCCGATGAAGCACAAGACCCCAGCGAGCAAGGGAAAGCACGTTTGCCGCCTGCGCAATGTTCGTGAGAGACTGTAACAAGCAATGACTACTAGGAGTTCGGCGTGTCAGCAGTCTTGAATGGTGCACTCCCCCCAAACGCGGCGGCTAACGATCACGAAGGCCAAGGTTCGTTGCTAGACAAGTTCGCCGCTCGACAGTCTAGAGAGCTCGTTATCGCTTTCGCGGGGCCGATCGGCTGCGGCATTGCCTCGGTCATAAATACAGCCGAAACAAGTCTCAAGGAAATGGGGTACGTCGATGTGATTTCCATCAAATTGAGTGATTTTTTGACGGCGTCGCTCAGTGATGGAAATATCGTCTCTTCAGATCAAGACTCCAACAAATCGACGAGATATACCCGTTATAGAAATCTCCAACGTGCTGGAATGGATTTGCGCCGCGCTACCGATAATCAAGCAATACTTGCCGAGTACGCGATTAAAAGTATCGTAGTGCATCGGCGCCAAAATAATCCAACTGCTGTTGGCGCATCACAGATGCCAGTAGTCCCAAAGCGGGTTGCTTATTTGATTGATCAGGTCAAACGTCCGGAAGAAGTCGCCCTCCTTCGGGCACTGTACCGAAATCTCTTCTACCTCGTCGGCGTAACAAAAAACTATCAACAACGAGTTGAAGTTTTGGCAAACGAAGGGGTAAAAACAGAAGAAATAAATGATCTTATACAAATTGATCGAAACGAAGACTCCGAGACAGGCCAACGATTAGATAAAACGCTCCATCTGGCAGATTTTTTCTTGCGAAACGATTCTGGAGTGGATAAAAAAGAAAGTATCGATAGATTTTTGCACCTAATTCACGGTGACAAAAGTAAAACGCCAACGATTGTCGAACAAGGTATGTATGCAGCATACGCTGCTGGGCTTCGATCCGCATGTTTGTCTCGACAAGTTGGAGCGGCCATTGGAACTCCTGCAGGGGAAATCCTCGCTACCGGTTGCAATGACGTACCAATGGCTGGGGGCGGTCTCTATAGAGCAGGGCTCGCCGAGGACTATCGCTGTGTGCACATTGGCGAGAAACGCTGCTTCAACGACTTGCACAAGAGAAAATTACTTGATGGAATTGAATTGCAAATAAACGAGGCACTGGCGAAAATCATTGAGGGCGAGCCGGCAGTTCAATTAACCACAGCGAGAAAGAAAGGTTTAATTGAAACTATTTTTAGAAATACTGGCATTAAGGATTTGATCGAATTTTCCCGATCCGTCCACGCGGAAATGGATGCCATAGTTTCACTCGCCAGAGCAGGTGGGGCTGGGGTAAAAGGTACTACCCTCTACAGCACAACGTTTCCCTGTCACAGTTGTGCGCGACACATTGTTGCTGCCGGCGTCAGTGAGGTCTACTACATAGAGCCATATGAGAAGAGCTTAGCTAGTGAATTGCACTCGGACGCGATATCGTTCGAATTTTCCAAAGACAAAACGGCGGTTGACGGCCGGGTCAAATTTTTGCATTTTGAAGGAATATCGCCGCGACAGTTTCCACATGTTTTTAGATCACTCACTCGAAAAGATGGGAATGGAATATTTATTCCGATCGAAAGACAAACCGCCGAAAAAATTCTTCCAGAGTACTTGGATGACTATCAGGTTTTCGAGCTAAAGGCCGTGGAGCATTTTCAGGCAGATATGGACAAATTAGTTGCAAAAAAAGGATCTTGACTGGAGCTGATTGGCGGTATATAATGGCAGGTACTAGATCTCTGGGGGAATTTAAATGAAGAAAACTCCAGGTAATTCCGATCAGTTGCCACTTCGATTTGAGCCAAGTGGTTTTGGTGAACTTCCAGATAGCCCTTGCGCGTCCAATGTGCTTGCCTTTGCCGTCTGGTCCAAGCGCAGAGTTTTAAAGTCTGACGCTCCCAAGCGCGCTCAAAGTGAAGCTGAGATCATTCAGAGTGTTCTTACGCAAGCTAAGAAGATAAGCTGGTAGGGCATTAATCATTACGCTTGTCTCGCATATACGTAGGCACGGCGCGAATAGCAAAACTCCTTCTATTTTCTTGTCCGATCTCGGCTTATACGCTTGTGTAGCGGTTGAATATATGCTGAGTTTCACGCTGGCAGGAGGCGCTTCGCACCTCCTATAGAAGTACTGCTGGGCGCTGTTGACACGCGGGCCGCATACCAGCTGGATCTTTGCGCGATTGCATCCAGCCTCCGGACTGGTGGCGCACGCGGTGGCCAGTTCGGCACGCGACACGTATTTCTGTCTGAATGCCCACGTCCACGCGTCGGACCACCGAGCCGCGTGCGTATCGGGGACCGAATTTAGAAGATCGCTTCTAGCGAGCTGATAGGCGACTTGCTGCTTGACCTCCAAAGCGTGAGCGGCCTGATCGATCGACATGGTGTCGTCGTCAGCGCGCCGCACCTTAGCCATGAGTGATAGCGCTTAATAGTGCGCCGAACTCCGCGGGTGTTGGCGCCAACAAGGCGGGTGCAAAGCGTCACGAACGTCGATCAGTTTCGTCCTCAGATCGCCAGGTCATCTGACACGCGCGGTGGCATTTTCGACCTGAAAGAGTGACGCGACGAAATTGACGCGAGCAGCCTCAAGCAGGTGTGGTGCATCCGCCCTCCTATAAAAGTACTGACGGATGCCGTCGATGCCTGGGCCGCAGACCGGCTTGACTTGAATACGCGCCAGGCACACTTTGGGGCTTTCGTTGCATAGCTTGGCGATCTCGGCGAGCGCCACATAGTCTCTTCTGAACTCGTCCACGGCGTCGCGCCGCACCTTGCGACCGCGCGTGTCGTCGAGAGTCGACGCAAGGAGACCGGCTCTGACGAGTTGATAGGCAACTTGCTGCTTCATCTTCAGCGCCTGGGCGGCCTGATCAACCGAAAACCAGCTCTCAGGGCTGCGTCGAAGATTCGCCGTGAACTTTCGGACCACCTGTTTATCGACAAGCTTGTCTCCCAACGGCCTGTCGTACGAGAGGCCTGACGTTTCGACGGCACGCGTCCGCACCGCATGCACAAGCGCACAAAATTCCTGTTCACTCAAGCGCCACTCGCGCGCGAACTTCTTCAACGCGACGGCGTTGGTTATCTCGCTGACGCGGGGTGAGCCATCAACCTGATTCATCGCAGCCAAGGCCGACGCATCGATCCGCCACCTCGTGCCTGCCTGATGTGACTTGCTCTGCTGAGGGCTTGCGAACGGCACCATGTCATGTGCCAGAAGTTGACGCACACGTTTAGCGGGCAGGGCGAGCCTGTGGGCCGCTGTGCCTAGCGTGACGAATTTCGCGGTCGCCGCGCTGAGTGTCAAGACGAAAGACGCATGGACGGTGCGGCGCCGCCTCCAGTTGCCCGCACGCGGTTCGTGAAGATCGAGCTTTGATTGCTGGATGTACTGCTCGGCCATCACCGATGTCGTTCGCGCCTGCTGTGCTGCTTGCCTGATGCTCAGTCGAGGGTGGGCATCGATGGTGGTCGATTTCAGCGACCGGTTGCGCCTGCACAGCAGGCCCCACCAGTGCCCATGCAGATACGCTTCGAATGCGTCTCGCAGAAACTGGAAGCATGGCGCCGCCAAGTGTCGATAGAGGACGGAGTAGATCGGCCCGAATGCCTGCGCGAGGCGGTCGCTGGATGGTCCTGCCCAGCGAGCTCTGTCGAGCAATGACCACAGGCCGTGCGGCCAGTCCTGCAGGATCTGAGCTACGTCATGAATGTGTTGCGTCGCGATTCTCAAGTCGTGCAGGCGCGCGGTCTGACCCGGTTTGGCAGGACGTGGCTGCCTCTCACTGAATGCCCCAAGGTAGCGGATCAGCTTCAGCCAATCGCGCGCCACAGGCGAGGTCGCAAAAACGGCCGTTGTAATGAAGGCAGTGAGG
>Ga0256898_1000839_pt1 | contig 10503 bp, 8 predicted proteins | sample MC6MC0686MT_FD_186333 | JGI IMG/M metagenome (GOLD analysis project Ga0256898, IMG submission 186333) | Metatranscriptome of enriched soil aggregate microbial communities from Iowa State University, Ames, United States - MC6-MC0686-MT... | ecosystem: Environmental > Terrestrial > Soil >... | reverse complement strand
ATCTCGGTAACTCCATTCACTATGGCAGGAAACAAACCCTTCAACAAACAGACTGAACCTCGCGAGCGTGATTTCCAGGTCGCAGGGTTAAAAGTCCCGCCGCACTCGATTGAAGCGGAACAGTCGGTGTTGGGCGGTTTAATGCTGGATAACGAACGCTGGGACGACGTTGCCGAGCGCGTCGTGGCGGAAGATTTCTACACCCGTCCGCACCGCCACATCTTTACCGAAATGGCGCGTCTGCAGGAGTCGGGCAGCCCAATCGACCTGATCACGCTCGCGGAATCGCTGGAGCGTCTTGGGCAGCTCGACAGCTGCGGCGGATTTGCCTATCTGGCGGAACTGTCAAAAAATACGCCTAGTGCGGCGAACATCAGCGCTTATGCGGACATCGTGCGCGAACGTGCCGTCGTCCGCGAAATGATCTCGGTGGCGAACGAGATCGCCGAAGCCGGGTTCGATCCGCAGGGGCGCACCAGCGAAGACCTGCTCGACCTTGCCGAGTCTCGCGTCTTTAAAATCGCCGAAAGCCGCGCGAACAAAGACGAAGGCCCGAAAAACATCGCTGATGTCCTCGATGCCACCGTTGCCCGTATCGAACAGCTGTTCCAGCAGCCGCACGACGGTGTGACCGGGGTAAACACCGGCTATGACGATCTCAACAAGAAAACCGCTGGCCTGCAGCCGTCGGATTTGATTATCGTCGCGGCGCGTCCGTCGATGGGTAAAACGACATTTGCGATGAACCTCGTGGAAAACGCAGCGATGTTGCAGGATAAGCCGGTGCTCATCTTCAGTCTAGAGATGCCCTCCGAGCAGATTATGATGCGTTCTCTGGCGTCGTTGTCCCGCGTGGATCAGACCCGCATCCGTACCGGCCAGCTCGACGATGAAGACTGGGCGCGCATCTCCGGCACCATGGGCATTCTGCTGGAAAAACGTAACATCTATATTGATGACTCCTCCGGCCTGACGCCGACGGAAGTCCGTTCCCGCGCGCGTCGTATCGCTCGTGAACACGGCGGTATCGGTCTTATCATGATCGACTACCTTCAGCTGATGCGCGTACCGTCGCTTTCCGACAACCGTACGCTGGAAATTGCGGAGATTTCACGCTCGCTCAAGGCCTTAGCCAAAGAGCTGCACGTGCCGGTGGTGGCGCTGTCGCAGCTTAACCGCTCTCTGGAACAACGTGCCGACAAGCGTCCGGTCAACTCCGACCTGCGTGAATCCGGCTCCATCGAGCAGGATGCCGACTTAATCATGTTTATCTACCGTGATGAGGTTTATCACGAGAACAGCGACCTGAAAGGGATCGCCGAGATTATTATTGGTAAACAACGTAACGGCCCGATCGGGACGGTACGTCTGACCTTTAACGGACAGTGGTCGCGTTTCGACAACTATGCCGGTCCTCAATATGATGATGAGTAATTTCTAAGGAATTCAAATGCAAGCGGCAACTGTTGTTATTAACCGCCGCGCTCTGCGACACAACCTGCAACGTCTGCGTGAACTGGCACCCGCCAGCAAGCTCGTTGCAGTCGTGAAAGCGAACGCTTACGGACACGGTCTTCTTGAGACCGCGCGAACGCTCCCCGATGCCGACGCCTTTGGCGTCGCCCGTCTTGAAGAAGCTCTCCACCTGCGCGCGGGGGGAATTACTCAACCTATTTTGCTGCTGGAAGGCTTTTTCGAAGCCACGGATCTGCCGACCATTGCTGACCAGCATCTTCACACGGCGGTGCATAACGAAGAGCAGCTCGCCGCGCTCGAAACCGCGGAGCTGAGCAAGCCGGTAACCGTGTGGATGAAGCTCGATACGGGCATGCACCGTCTGGGCGTGCGACCGGAAAACGCGGAGGCGTTTTATCAGCGTTTGTGCCAGTGTAAAAACGTGCGCCAGCCGGTGAATATTGTCAGCCACTTTGCCCGCGCCGACGAGCCCGAGTGCGGCGAGACCGAGCGGCAGCTGGATATCTTTACTACCTTCTGCGAAGGCAAGCCGGGGAGGCGGTCTCTGGCGGCATCCGGCGGTATTTTACTGTGGCCCCAGTCGCACTTTGACTGGGCTCGCCCGGGCATCATTCTTTACGGCGTGTCGCCCCTGGAGAACAAACCCTGGGGACCTGACCTGGGGTTCCAGCCGGTGATGTCCCTTGTTTCTAACCTGATTGCCGTGCGTGAACACAAAGCGGGCGAGCCGGTGGGCTACGGCGGTACCTGGACCAGCGAGCGCGATACCCGTCTCGGCGTCGTGGCGATGGGCTATGGCGACGGCTATCCGCGCGCAGCGCCGTCGGGTACGCCGGTTCTGGTCAACGGTCGCGAGGTGAAGATTGTTGGCCGCGTGGCGATGGACATGATTTGCGTCGATCTGGGACCTGAAGCCCAGGATAAGCCCGGCGACGATGTAGTGCTGTGGGGCGAGGGTTTGCCTGTTGAACGCATTGCTGAAATTACGAAAGTGAGTGCTTACGAACTTATCACGCGCCTGACGTCACGGGTGGCGATGAAGTACATCGACTAACATTTCATTCCAGGGAAGGATAATGTCCCCTTCAGAAATCGCCGCCTGTCTGGCCTATGCGCTCTCCGTCTGGCTGGCCGCCAGAAATAACATCCACACGTGGTGGATTGGCATCATAGGCTGCGGGCTTTACGCGTGGGTCTTTTATTCAGTGCAGCTTTACGCTGACGTTACGCTTCAGTTCTTCTTCATTATCACGAGCATAACCGGTTGGCTGCACTGGCTGAAAGGCAATCGCGGGGACGTACTGCCCGTTCGACGTACCAGACCGGGGCATTTTTTTATTCTCCTGGCCTGCGCCATGAGCGTGGCGGCGGTGTACGGACTGATACTGCATCTCTACAGTAATGCCTGGGCTCCCTGGCTGGACTCCATCATTTTAACATTCAGCGTTCTTGCTCAGTTTATGCTGATGGGACGACGACTGGAAAACTGGTACGTCTGGATTGCCGTCAACACGCTGGCGGTACCGCTGTATGCGATGCGGGACCTGCATCTGACCGCCGGGTTATATCTGCTGTTTTGGTTTAATGCCTGGCATGGACTGTATCAATGGCGTAAGGAGATCCGCGCGCAGTGAAGCGTTATGCCAGCGGCCTGGTTGTGGGCAAATTCGCACCTTTGCATTCAGGTCATGAAGCGCTTATCAATGCGGCTCTTGAGCAGTGCGAGACGGTCTATGTCATTAGCTATTCGGTGCCGGAAATACGCGGTTACGAGCCCGAAAAACGGCTTCACTGGCTACAGATGCGCTTCCCACAATGCCGCCATCTTGTGCTTTCTCCGCAGGTGATGGCGTCTTACGCTATTGCGCCGCCCCCACCGAACGACGCTGACGCCGATCTGCATCGTCATTACGTCGCCATGCTGTGTGAAGACGTTCTGCATTGTCAGCCACGGGCGGTATTTACCGCCGAAGACTACGGTGACGGCTTTGCCGCGGTGTTGAGCCAGCGTTTCGGGCTGCCGGTTACACACATACGTCTTCAGCGGCCACAGGGGCCGGAAGCCCCGTCGGGAACACGCATACGCTCTGATGTTCACCGCTACCGTCAGATGATGTCCCCGGAGGTTTATCGCAGCTTTGTATTTCGTATCTGCTTATTAGGCGGCGAATCGACGGGCAAAAGCACGCTTTCCCGGGCCCTCTCGCAGACCTTAAACGTTCCGTACGTTGCAGAGTTTGGCCGTGAACACTGGGAGGCGAAGAACGGCGTGCTGGAGAAGGGCGATCTGCTGCATATCGCCCGGGAGCAGGTGCGCAGAGAGGAATTAGCCTGCACCGCTCCGTACCTGGTGTGTGATACCTCGCCTTTAACCACCCTGTTCTATACGCTCGACCAGTTCGGCAGCGCACCGCAGGAGCTCATGGCGTTAGCCGAACGAGACTACGCTCTGGTCGTACTCTGCGGCGATGAATTTCCTTTTGTGCAGGATGGCACACGGCAAGGCGAGGCGTTTCGCCGTCGACAGCAGGCATGGTATGAAGCAGAGCTAACGCAGCGAAAGATCCCCTTTTTGCGCATACGGGGTTCGTTGTCTGAGCGCATAGAACAAATTTGCCAACATATCTCGTGGCCGGGCTGATATCGCTCTCGACCTTCTCCCGCTTCCGGTTTATTGTTGAAATTCCTGCCTCATCGAATTCCGGAGAACCATCGCGTGTTTCAGAAAGTTGACGCCTATGCCGGCGACCCTATTCTCTCCTTAATGGAGCGTTTCAAAGAAGATCCTCGCAGCGACAAAGTGAACCTCAGCATTGGTCTGTATTACAACGAGGACGGCATTATTCCTCAGTTGAAAGCCGTAGCTGAAGCAGAAACGCGTCTGAACGCCGCTCCACACGGCGCATCGCTGTACCTGCCGATGGAAGGGTTAAATTCTTATCGCAGCACCATTGCACCTCTGCTGTTTGGCGCCGATCACGCGGTGCTGGCGCAAAAACGCGTGGCGACCATCCAGACGTTAGGCGGCTCGGGTGCGCTAAAAGTGGGTGCAGACTTCCTGAAAAAATATTTCCCGGATTCGGGCGTGTGGGTCAGCGACCCAACGTGGGAAAACCACGTTGCCATTTTTGAAGGCGCAGGCTTTAAGGTGGCGACCTATCCGTGGTTCGACAGCGAAACCAACGGCGTGCGCGCTGACGCGCTGCTGGAAAAACTGAACACCCTGCCGGAGCGCAGCATTGTCCTGCTGCATCCGTGCTGCCATAACCCGACCGGTGCGGACCTCACGAATGCCCAGTGGGATGCCGTGATTGAGGTACTGAAGGCGCGCAACCTGATCCCATTCCTCGATATCGCCTATCAGGGCTTTGGCGCGGGTATGGAAGAAGATGCCTACGCGATTCGCGCCGTTGCCAGCGCCGGTCTCCCTGTACTGGTGAGTAACTCTTTCTCTAAAATCTTCTCCCTGTACGGTGAACGCGTTGGGGGCCTGTCCGTGGTGTGTGAGGACGCCGAAGCCACCGGCCGCGTGCTGGGTCAGCTGAAGGCGACGGTGCGCCGCATCTACTCCAGCCCGCCAAACTTTGGCGCGCAGGTGGTGGCCACGGTTCTTGGTGATGAACAGCTGAAAGCCAGCTGGCTTGCCGAAGTGGAATCCATGCGCAAGCGCATTCTGTCGATGCGTCAGGAACTGGTTAACGTACTGAAAGAGGCCGTACCGGGGCATAACTTCGATTATCTGCTTAAGCAGCGCGGAATGTTCAGCTACACCGGCCTCAGCGCCGCCCAGGTCGATCGCCTGCGTGAAGAGTTCGGCGTCTACCTGATTGCCAGCGGACGTATGTGCGTGGCGGGCCTGAATGCCAGCAACGTTCATCGCGTGGCGCAGGCTTTTGCCGCTGTAATGTAAGTACTTACTTACTTGCGTGTTATATGTAGGCCGGGTAAGGCGCAGCCGCCACCCGGCTTTTTTGTTAGCGCCGGTGCCAATCATTGCCCGGTGGCGCTTCGCTTACCGGGCCTACACGTTTCTTCTGCGCTTTGTGATCTTATTCTTTTTATTCAGCCTCATAAGTAAAAACTCCTTCCCTTCATCTCCCGCTGGGGTTATGGTCGGAGAGTTTTTTGACCAATCGCTCAGAATAAAACGATAACAAACTGAATATTCAGGGGAAAATATGCGCAAGATCACACTGGCGCTCAGCGCCGCCTGCTTATTGTTCTCGCTTAACAGTGCTGTCGTGGCGCGTGCTTCTGCACCCACGCCGCTTTACACCGGCACCACCGCCGCGATCCTTGCCGAGCAGGCTCCCATTCACTGGGTTTCCGTGGCCCAAATCGAAAACAGCCTGATGGGACGCCCGCCAATGGCCGTGGGCTTCGACATTGACGATACCGTTCTCTTCTCCAGCCCGGGCTTCTGGCGCGGCAAAAAAATGTATTCGCCCGACAGCGAAGCGTATCTGAAGAACCCGGAATTCTGGGAAAAAATGAACAACGGCTGGGACGAATTCAGCATCCCGAAAGAGGTGGCCCGCGCGCTTATCGCCATGCACGTGAAGCGCGGCGACAGCATTTACTTCGTTACCGGACGCAGCGAGACCAAAACCGAAACCGTCTCTAAAACGCTGCAGGATGATTTTCTCATCCCGGCGACCAGCATGAATCCGGTGATTTTTGCGGGTGACAAAGAAGGTCAAAACACCAAAACCCAGTGGCTGGAAAAGAAAAATATCAAAGTGTTCTACGGCGATTCAGATAATGACATCACCGCCGCGCATGATGTGGGTGTGAGAGGGATCAGAGTGTTACGCGCCTCTAACTCGACGTATCGCCCGCTGCCGATGGCCGGAAAGTTTGGCGAAGAGGTCATTGTGAACTCTGAGTATTAAACCGCAGGCGGCGGGTTTGACTCTTTTTTAAGCAAATCTCGTCGCGGCGGGTTTTACCTTTCGCCTTCTTGCTGCACACTTAGAAAGATTCATCTTTCATTACGGAGCAGCACATGTGGTATCAACAGACCCTGACCTTAAGCGCTAAACCACGCGGATTTCACCTGGTGACGGATGAAGTCATCGGGCAGATCCGCGACCTGTCGCGGGTTAAAACGGGTTTGCTGCATCTGCTGCTTCAGCACACGTCTGCCTCTCTCACGCTTAATGAAAATTGCGATCCCACCGTCCGGTCTGACATGGAGCACCATTTTCTGAAGGCCGTCCCGGACAATGCACCTTACGAGCATGATTATGAGGGCGACGATGACATGCCTTCGCACATCAAATCTTCTCTGCTGGGCGTATCGCTGATGCTGCCGGTACGCAATGGGCAGCTAATGCTGGGAACATGGCAGGGGATCTGGCTGGGAGAGCATCGCATTCACGGTGGTTCGCGTAAAATTATTGCCACGCTACAAGGGGAATAAAGATGACAATTTCGGAGCTACTTCAGTACTGCATGAGTAAACCGGGCGCGGAGCAGAGCGTTCATAGCGACTGGAAGGCCACGCAGATTAAAGTGGGGGACGTGCTGTTTGCGATGGTGAAAGAGGTTGAGGGGCGTCCGGCGGCGTCGCTGAAAACCAGCCCGGAACTGGCCGATTTGTTACGCCAGCAGCACCATGACGTCCGGCCAAGCCAGCATCTCAATAAAGCCCACTGGAGCACCGTCTATCTTGACGGGTCGCTGCCAGGCTCGCAAATTTACTATCTGGTCGATGCATCTTATAAGCAGGCGGTTGAGTTGCTGCCGGAAGTGACCCGACAGCAACTCTCTGTGTGACGTTACAGCAACGGTTTGAGGAAGCGTGCAGTGTGCGAGGCTTCGCACTCTGCAACGGTCTCTGGCGTACCGGAGACGAGGATTTCACCGCCACCGCTGCCGCCTTCCGGGCCGAGATCGACAATCCAGTCCGCGGTTTTAATCACGTCCAGGTTGTGTTCGATGACCACGATGGTATTGCCCTGATCGCGGAGCTGATGCAGCACCTCAAGCAGCTGCTGAATATCGGCAAAGTGCAGACCGGTGGTCGGCTCATCCAGAATATACAGCGTCTGGCCGGTGCCGCGTTTGGAGAGCTCACGCGCCAGCTTCACGCGCTGCGCTTCACCGCCTGACAGCGTTGTGGCGGACTGGCCCAGGCGAATGTAGGTCAGACCGACGTCCATCAGCGTCTGCAGCTTGCGCGCCAGCGCAGGGACGGCGTCAAAGAACTCGCGCGCCTCTTCGATGGTCATGTCCAGCACTTCGTGAATGGTCTTGCCTTTGTACTTAATCTCCAGCGTTTCACGGTTATAGCGCTTGCCCTTGCACTGGTCGCACGGCACGTAGATATCCGGCAGGAAGTGCATCTCCACCTTGATCACGCCATCGCCTTGGCACGCTTCACAGCGACCGCCGCGCACGTTAAAGCTGAAGCGTCCAGGCGTATACCCGCGTGAACGTGATTCCGGTACGCCAGCAAAGAGTTCACGTACGGGCGTAAAGACGCCGGTATAGGTCGCCGGGTTAGAGCGCGGGGTACGGCCAATCGGGCTCTGGTCAATGTCGATAACCTTATCGAAATGCTCCAGCCCCTGAATGTCGCGGTACGGTGCCGGTTCGGCGAGCGTCGCGCCGTTGAGCGCCGTCTGCGCAATCGGGAACAGCGTATCGTTGATCAGCGTCGATTTACCGGAACCGGACACGCCGGTAATACAGGTAAACAGGCCAACCGGCAACGTCAGGGTGACGTCTTTCAGGTTGTTGCCGCGCGCGCCGGTCAGCTTCAGCACTTTTTCCGGATCCGCTGCCACGCGCTGCTTCGGTACCTCAATTTTGCGCTTGCCGCTCATGTACTGGCCGGTGAGGGATTCTGGCACCGCCATAATGTCTTTCAGCGTACCTTCCGCGACCACCTGACCGCCGTGTACGCCTGCGCCAGGACCAATGTCGATCACGTGGTCTGCAGCGCGGATCGCATCTTCATCGTGCTCGACCACAATCACCGTGTTACCGAGGTTACGCAGGTGAACCAGGGTGCCGAGCAGACGCTCGTTGTCGCGCTGGTGCAGGCCGATGGACGGCTCATCCAGCACGTACATCACGCCTACCAGACCGGCGCCAATCTGGCTTGCCAGACGGATACGCTGGGCTTCACCGCCGGAGAGCGTCTCTGCAGAGCGGGAAAGCGTCAGGTAGTTCAGGCCGACGTTGACCAGGAACTTCAGGCGGTCGCCAATCTCTTTCAGCACTTTTTCGGCAATTTTGGCGCGCTGACCGGACAACTTCAGGTTGTTGAAGAAGTCCATTGCGTGGCCGATGCTCATGTCTGAGATGGTCGGCAGCGCCGTGTTTTCCACAAACACGTGGCGCGCTTCGCGACGCAGACGCGTGCCCTCGCAGGTGGCGCAGGAGCGGTTGCTGATGAATTTCGCCAGCTCTTCGCGCACCGCGCTGGATTCGGTCTCTTTGTAGCGGCGCTCCATATTGTGCAGCACCCCTTCGAACGGGTGACGACGCACGGAGGTATCGCCGCGATCGTTCATGTACTTGAACTCGATGTTCTCTTTGCCGGAACCGAACAGAATCACTTTGTGCACGTTCGGGCTCAGGCTGGCCCACGGGGCTTCCACGTCGAACTTATAGTGCTCCGCCAGAGATTTCAGCATCTGGAAGTAGTAGAAGTTACGCTTATCCCAGCCGCGAATGGCACCGCCCGCCAGCGACAGCTCCGGGTTCTGGATCACGCGGTCCGGGTCGAAATATTGTTGAACGCCCAGGCCGTCACACGTCGGGCAGGCGCCCGCCGGGTTGTTGAACGAGAACAGGCGCGGTTCCAGCTCGCGCATGCTGTAGCCGCAAATCGGGCAGGCAAAGTTGGCGGAGAAGAGCAGCTCTTCCGCTTTCGGGTCGTCCATGTCGGAGACCACGGCCGTGCCGCCGGAGAGTTCCAGCGCCGTCTCGAAGGATTCCGCCAGACGCGTGGCGAGATCGTCACGCACCTTAAAGCGGTCAATCACCACTTCAATAGTGTGCTTCTTCTGCAGCTCCAGCTTTGGCGGATCGGAGAGGTCACACACCTCGCCGTCGATACGGGCGCGGATATAACCCTGGCTTGCGAGGTTTTCCAGCGTTTTGGTGTGCTCGCCCTTACGCTCTTTAATGATCGGTGCCAGCAGCATCAGGCGTTTGCCTTCCGGCTGCGACAGCACGTTATCCACCATCTGGCTCACGGTCTGTGCTGCCAGCGGGACGTCGTGGTCCGGGCAGCGCGGCTCGCCCACGCGGGCATACAGCAGACGCAGGTAGTCATGAATTTCGGTGATGGTACCGACCGTTGAACGCGGGTTGTGCGAGGTGGACTTCTGCTCAATAGAGATCGCAGGGGACAACCCTTCAATGTGGTCGACATCCGGTTTTTCCATCAGCGACAGGAACTGACGCGCGTACGCAGAGAGTGATTCAACGTAACGACGCTGTCCTTCGGCATACAAAGTGTCGAAAGCCAGTGAGGATTTGCCTGACCCCGAAAGCCCGGTCACGACAATGAGTTTGTCGCGAGGGATTATGAGGTTGATATTCTTGAGATTGTGGGTGCGGGCGCCCCGAACTTCGATCTTATCCATTCACCTTTCCCGGTTGGAACACGGATTGCCTGGTTTGTTTGAAGGACAAACGGCTGTCAGAAACGGCTAATTATGACACAATTTGACCTGTTTGAATATACAGTATTGGAATGCATTTTCCGATTGGCTGTGTAACAATGTCGAGTTCGCGGGAGATTTCTGAACCTGCTACGCAACTATGCAAATTGACGCGTGGAAATGGTACACTCGCGCGTTTACACTATTAAGAAACGTATTCAGGAGACACGAACATGGCCAGCAGAGGCGTAAACAAGGTGATTCTCGTCGGTAATCTGGGCCAGGACCCGGAAGTACGCTACATGCCGAGTGGTGGCGCAGTTGCCAACATTACGCTGGCTACTTCCGAATCCTGGCGTGATAAAGCGACCGGTGAGATGAAAGAGCAGACCGAATGGCACCGCGT
>Ga0256898_1000832_pt1 | contig 10579 bp, 10 predicted proteins | sample MC6MC0686MT_FD_186333 | JGI IMG/M metagenome (GOLD analysis project Ga0256898, IMG submission 186333) | Metatranscriptome of enriched soil aggregate microbial communities from Iowa State University, Ames, United States - MC6-MC0686-MT... | ecosystem: Environmental > Terrestrial > Soil >... | reverse complement strand
GTGATAACAAACTACGTGATTACCCCAATTTTTTTGCGAAAATTATATTCTTATCCAGGTTGGGTAAGTTATAAGCCAACCGTCATACTCACAACGGCTCAGAGTATTCCGAATCACCCAAATGTGTATAAATTAAGCGCATGAAACTGTATTAACTAAATTTTAAACAGCTGGTCTGCAATACATGTCTTTAACGCTTGTAACTCGCCATTCAACGTACGAGAATCATTAGCTGTTTTGTTTCGCTACGTCTTAACGCAAGCATTGTTCACCACAAAATCTGGGGTTTGTACTTCCTTAGTGCACACTTAGGGAGCAAGTTGACTGGTAGCTTCAAGCCAGGGGCGGTAGCGTGGTCTTTTTTCAAGTATCCGATAGAGAGATGATTAAGCGTGAAAATACTGGTTACAGGTGGTGCGGGGTTTATAGGATCAGCCGTTGTCCGTCACATTATCAATGAGACCCAGGACTCGGTCATCAACGTTGATAAGCTAACATATGCAGGTAATCTTGAGTCACTTGTAGATGTGGCCGCATCAGAACGTTATGCCTTCGTACAGGCTGATATCTGTGACCAATCTGCAATGATAAGTATTTTTGAACAGCATCAGCCAGACGCAGTGATGCATTTAGCTGCCGAAAGCCATGTTGATCGCTCAATCACTGGACCAGCAGCATTTGTCGAGACCAATGTTGTTGGTACTTACACACTTTTAGAAGCGACACGGCAATATTGGGCAAATCTGGAGCCGACGCGTAAAGCTGCATTCCGCTTTCATCACATTTCCACAGACGAAGTTTATGGTGACTTACCTCATCCAGATGAATGGAAAGAGGATGCTCCCCTGCCTTTATTTACGGAAAACACACCGTATGCTCCGAGTAGCCCATACTCCGCATCTAAAGCATCCAGCGACCATCTAGTTCGGGCTTGGCAGCGTACTTATGGACTGCCTACGTTAGTAACCAACTGCTCAAACAATTATGGTCCTTATCACTTCCCTGAGAAGCTCATTCCCTTAGTCATATTGAATGCTCTGGAAGGAAAACCTCTTCCTGTATATGGGAAAGGCGATCAAATTCGTGACTGGCTATATGTAGAAGATCATGCTCGGGCGCTTTATAAGGTGGTAACCGAAGGAATCGTCGGCGAGACCTACAATATTGGCGGTCACAATGAGAAGAAAAATATTGATGTAGTGCAAAAAATATGCGAACTACTTGATAAAATGGTGCCTAAAAAAGAAACCTATAAAAACCAAATTTCATATGTTACTGATCGTCCAGGCCATGATAGACGATATGCAATTGATGCAAGCAAAATTTCAAAAGAACTAAATTGGCAACCGGATGAGACATTTGAAACTGGAATTGCAAAAACCATTAGATGGTATCTATCCAATACTGATTGGTGCCAAAGAGTTCAAGATGGTACTTATCAACGTGAACGTTTAGGGATAAATTAAGATGAAAGGAATTATACTTGCAGGTGGTTCTGGAACCAGGCTTTATCCTATTACTATGGGTGTATCAAAACAACTATTACCGATTTACGATAAGCCAATGATTTACTACCCACTATCGGTATTAATGTTAGCGGGTATAAGAGATATTCTAATCATCACAACACCTCAAGATAAAGATAACTTTGAAAAGCTATTGGGGAATGGTGATAATTTTGGTATTAACTTAGAGTTCAAAACTCAAGAAAAGCCAGATGGTTTAGCTCAAGCATTTATAATTGGTGAGCAATTCATTGGAAATGATTCAGTATGTCTAATTCTAGGAGATAACATTTTCTTTGGGCAAGGCTTTAGTCCTAAATTGAAGAGCGTTGTTAATAATATCAAAGGCGCTACAGTCTTCGGCTATCAAGTTGTAGATCCCGAACGATTCGGGGTTGTTGAATTTGATGAAAATAATAGAGCTATTTCAATTGAAGAAAAACCGAAATACCCTAAATCACATTGGGCTGTTACCGGATTGTATTTTTATGATAATAAAGTTGTAAGTATCGCGAAAAATATCAAGCCATCCGAAAGAGGCGAACTCGAGATCACATCCATTAATGAAAAGTATTTGGAAATGGGAGAATTAACAGTTGAACAACTTGGGCGTGGATTTGCTTGGCTGGATACAGGAACCCACGACAGTTTGATTGAGGCTGGGACTTTTGTGGAAACAGTTCAGAAAAGGCAAGGCATGATGGTTGCTTGTCCAGAAGAAATAGCATGGCGTAATGGTTGGCTTTCAGATAGTCAGTTAGAAAAACGAGGAAAATCTTTAATAAAGAATCACTATGGACAATACCTTGTGAGGCTAATAAACGGATGAAAGTTGAACTTATCGAATTTCAAAAACATGGCGACAATCGGGGGGCTTTGATTGTCTTGGAACAACAGAGTAATATCCCCTTTGATATTAAACGTGTTTATTACATGTTTGGAACGCAGAAGGATATTAGACGTGGATATCATGCGCATAAAAAACTACGGCAAGTGGCAATACCAATAGCTGGGTCTTGTAAGTTTTTACTGGATGACGGTACTGAATCTGTAGAAATAAAGTTAGATAATCCGTCAAAAGGTCTCATGATAGAACCTATGATATGGCATGAAATGTTTGATTATTCAGATAATTGCATTCTTTTAGTTCTTGCGGACGATTTATATAATGAAGATGATTATATTCGTGATTATAAAAAATTCGTGAATGAGGTGATGCAAAAAAATGTGGATTCATAGTTTAAGTGATGTTCAGACGACTAATATTGGGCATGGGACAAAAATATGGCAATTCTCTGTGATATTAAAGAATGCTAAGATTGGCTGTGACTGTAATATATGTGCTCATACCTTTATTGAAAATAATGTGCAGATTGGTGATCGAGTTACCATTAAATCAGGTGTTTATTTGTGGGATGGAGTCATACTTGAGGATGACGTCTTCATTGGTCCTAATGCAACCTTTACTAATGATAAAAAACCAAGGTCAAAACAATATCCTGACAAATTTCTTCAAATATTAATTAAGAAAGGGGCTTCTATTGGCGCAAATGCGACCATACTTCCTGGCATTATAATTGGTGAGGGAGCGATGGTAGGCGCTGGTTCCGTGGTTACTAAGGACGTTGATCCTTTCACTACAGTAGTTGGGAACCCAGCTACAATATTAAAAAGGTAATAAAATGGTAGAGTTTCTAAACCTTAAAAGAATAAATGAAAGATACAAAGATGAGTTAAAAGTTGCTTGTGATAGAGTTATCGACTCAGGTTGGTACATCATGGGCAAGGAATTGAATGCATTTGAAGAGGCATTTTCGAATTGGTGTGGTACTAAATACACTATAGGTGTGGCAAATGGACTTGACGCATTAATATTAGTAATCAAAGCATGGAAAGAAATGGGTAAATTGCAAGATTATGACGAGGTGCTCGTTCCAGCAAATACTTATATAGCCACTGTTTTAGCTATAACACAAAATAATTTAACACCTCTGTTTGTCGAACCAGATGAAAAAACTTTCAACATTAGCATCGAAGGCCTAAAAAATAATATCACCCCCAACACAAAGGCCATCCTTCCGGTACATCTATATGGTAAAGCCTGCCAAATGGATGAGATAATGAAGTTCGCCAAAGAAAAAAATTTATTAGTGCTTGAGGATTGTGCGCAAGCACATGGCGCCAGTATTAGTGAAATTAAAGTTGGAAATTGGGGAGATGCAGGAGCATTTAGTTTTTATCCAGGTAAAAATCTTGGAGCATTAGGTGATGCTGGTGCTATTACTACTAGTGATCCTAATCTTTATAAAGTATTGCTTGCACTAAGAAATTATGGATCTCATAAAAAATATGAAAATATTTACCAAGGTGTAAACAGTAGATTAGATGAAATGCAAGCTGCAATATTAAATGTTAAGCTTAAATATTTAGATGTTGATAACAATGAAAGAAGGAAAATTGCAAATCGTTATCTGGATGAGATAAAAAACCCTCATGTTAGCCTTCCATCAAATAATATTGATGATGAACATGTTTGGCATCTATTTGTATTAAAAACAAAAAAGAGGGCCGAACTTATAGCACACTTGGATAAATGGGAAGTGAAAACCTTAATACATTATCCGATACCTCCACACAAACAATTAGCATATCAACAATATAAAAATTACTCACTACCAGTGACTGAAAATATTCACAACGAAATCTTATCACTACCAATTGAACAATCGATGACGAATGATGAAGTCGAAACTGTTATAAACGCTATTAATTCTTTTGAAATATGAAGAAGTTAATTAGTGTTACGAGTTTAACTGGTTTATTAACTCTTTCAAAAATGGCATCTGGATTTATTATTGGAAAATTTGTTGCCGTTTATATTGGTCCATCAGGTATAGCAATGATGGGACAGTTACAAAATCTAATTGGCATACTGAATGGATTAGTTAATTCACCAGCAGGCTCTGGAGTTGTAAAGTTTACTGCACAAAACATTAATGAGGGAGTGGAAATATCTTCTAAATGGTGGAGGGCTAGTTTTCGCTGGATCATTATTATGACAGCCATTATTATCTCTGCAACCATTTTTTTTTCAGCAGAACTTTCACATTGGATGTTTGATACTGAAAAATTTAAAAACATTATAATTTTCGCAGCTTTATTAATGCCTTTTACAGCAATTGGAACGCTATTAACATCTATACTTAATGGACACCAGCAATATAAAAAGTATGTTAGCATAGGCATGCTATCAGTAATGATATCAACCTTGATAATGATTGCTTTAGTATTGTCTTTTAGTATAACTGGTGGACTAATTGCTCTCTCACTTCAGTATGCATTGTTAGGTATATTGACAATGTTTTTTTGTCGAAAAGAAAAATGGTTTACTATCGAAAGTTTTATAGGAAATTTTGATAAAAAACACTCTCAAGATATATTAAAATATATCATCATGGCAATTTCAGGTGCTGTTTTTTTTCCATTAAGTTTGTTTACGGTTAGGAAAATAATTATTGTAACCCTTGGTTGGGATGCTGCGGGACAATGGCAGGCAGTGTGGAAAATATCCGAAACTTACCTTGCAGTCATTACTTTGTCATTAACTACATATTTTTTACCACGCTTATCAGTTTTAAAGGTAAGAAGTAAAATCACTAAAGAAATATTCGATACACTTAAAGTTGTTTTGCCAATTACATTGGTACTTTCATGCGTGATATTTGTCATGCGAGATTTCATTGTTTCAGTTTTATTTACTAACAAATTTGAATTAGCATCGCAGCTTATACCTATGCAATTAATTGGGGATTCTATAAAAATTATTGGATGGGTGTGTGCTTTTCCAATGCTTTCCTTAGGTAAAATGAAATGGTATGTCGCTTGTGAAGTTCTGGCCTCAATTTCGTTTACATTGTTATCTTATTATTTAATCTCTGTAAATGGTATCAATGGTGTGGTTCAAGCTTACATTGGGACATACTTTATTTATTTAAGTTTTATATTGATTAATTACAAGCGGATAGTTTCTTGAGTTGGAGTTGACATGACAGAAGTTGTTTTTGACAAAGTTACAATCATTGTTTTGTCTTATATGTCTCAGCATACTATTGAGGAAACACTTGAAAGCTTATTGGCACAAACATATCCATTGAGCCTTCTTGAAGTGATTATTGCAGATGATGCGTCCTTAGATAGTTCTCAAGAAGTAATATTGAAATGGATTGATGCAAATAAAAATGCTTTTGCAGCTGTAAATTCCGTTTTTAATGATACTAATAAAGGTATTGTAGGTAATTTGAAAGGCACCTTGCAGCTAGTTAACACCGAATGGGTTAAAATAATAGCAGGTGATGATATTTTATTACCCGTTTGCATAAGTGAATTTGTAAAATATAAGAATATGACTGGTGGGAAAATATTCTTTTCAAAAATGCAAACGTTTATAAATGATGGTGGGGACAATATTGTCAAAGAGGTTTATCCACCAAAGTTTCAGCAATTAATTATAGCAAGTGATTTACTTTCACAGCGGAAATTTCTATCTCACTCGTCATTTTCTGCGACACCTGCTGCCTTTCTCTGCATGAGTGAAATAAAAAAAGTAGGCCTTGTGGACGACGAGTATAAAATGATGGAGGATTATCCATTATGGTTAAAATTAAACATGAGTGGTGTGAGATTTTATTTTCTAAATGAAGTCACTGTTATGTATAGAATAAGTGAGTCTGTTAGTCGTTCATCCAGGAGATTGGTTAATCTTGTATTATTGAACGATATAATTAAGCATGAAAAGTTCAAATTAAAAAATCTTAAAATTTCTCTCTTTAATAGGCTTAGGACTAAAGTTTGGATTAAATTATTTCCTCTGCTGATAAAGAGTGTAAGTAATAAGAGAAATAAATTCACTAAACTGATTGTTGCACTGTTCAATGTTTTTTTTAAAGTGGGTTTCTTTTCTTCAAAAATTTTAAAATGAAGAATACACCACAATGTTGTGCTGAGAGATTATATGGAAAATAAGTCTAAAACTGTTGCTGTTCTAATGTCAGTATATGATAAAGACAGTGTTGATGAGTTGCGTCTTGCAATAAACAGTATATTGGAGCAAACGTATCATTCAGTTGATTTATATATTTATAGTGATGGAGTTACTCAATCCTCCTTATTGACATATTTAAATGAAATTAAAAATAAAAGTGACGTTAGAATAATTTATTCGAAAGATAATAATGGATTGGCCTTTGCTTTAAATTACATGATCAATAGAGTCAAGCATCAAGGTTATGGCTATATTGCCAGAATGGATGCTGATGATATCTCACTGCCTTCAAGATTTGAAGAGCAGGTGAATTTCCTAGATGAAAACAGTGATATATCAGTAATTGGCACTAATTGCTTTGAAATAAATTCTGAAGGGAATATCATATTTCAGAAGAAAATGCCTGAAACGAATGATGAAATAAAGTCATTTATAATTAAAAGGTCGCCGTTGATACACCCTACTGTTATGTTTCGCGGTAGTATTATTGATTTCATAAACTATGATAATAAATTATTAAATACCCAAGATTATTATTTGTGGGTTGAGTTATTATCTCAAGGGTTTAAATTTCACAATCTACAAAGTAATTTGTTATTATTTCGAGTTGCATCTGAGTTTTATAAAAGAAGAGGTATTAAAAAAATAGGTAATGAGTTTTTTGGTCGCTTATACGCGATGAAAAAATTAAATCAGTATTCATTATTGAATTTTTTTTTCGTGTTTTCACTTCTCATAATAAGGCTTTCACCTAATTGTATAAAAAAAATCTGTTATAAATACTTGAGGTAATGATGCAATTATTAATATTTCTTTATGGCTTATTCTTTTCGTTACCTCTTACTATGCTTGACGTATTACCTGGTGGTGTAAAATTCGATGATATTGTTCTAATAATGATATTGGGAGTTTATTTATATAGAGAGCTATCTACACCAGGAACTGTCAAAATGAATAAGTATTTTTTGCTGTTCATTTTCATAACCTTATCGTTCGCATTTTTTAGTTTTTTAATTTCTCAATTTCAAAGTGATCCTCCATTGGGGGACACTCCTTTAACTGTTTTATCAAGAATATTACAGAGTTTGTTGATTGTTTTTATGCTGGCAACCAATTGCCTTGATATAAGATCCGTGACGGTCTTGAAAAAAGGAATTGTCATAGGTACATCAATATCGCTACTTGTTTTTTTTGTTTTTTTTATTATGAATGTTGATGTAACTAAATTCAGCACGCGTGGAGTATATTTCACAAAGGATATTTTTCAATATAATTCTTATTTACCATTTAGTATTCACGTGAATACTTTAGGGTCATTCTTTTTGATAGCTTTCTTTATTGTTTATGAAATGAAGAATAAACTAAGTTTTTTTTCAGTAATCTATCTTATGCCTTCAATTTTTTTGATTGGAAAAGGTGACATTGTTGCAGTTTCAGTTTTCTTTGCTTTGGTTTTGCTTAGTAAAATAAAGAATAAGACTTTTATTATTTCACTTGTTGTGTTAATTGTGATGCTTTCACTTCCTATTCTTTATCAGGAATATTTAACATTATCTCAGTATAGAGTTTATTCGTCAGGCAGGAATGAGATATATTTTGCAGCATTAACTGAAATATTATCAAATCCAATTGGCTCAGGTTTAGGTTACCAGAATAACGTTTTGTTTAATTTGACAGGTATAAATTATCCTGCTCACAATATATTTTTAAGCTTATCATTAGAATTGGGGGTAATTTACGCACTGATTTTATTGTTGATGTCAATGATATGGCTTTTAAAATCGAGTAGTGAAGAGTGTAAGTATATCTTTATATGTTTTTTGATTATCGGTCTTTTCGGGAATGCTATGTATTTTTATAAATACCATACATTAGCTTTATTCTTCTGTTTTTATGGATTGTGGAGGCCTCGTCAAAAAAATGAATGTATTGGTAATACTCAATAGAAATGAAACCACGGGTCCTAATATAGTTGCAGTCAATGTAATATCTGCTTTAACTGAAATGAATGTGAATGTTCACGTCGTTTTTATTAAAAAAGCAAGAAACTTGAATGCATCACTAAGTATACCATGTAGAGTGTCAATTACTGAGCTACAAGGAAATATATATAATAAAGTGAATCAATTAAGGGAGTTCATTGACGAATTCTCTCCTGAAGTTGTTCATAGTCATTGTTTTTTTCCGGATTTTTTCAATCTATTGACACGTTTTTTTAATCACAATCACTCAATTGTTAATACAATTCATAATATTCCTCAAGAAGATTATTTGATAAGATATGGTTGCATCAAAGGTGGATTGTTGTGGATGTGCCATTCTATTATAAACCAGTTTTTTGATGGGAATATTTGCGTTTCAAACTCAGTGAAACGGAAGTTATTTAACTTTGTTAGTTCTAAAAAGAAAGTTATATATAACTCTGTGGAAGAGCGATTTGGCAGTTACTTTAAAAAATCCACATCTAAATTGATTTTAATATACTGTGGGCATTTCAGTAAACTCAAAAACCCACTTTTGATTATCAATGCTTTAAAATCCATAGATAAAGACTTTGAGTTTATCGGTTTAGGTGACGGAGAGCTCTTGGCTGACTGTCTTGAAATAACAAAAAATGATAAAAGATTCAGTTTTCCAGGCCGAGTAAAAAATGTTCATGAATATCTAAATCAGGCACATTGCTTAATTCACTTTTCCCGTACGGAAGGATTTTGTTTGGCTGTTGCCGAAGCTTTAGTCTCTAGAATGAGTGTAATAAGTAATGATCTACCTGTAATTCATGAGTTTAAAGAAAGATTTCTAGCCGAAAATATATACATTTGTGATGTTCAAGAGCTGCATGATTTTCTAATAACTACATTGGATGATGTTTTTTTGAAAATTAAAAACGAAAACTTCAATATTTCAATTTCTGAGGAGTTTAAGAGGGTTACTAAACCATCTTTAATAGCTAATGAGCACATGCAGCTTTATGAAAGTTTTACATCGTCAAAAAAATGAAGTTGTAAATTTCGGTATAATCTCAATTTTATATATAAACAGCATTATCAGTTATGATTTGAAAAAAATGCTGTTCTAATATTCATAGTTCCTGACTATCAAATTTTTTTCTGAAGGAGTATATAATGGCTAAGCAGCAAATTGGTGTAGTAGGAATGGCAGTTATGGGGCGAAATCTGGCTTTAAACATTGAGAGCCGCGGCTATACAGTTTCTATCTTCAACCGTTCACGTGAGAAGACCGATGAAGTCATTGCCGAAAATTCAGGCAAAAAACTCGCGCCTTTTTACACTGTTGAAGAGTTCGTTGAATCGCTTGAAAAACCACGTCGCATCTTGTTGATGGTGCAGGCGGGTGAAGCTACAGATAAGACCATTGCTTCTCTGACCCCCCATCTCGATAAAGGTGACATTTTAATCGATGGCGGTAATACCTTCTATAAAGACACTATTCGCCGTAATAAAGAATTGTCAGATCAAGGGTTCAACTTCATTGGCACCGGCGTATCCGGTGGTGAAGAAGGCGCTCTTAAAGGTCCATCAATCATGCCCGGTGGCCAGAAAGAGGCTTATGAACTTGTCGCACCAATTCTGGATAAAATTGCTGCCCGTGCAGAAGACGGTGAAGCTTGTGTTGCCTATATTGGTCCAAATGGTGCTGGCCACTATGTCAAGATGGTGCACAACGGCATCGAATATGGTGATATGCAGCTGATTGCTGAAGCCTATGCTCTGTTGAAAGGTGCATTGGGTCTCAATAATGAAGAGTTGGCTGAAACCTTTACTGACTGGAACAACGGCGAGCTGAGTAGCTATCTAATCGATATCACCAAAGATATCTTCACCAAGAAAGATGAAGATGGAAAATATTTGGTTGATGTCATTCTCGATGAAGCCGCAAATAAAGGTACGGGTAAGTGGACTAGCCAAAGTTCACTGGATTTAGGTGAGCCGCTATCTCTGATCACCGAATCGGTGTTTGCACGCTACCTCTCTTCATTGAAGTCTCAGCGTGTTGCTGCTTCTAAAGTACT
>Ga0256898_1000826_pt1 | contig 10603 bp, 10 predicted proteins | sample MC6MC0686MT_FD_186333 | JGI IMG/M metagenome (GOLD analysis project Ga0256898, IMG submission 186333) | Metatranscriptome of enriched soil aggregate microbial communities from Iowa State University, Ames, United States - MC6-MC0686-MT... | ecosystem: Environmental > Terrestrial > Soil >... | reverse complement strand
CCTGAGGCACACAGCAACGGCGAGGACGGCGTGCTGCTGCGGCTTCCGTCGGTGCGGGGCATCGGCCAGGGCCGGGTGATCACCGGGTTGGTCCTGGCACTTTTGCTGCCCCCTGCGGTCGAAGTTCTCGTCACGGTGCTGGGTTTCCGTAATTTTGCGATGATCATGCTCCTGCAACTGGCGGTGGCAGTGGCCGTGGCCGCTGTCGGGGGCTTATGGCCAGCGGTGGTGGCCGCCGTGCTGGGCAGTTTCCTCCTTAACTACTTTTCGGCGGACCCCGTAGGTTCGCTATCCATAGCAGACCCCAGCACGCTGTTCACCGTGGTGGTCTTCCTTGCCGTGGCGTGCGGCGTGGGGCTTGCTGTGGGCCTGGCCACCCGGAGGGCGCAGGAAGCGGCGAGATCGGGAGCGGAGGCCACGGCACTGAGCGAGCTGGCCCTGCGCATCCTCAGCTCCGACGGCAGCCTGGAGTCGTTCCTGGAGAAGGTCCGCGGCAATCTGGGCATGCAGGCTGTGACATTGCTGGGAAGCCAAGGAATTACAGTGCAGGGCGCGGCACCGGAGTGGCGTGTCCTGGCGAGCGCCGGCCCCAATCCGCCGGTGACCCATGCCGCCGCGGACCATGCCGCCGTCGTCGATCCCCACTACACGCTGTTGCTGCGCGGCGGGCCGTTATCCCCACACCACCAGCGGATGCTCGCGGCATTTGGCGCGTTTGTGGTCGCCGTGCGCGAGCGGCAACAACTGGTGCAGAGCCGGCGCGATAATGTGCGGTTGTCGGAGGGCAACAAGATGCGTACCTCCATCCTGCGCGCCGTGTCGCATGACCTGCGGACGCCCTTGGCCGGGATCAAACTGGCGGTCAGCAGCCTACGCCAGGATGACGTGGATTTTCCGCCGGATGTGGAGCGGGAGCTGTTGGAGACCATTGAGGATTATGCGGACCGGCTGGACCACTTGGTGGACAACCTCCTGGACATGTCGCGCATTACCGCGGACGCCGTCAATCCGTTGCTGACCGGCACGGCATGGGCGGACGTGCTGCCGGAAGCGCTTCAGGGGATTCCCCGGGACCGCCTCCGCAACGAACTGCCACCCAACCTCCCGCCGGTTCAAGCCGACACCGGCATGCTCGAGCGCGTTGTCGCGAACATCGTGGAGAACGCTGTGAAATATGCGCCGGATTCGGACGTGGTGCTCAGGGCCAGGGCAGGTGCGGACATCACCTTGGGGGAGCGGCCCGCCAGCGAGTTGCGGATTGTGGATCATGGCCAGGGAATAGGCCCGCAGGAGGTCCTCACCATGTTCCAGCCGTTCCAGCGTTTCGGTGACGCGCCCACCCCTGGGCCGGCCGGTGGGATCGGGCTGGGGCTCGCGGTCGCCAAGGGATTTACCGAAGCCATGGGTGGAAGCCTCGCGGCGGAGCCGACGCCGGGCGGCGGACTGACGCTGGTGGTCACGCTGCCGCTGTGGACCGGGGAGCAGCTGTGACGCTGGTGCTGATCGTTGAGGACGAGGCACGCATTGCCCGGGCCATGCAGGTGACCCTTCAGGCCCACGGGTACCAGGCCTTGACAGTGGGAAACGGCGCGGATGCTCTGAACGCCGCCGCGAAGCAACCGGTGAAGATTGTGGTCCTGGACCTCGGCCTGCCTGACATGGACGGCGTGGAGGTCATCCGGCGTATCCGGGGCTGGTCCAGCATGCCCATCATCGTGCTGTCCGCCCGGCACGCCTCGGAAGACAAGGTGGAAGCGCTCGACGCCGGTGCGGACGACTACGTGACCAAGCCCTTCGGTTTGGATGAGCTGCTTGCCCGGTTGCGGGTTGCCTCCCGCAGGGTCGTCACCGGAGAAGAAGAACCCACCTTGGCGACCGCAGACTTCGTGGTGGACCTGGCCGGCAAGAAAATCGTCAGGGATGGTGCGGACGTCCGGCTGACACCTACCGAGTGGAACATCCTGGAGTTGCTGGTCCGCAACAAAGGGAAGCTGGTGAGCCAACAGCAGATCCTCACCCAGGTTTGGGGCCAGGCGTATGCCAAGGAAACCCAGTACCTCAGGGTGTACATCGCCCAGTTGCGGCGGAAACTGGAACGGGATCCTGCGGAGCCACGCCACCTCCATACCGAAGCTGGCATGGGCTACAGGTTCGATCCCTAGCACGGCACGCGCATCCGTACACTGTTGTCCATGAACACCGCATCCCTCCTCGCCGTCTGCCGTGTCCACCAGTTGCTGCCTGATCCGGGCAACGTGGGCGTCACTGCCATCGACAAGCGTCCCGTCGAGGGGCCGGTCAGGGTGCACAAACTGGGACTTCACGGTGATGTGCAGGCGGACCGGGCCAACCACGGCGGAGAGGACCAGGCACTGTACGCCTATTCGCAGGACGACGCTGACTATTGGTCGGGGGAGCTGGGGCGGGAACTTGCGCCAGGCTTCTTCGGCGAGAACCTGCGCGTCACCGGAACCGAAACCACAGGCGCGGTGATCGGCGAACGTTGGAGGATCGGTTTGGACGTGGAGTTGGAAGTGACCTCTCCCCGGGTTCCTTGCGCCACCTTCCAACGCGCGATTGGGGAGCCACAGTGGGTGAAGAGGTTCACGCAGGCCGGCAGGGTTGGCACGTACCTTAGGGTGATCCGCGCGGGCACCATCTCGGCGGGAGACCACATCCACCGCACGTTCGTTCCGAAGCACGGTGTCACCGTGGGCCAGTGGTTCAGCGAACCCACCGCGGAACTCGTCCAGGTCCTCTTGGATGCCGAGGCGGATGGAGAGATCCGGCTCCAGGACGAGTACCACGCGAAGTTCGAAAAGGTCCTGCGGCGCAGCGACCTCTGAACGCAGCCAGTCGGTCCCTGGGCGCAGCTTCGCGGTCCTGTCGAGCCCGTGGTGAGCCGGCGTTCAATGCCCGGCAAGGGGAATGTGAACAAGCTCACCGGGATCCGGGTCGCGGGCACCCCGCCCTGTGCCCTACACTTGAAATATCCCCCACTCCGGAAATCCCTTTATCCTGCCCAATTCTTGAGGCAGGACTGGTAAGTGTTGGGGCCCGCAAATGTGTGCGGGCATTTTCATAGGGAGAGCCGGCTAAAGAAAACGCTGTACAGACTGCTGGGATAGCAGCCAAGAGATGCAGCGGGAAGTCCTGCCATGGGATTGCGATAGCGCCGGACTTCTTGCGAATAGCAGGGCACCTTTTCCTGTCTCTTCGCGACGAGTACTGCGGCCAGCCCAACCGGGTCGCGCCGATGCCCTATGGATGAGGAATTTCCCCTTATGACCGAAAATCTCAACGAAAACTTCGACGCCCCGAACGATGAGTCTGCTGAAACGGCCCCCGTTGCTGAAGCAGTAGAGACCGCCGCACCCGCCGAAGCTGAAGCACCGGCTGCTGCCGCTGCCCCCGTCGAGACTGCCGCAGCTGAGGCTGCAGCCCCCGCCTTCACCGAAGCTCCTGCTCCCAAAGCAGACGCCGAGGAAGAAGAAGAAGGCGTCAAGTTCGTCGATCTTGGCATCGACGGCCGTGTTCTGGCCGCCCTGCAGGACGTCGGATACGAGAAGCCGTCCCCCATTCAGGCAGCCACCATCCCGTTGCTGCTCGAAGGCCGCGACGTTGTGGGCCTCGCCCAGACCGGTACCGGCAAGACCGCGGCTTTCGCCGTTCCTGCGCTGTCCCGCCTTGCTGAACTTCACGACCTCAACGGCCCGTCCCGCAAGACCCAGGCCCTGGTCCTGGCTCCGACGCGTGAACTTGCCCTTCAGGTTGCAGAGGCCTTCACCTCCTACGCCAAGCACATTGACGATTTCACCGTCCTCCCCGTGTACGGTGGCTCCGCTTACGGCCCGCAGCTGGCAGGCTTGCGCCGCGGTGCACAGGTTGTTGTGGGTACCCCCGGCCGCGTGATCGACCACATTGCCAAGGGTTCACTGGACCTCTCCGAGCTCCAATACCTGGTACTGGACGAAGCTGACGAGATGCTGCGCATGGGCTTTGCCGATGACGTTGAGCAGATCTTCCAGCAGACTCCGGAAACCCGCCAGGTTGCCCTGTTCTCTGCCACCATGCCGGGCCAGATCCGCCGCATGTCCAAGCAGTACCTGAACAACCCTGCTGAAATCTCGGTGAAGTCCAAGACCACCACCGGCGCCAACACCAAGCAGCGCTACCTCCAGGTCATGGGCCCGCACAAGCTGGACGCCCTGACCCGCATCCTCGAGGTTGAAGAGTTCGACGGCGTTATCGCCTTCGTGCGGACCAAGATGGCTACCGAGGACCTCGCCGACAAGCTGAAGTCCCGCGGTTTCCAGGCTGCCGCCATCAACGGCGACATTCCGCAGCAGCAGCGCGAGCGCACTGTTGACGCGCTGAAGGAAGGCCGCATCGATATCCTCGTGGCCACCGACGTCGCTGCCCGTGGTCTTGACGTTGAGCGCATCAGCCACGTCATCAACTACGACATCCCGCACGACACCGAGTCCTACGTCCACCGCATTGGCCGTACCGGCCGTGCAGGCCGTTCCGGTGACGCGATCCTGTTCATGACGCCGCGCGAGAAGTACTTGCTGCGTTCCATCGAGAAGGCCACGCGCCAGCCGGTCGAGCAGATGCACCTGCCCACCGCGGAGACCGTGAACACGCTGCGCCTGGGCAAGTTCGCTGAGCGCATCACCGAGACCCTCGCGTCCGAGGATGTCGCAGCGTTCCGCGACCTCATCTCTTCCTACGAAGAAGAGCACAACGTTCCGGCTGCGGAGATCGCAGCTGCCCTGGCCGTCATGGCCCAGGGTGGACAGCCCTTGCTGGTCAAGGAACTGCCTGCAGCTCCTGAGTACCAGAAGCGCGAGCGCTCCAAGGACGGCTTCGGTTCCCGTGGCCCGACCCGTGCACTTACCGAGGGCAACGCTACCTACCGGATCGCCGTCGGACGCCGCCAGCGCGTCATGCCGGGTTCCATCGTTGGCGCCATTGCCAACGAGGGTGGCATCTCGTCCGCACAGATCGGTGGCATCGACATCCGCTCGGACCACTCCCTGGTGGAGCTCCCGGCAGACCTGAGCCCCGAGCAGCTGCGCGCACTGTCCCGCACCCGCATCGGCGGCGAGTTGATCAACCTCGAGTTGGACAACGGCCGCAGGCCGAACAGCGAACGTGGCGGCTACTCCGGTGGGGGACGCGGTGGCTACGGCGACCGTGAAAACCGTGGTGGCGGAAACTTCAAGGGCAACGGCGGCTTCAAGAAGGACTTCCGTAAGTCCGACGGCGAGCGTACCTCCGCTGACCGTGGCGGCCGCTCCTACAGCGACCGCTCTGAGCGCACCGCAGGCAGCTTCGGCGACCGCGATCGCGGACAGGCCAGCGGATCCCGCTTCGGTGGACACGGCGACGGTGCACGCAAGCCCCGCAGTGGCGGCGAAGGCGGACACCGCGACTTCAACCGCAAGGGCAAGTGGTAAACACAGCCCGGTGCTAAACACCAAGTAGTTCCCACAGGGGGTCGGCGTTCGAGCCGGCCCCCTGTTGCGTTAACCGCGGGCCCCGGCCCCGGTCGCCAGCCGTGCGGCACGAATTCCGGGGAGGCATTGGGTTACGGGGAACAGCCCGCCGCCGTACTATCGCTTCATGGGACTGCTGGATAACGTGAAGAAAACCCTCGGCATCGGCGACAAGGATCACGGTGAAAAGGATCACAGTGCCTCCGCGACCCCCGTTGCTGCTCCGGACCCCGTTCAAGTAGACCAAACCGCGGTCCGCCAGGCGGCCGAGGATGCAGCCGCCGTCGAGGCCGCATCTTCCACCCGGAACGCAGCGGAAGCTGCAGCTGCGCAGGCAACGCACAACCAGGAAGCTGCCGACGTGGCGGGGGCACAGGCGGCCAGGCAGGTAGAAGCAGACATCGACGGCGCCCAACAGGCCCAGGAAGCTCAGGAAGGCGCCCCTGAGGGCTCCGCTGGGCGTTCCTCGGGAGCCCGGAGGGTCACCGAGGTGGTGGTGGAGCCCGGAGACACCTTGAGCGGTATCGCGGCCCAGTTCGGCGTGGACCTCGGCGCTCTGATCGCAAGCAACTCCGATACGGTCCCAAACCCCGACCATCTTTACCCGGGGCAGGTACTCCGGTTGCCTTGATGTTCTCCGTTTGTAGATCAACCCAGGGGCCACTTTGCAAATTGTGTCGACGCGGATTTTCCGCGTCCTTTCGCCGATTTGTAGCTTCTGAAAACGTCCGGTAGAGTATTTACTCGTTGCCCCCCTAGCTCAGTGGTAGAGCGCGTTCTTGGTAAGAACGAGGTCACCGGATCGATTCCGGTGGGGGGCTCGGAATGAGGGCCTGTGTCAAGGCGGTTTTGACCGGCTTGACACAGGTTTTTCTCATTCGTGGCGGTGTAGCTCAGTTGGTTAGAGCGCACGACTCATAATCGTGAGGTCGGGAGATCGAGCCTCCCCACCGCTACCGAAGAAATCCTCGGGAAACCGGGGATTTTCTCGTTTCCGAGGCTTTTCGAGAGTTGTTCACTGTAGCCAGAGCTTTAGCCAATGACACTTTTTGAGGTTAGCCAACTGTAGCCGGCGACAGCATAAGCCAGCCGCAATGACAGGCTTCACGGTGGCCGGCCAAGGCGTGCCAATATTGCTTCATGTCTAACTTAAACTCGGAAGCCTGGCACGAGCTCCGGAAGTGGATCGGCGCGGGCGTCATCGCGATCGTGTCCCTTGTAGCTGCCCTACCGATGGTGCAACAGAAGGCAGCCGTGGAACTCTGGGTTGGCTTGTTCGCTTTTGTGGTTATCGGCATCGGATTAATGTGGCCCGTAAAGGCCCGTCAGCGCGTACGGGCGCCACAAACGGAGCATGAGCAGACGGCCTTTATCCGCGGGAATGTCAGGCGATCAACCATCGCCCGCGTCCGATCGGACGCCGACGTCTTTATTGACGGACACGTCCGGGACGCCCACATCTACGACATCATCTTCAGGGGCTGGAAGAAGGCATGAGTAGGCTCTGGAGCTACAAATGCGCTCTGTGTAGCCTTCCCTTCCAGTTGGCGCGCCCAAGGTCGCAGAAGTTGGACAAGGCGACATGTCCCTGCGGCGGCCAGGGCCGCTTCGTTGGGCCGTATTTGCCGCGGCTGCGGGACGCCATCGCCAGCGGGATTCCCGTGCAAGACGATCCAGGGCATGTTAGGAACGGGGTCGTCATCGAAAATTGCCGCAACGCATACTTCGGAAACTTCAGGATCAACGGCATGCAAACGGCTGTTCTGATGTCCGGCAGCACCAACGTCACGATCGAAGGGGGAACGTGGAATACTCCGATTGGACTGGAGAAGGATGATGCATCGACGGTCAACATCTATGACGTTGATCATGAAGTCCCCGCGGTAAAGCCGGAGTGGCCTTCAAGCTAAGTGGGCGGCCCAGCGCGTAGACACCAACTGTTCCGCCGTCCCTCAGTGGGATCCGGCCGTGAACTTTGGGGATTTGCCGAGCTCCCAGGACCGGACGTCACTAACGGGCCCGACGCCATCAGGTTGGGCGAACTCGTACATCTGGCCGTCAAGGGTGAACGATGCCCGCGGCATGATGGGCACGACTCAATCATGCCAAGCCGCTGGCCGTCGGCATGAAGCGTTGCGGTATTCTTCGATCGTGGCAATCACCAGACCGCTCGAAGAGCACGCAGAACTACTCAATGAACAACTCGGCTGGCTGAGGAAGTCAGCCGCGTCCTTCGATGAAGGAGACACTTCGGAGGCCAAACGCATTGCGGTCTCCCTGCGTGTTCTCCTGCACGACACATCGGCGTCGGCGTCCCTTCTTCACCAAATGGGTCTGAAGACTACGATGCGATATCTTGACAGCGCAGGAGATTTCCGGCCAGGCAATGTGGCGGCCGACTGGCCCTTGATCTCGTCTCGGTTCACCATGACGGAGAATGGTGGGAAGTTCGAGTTTGCCCCTCTGTTGGGTAATGGTCCGCCAATTGGGCAGCCACCGACGCAACTCCAGGTAAGGGCTCTCTTGCAGGGTGGCAAGGCACCGCGGGGGCCCGGCTTCCGCCGTACCTTCGATGAATGGTGGTTGCAGCCAGTCGTTGATGATAAGCAGGGCGCAGCCTACAGTCGCAAGCAGCTGGTGATGTTCTTGGCAAATGTGGATGGGGGAGCGCACGTGGCGCCTACTTTGACAAATAGCTACCATGCGCTGTCCAGGCTGAACACCGTGTCGCTGCAGGCTGGGTTCATGACTCCAGAGATGACGGATCCGTCGGAGGTGCCTGAGGCTGACCTCCTGACGCCTGGCTCACCAGTGCCTGCTTGCGTACGGCAGATCGCGTGGGAGTTCCTCGAGTCGGTGCCAGCCGGAGTTTCAGGGGTAACCCGATCAGCCCAGAATCCCGCCATGCTTCCTTAGTGGCACGGTCCACCAAAGAACATAACGACAAAAGGCCCCCAACCCTAGCGAGAGAGCGGGGCCTTAGTCTTACGCCCGAGCCCTGTGCTAGCCCCGATCAGAGTATGGCGCGTCGTTTCTGACGCCCGATCCGTTGATCACATTGATGTAGACGTACTTGCCCGAACCCAGGGATGTGCTCCCCAGTTTTGCGGTTACAGATTCCAGTCGGGGATTCATCCCTCGCTGCGTTCCGTAGTTGGCGTTGTAAGCGTGGCATCACGCGAAAGGGTCGCGCCCAACCCCGGATACTTCAGCCCACTTTGATGCACGGTCTTGGACCTTTCGTTCGCGTACCCAGATGATGATCTTTTCGATGTCATCCTGGTGGAGCATGATTCGGTTCTTGCTGAGTCTGGTGCAGTGGCCGGACTCCCGGCAGTAGCGCCGTAGTTCTGTCTTGGTCATCCCCAACTCTGGGGCGACTTCTTCGGGTGTTCGGAAGACTGGAATTTGCTGCATGCGTGAGATTCTACGGTCGATTCAGGCTCGCCAGTCAGGCAACGCATAGAAGTGAATTAGCAATGGCTGTCGACCCAAAAGCGTCGCGGTAGCCTGATCTCCTCGACGCCACCCCTCCGCTGTCGCCCGCGCCGATTATGATGGAACCTTGGGCCTCGCTAAGTGAGGACGACTCGTGACAGGGGATGCCGGACGTGGGAAGCAGTGACTATCCGTCCATGGATGTGAAGAAGTTCTTCCGACTCCTAAAAAAGATGGGCTATAAGGCCACTGGCAACGGCAAGGGAAGCCATGAGAGACTTGAACATGAAACGTATCCTCCCCTGACGTTCTCCGGTCATACATCCAAGGAGATTTCCGGGGGATTGGTGAAGCAGACTCTACGAAGAGATGTAGGGTTGACCGACGAGCAGGCTAAGGAGGTTCTTCGTGGTAAATTCCGCCCAGATGATCATCACTAGGTGGGGGCAAGCAAACGCCGTATCTCTGTCGAGTCCCCAACTCCCAGGCATCGTCGCAGCGTTTGATGAAGATCCCACGGCTGTTGAAATCATGTCTGTAGCAAAGAGCGCTGGCCTCGCCGATGATGGCGAGTTCGATGTGCACGTTGAGGAAACCATTTGCGTGGAGGACGTGCAGTATTTCGTGCGCGCTCGCAATGATTACTGGGCGTCCCTACGCATGGCTGTGGTGGATCGGATCCTTCAAGAGATCAGCACCAATAAGGATCTGCGGGAGCATGCAGTCAGAGACGACTTAGATGACGTCACTTTCATCGCCGCGCTGCCAACGGACACTATTGCGGCCACTATTGCCACCGCAAGGGCGGGTCAGCCGGTGAACATCGCAGCGGTTGAACCTGTAAGCGAGGGACTTTCGTGCGTTGCAATAATCCACGACGCCGCGAATCCGTCTGGACCATCCTTGGGCGAACTTGGTCTTGGCCCAGACTCGCCCGTAGAGAAACTCCTCCTAATGGAGCCTGAACTCCGTCATTCTCATGAACACGAACTGATCCAGTTCTGCTGACCTATGGTTGGCAGCAGTTACCGTAGTGCCCCCTGAACCGCTGTAACGAGGTCAGGGGGTTCTTTTTGCGCTGGACACCCGGCTAGCCCTGATGGGGTTGCAGACATTCGCTCACGACGGCAGGAATCCGGGCAGCCTCTTGCTCCATCGAACGCCTCGTAAAGCCTCCGGGCATCGGTTGTGTTGATCGATGTCCCATTCGGAGTTGGTAACTGGCCGGACGTCTTCTTCGGGTAGCCAGGCAGTGAGGCCGTCCTTGTCGTCGTCGTACCATTGGACGCTTTTTCTGGGTTCGGTTCCAATGGGTGGCGTGAGCATAGACGCCAACCGTGCCGCCAGCCTTCAGCGGGATCTGGGCGTGCACCTTGGGTTGCTGGCCCGGTTCCCATGAGCGGACGTCCGCCACCGGCCCTACACGCTCTGGATGAACAAACTCGTGCTTGGTGCCCTCCAGGAGGAACGACGTTGGAGGATGGATCGGCATCCCACCATCATGGACCCCCGGCATGACAGGCAAGCAAGTTTGGCGGATCGTCCCGGTACCATGTGCGAGTGATCACCGCCGCAGACACCACCGCCACCACGGATCCTACTTTGCAGATCTGGACCCTTGTCGTTGCCGCAGTAGCAGCGTTGGCAGCGATCGGGGCCGGCGT
>Ga0256898_1000825_pt1 | contig 10609 bp, 9 predicted proteins | sample MC6MC0686MT_FD_186333 | JGI IMG/M metagenome (GOLD analysis project Ga0256898, IMG submission 186333) | Metatranscriptome of enriched soil aggregate microbial communities from Iowa State University, Ames, United States - MC6-MC0686-MT... | ecosystem: Environmental > Terrestrial > Soil >... | reverse complement strand
CGGGAGCCGAGCCGATCACGTCGGTCGAATTCCACTTCGACCCGATGTGCCCGTTCGCGTTCCACGCGTCGCGCTGGATCCGGCACGTACGCGCCGAGACCGCGATCGACATCTCCTGGCGCTTCTTCAGCCTCGAGGAGATCAACCGCCGGGACGACCAGAAGCACCCGTGGGAGCGCGAGTGGTCGTACGGGTGGTCGCTGATGCGGATCGGCGCGCTGCTGCGCCGCGAGAGCATGGACCTGTTGGATCGCTGGTACTTCGCGACCGGACACCTGCTGCACGTCGACGGGGGCAAACCGCACGATCCGACAGTTGCCCGTGGCCTTCTCGAGCGGCTGGGCCTCGATCCGGCGCTGCTCGACACCGCCCTCGCCGACCCCACGACGCACGACGACGTCCGCGCCGACCACGACCGGGTGGTGGCGGCGGGCGGGTTCGGAGTGCCGACGCTGTTCGTCCAGGGCACCGCGTTCTTCGGACCCGTGCTGATCGATCCGCCCGAGGGCGAGGCCGCGGTGCGGCTGTGGAACACCGTCACCGAGCTGCTGGAGTTTCCGCACGTCTACGAGATCCAGCGAATCAAGGGCCCGTCGGACGCCGCGGACATCGGACGCGCGCTGGAACCGTACGTGCGGGGCCGCGACTGGCAGAGTGTCGACCGAGGCGAGGTCGTCGACCTCCCCGTGGCGGAAACGGAGAGTGACAGATGAGCGAGTTCCCCCAGGGCATCCTGGTCGACGCACTGTCCGAGCAGTGGGCCGCGCTCGACGACGTGCTCTCCACCGTCGAGGGCGACGCCTGGCTGACGCCCACCGCGTTGCCCGGCTGGACCGTGCGCGACGTCGTCTCGCACATCATCGGGACCGAGTCGATGCTGTCCGGGCTCGAACCGCCGGCGACCGCGATCGACGTCCACGGACTCGCGCACGTGCGCAACGAGATCGGCGCGCTCAACGAGCGCTGGGTGGAGGGGCTGCGCGCCCACACCGGGGCACAGATCCTCGCGATGTTCCGGGAGATCACCTCCAGCCGGCTCGAGGTGCTCGGCGACATGACCCAGGACGACTTCGACGCCACCGCGGTCACCCCGGCCGGGCCGGCGACGTACGGCCGGTTCATGCGGATCCGGCTGTTCGACTGCTGGGTCCACGAACACGACATTCGTGACGCGCTGGACGTTCCCGCGGGCGACGAGGGCGGCTCGCGCGGCAACCTCGCGTTCCAGGAGATCGAGGGGGCGCTCGGCTTCATCGTCGGCAAGCTGGGCCACGCCCCGGACGGATCCCGGGTGACGGTCGAACTGTCCGGCCCGCTGGCCCGCACCCTCCACGTCGAGGTCGACGGCCGCGCCGCGGTGGTGGACGAGCTGTCCGGGCCGGCGACGTCGACGATCGCGATGGACTCGCGGCTGTTCACCCGGCTGGCGTGCGGGCGCACCGCCGCCGCCGATCACGTGTCGGAGTTCGAACTGGGTGGGGATACCGAGGTGGGGCGCCGCATCCTCGACCACCTGGCCTACACGATCTGACACCCACGTGCGCCTGTTCCTGTCCTCGTACCGCTTCGGCGCACACGTCGACCGATTCGTGGACCTCGTGGGCGGCCCGGGGGCCATCGCGGTGATCGCGAACGCCGCGGACGCGTGGCCCGTCCGGGCGCGCGAATCCGCGGTGGTGAGCGACGTCGTCCCGCTCCGCAAGCTCGGGTTCGCCCCGACCGAGGTCGATCTGCGCGACTATGTCGGCTCCCCGGAGCGGCTGGCGGACACGCTGTCGGGGTTCGGGGCGGTGTGGGTACGCGGCGGCAACACGTTCGTGCTGCGCGCACAGTTGGCGCGCAGCGGCGGCGATGCGGTGCTCGGCGCGCTGATCCGCGACGGACGGCTGACCTACGCGGGGTACAGCGCGGGCGCGTGCGTCATGGCGCCGTCACTGATCGGGATCGACAGCGCCGACGACCCGGACGAGGTGGCGCCCACGTGCGGCATCGAACCGCGTTGGGACGGGCTGGGATTCGTCGACTTCTCGATCGTGCCGCACTGCGCGTCGAGCGCCGACGGGTCCGCGGATACGACGAACCCCGGCAGCGAGGCGGCCCGAATGGTCGAGGCCTGCCGCGCTGCCGGGGTTCGGTATCGAATGCTGACGGACGATCAGGCGATCGTCGTGGACGCCGACGCCACCGCACTGCTGTAGCCGCCCACGGCCACCAGCTCGCGGCGCTCGGCGGGCGAGTCGATGCGGTCCAGGGCGGCCCACGTCATCTCGCAGCGCTTGACGGTCATCTCGTCGGCCTCGGAGAGCAGGGTGTCGAGCAGCGACTTGGGATCGTGACGCCAACCGGCATCGACGCGCGCGACCTGCGCGTTGGTGAACAGACCCGATCCCGCCACGGCGCCGACCCAGTCGCGGACGTCGCCGCGGTGGATGCGCTCGAGCGAGTCGAGGTCGACACCGCCGTCCATGAATTCGTACGCGAACATGGCCGCGATGTAGTTCTCGATGCAGTTCGACGAAGCGCTCACGACTCCGCGCCCCTTTCTCCCCGACGGCCCGATCTCGCTCGGTCGGACATCACGATCCGGGCGACGAGAATGTAGATGTTGTGTCCTCGCGTAACGCTTCGATAGCGCTGGGCGATTGAGATCGACGCTAACGTGACGAATGACTGGGGCGTTACTGTTTGATCATCACGATTAGATAACGAAACCTGGCGTTCACCAGCAGTTACATTCGCACGAAACTCGGTACAGAGAATTCGGGTGAAGTCCGTTCGTAGCACCCCGAAAATGTGCTTTGTACTGGTAACCTGCGCCCGCACAGACGGGATCGCCGGCGGCCCGGAGGTCGCCGGCGATGCTGTCGGAGAAAAGAGGCGTCAACGCGCCGAGTGTGGCGCCCCCACCCCCGGATCGATCTTCACGGGGCCGCTCGCCGACGGCGCGATCGGGAAATCGAAGATGGCTGTCGGCAGATACACCGTGGCGCACGAATTCGGGATGTCGACCACGCCGGACAAACGGCCCTCGATCGGTGCGGCACCCAGCAGCAGATAGGCCTGTTCCGGGCTGTAACCGAACTTCGTGAGGTAGTCGATCGCGTGCAGGCACGCCCGCTGGTACGCCAGCTGCGAGTCGAGGTAGCGCTGCTCCCCGTCGAGCGTCACCGACGTCCCCGAGAACGCGAGCCACTCGGAGTACTGCGGATCGGTGTTGCCGGGCATGAAGATCGCGTTCTCCGAGACGCCGTACGTCTCCATGCCGCCCTTGATGATGTCGACCCGCAGGTCGATGAAGCCACCCATCTCGATGGCGCCGCAGAACGTGATCTCGCCGTCGCCCTGCGAGAAGTGCAGGTCACCCACCGACAGGTTCGCGCCGTCGACGAACACCGGATAGAACACCCGGCTGCCCTTGGTGAGGTTCTTGATGTCCTGGTTGCCGCCGTTCTCGCGCGGCGGTGCGGTGCGGGCGGCCTCGGCTGCGACGCGGTCGAAGTCGGCGCCGGACAGGGTGCCGAGGATCGCGTCCCGCGGTTCCGGAGGCAGCGCCAGCGGCGGCACCCGGTCGGGATCGGTCGCGATCAGCGCGGCCTCGCGGGTGTTCCACTTGCCCAGCAGCGCGTGCGACGGTGCGGTGCCCATCAGACCGGGGTGCACGATGCCGGTGAACTTCACGTGCGGCACGTGCCGCGAGGTCGCCGTCTGGCCCGCGAAGTCCCACACCGCCTTGTAGGCGTCGGGGAACTGTTCGGTGAGGAAGCCGCCGCCGTTGTCGCGCGGGAAGATGCCGGTGTAGCCCCAGCCCTGACCGGCCAGCGGACCCGAATCCTCCTGCGGGATGGGCCCCAGATCGAGGATGTCGACGATCAGCAGGTCACCGGGCTTCGCACCCTCCACCGCGAACGGCCCCGACAGCGTGTGCACCGTGGTGAGCGGCGCGTTCAGGATGTCGTCGGCCGAGTCGTCGTTGTGGATCGCGCCGTCGAACCACTCGCGGCAGTGCACCCGGAAGGAGTCGCCCGGCTTGACGGTGACGGCCGCCGGGATGTCGGGGTGCCACCGGTTGTGGCCGATCTTCTCCTGCTCGGTGAACTTCTTGTTCGAATCCAACGGGAACAGCAACTCGGGCATCGAGTCTCCTAACGCGGACGGGCCGTTTACTCAGGGGCGGGGCAACTTTCGGTGGAGCGGATTGGTGGTGACCTTCTGCGGGGTGCGCGTGGCGCCGGGGCGGGGACCCCTGACGACGGTGGGCTCGCTCGCGGACCGGGCGGTCGCGTCGAGCAGTCGCATCGACGCCGAGCCGCCCCGGCCGAGCCGGGTCGCGGTGATCTGCCGACGCCCGTCCGACGCGCAGTGCGGGCAATCGGAGGTGTCGGGGACGTCCGCCATCGAAAAGTGCCGGTCGAAGGGACCGCACCGGGCGCACCGGAATTGGTAGAGAGGAATGACCGCGTCCTTTCGCCGGGGCAAGGATCGAAGTGCCCCGAACGTTAACGGACCCGCGGCACTCCCGCGCGGGATCCGAGTTGTCCCCGGTGTCCGGACCCGGAAGCGTCCAATCCGGGGACGCTGCCACATGAACGGGTCCACACTTGAGACGACGTCGAATCGAACCGAGGACTGATCTCCGAGGAGCGCGTATGACCGAAGGACAACCGTTCGTTCCACCGAGCGCGGTGGATGTCGATCTGTCCGCGGTCGCGTGGGGTCAGAGCCGCACCATGTCGGATTTCGAGACCGGCATGTGGCGGATGGAAGAGGTGCGGCCGGAGCTGCGGACGCCGATCGTCGCGGTCGACGTGCTCGACAAGGCGCCGGACTGGGACCGGTTGGTCCGCGCGCACGAGTGGGCGTCGCACATCGTGCCGCGCATCCGGATGCGGGCGGTGGAACCGGCTTTCGGGCTCGGCAATCCGGTGTGGTCGGTCGATCCGGAGTTCGACCTCGACTACCACCTGCGACGGATCCGGCTGCCGGGCGGCAAGACGGACCTCGATCACGCGCTGCGGGTGTGCCGGCACCTGGCGACCGAGCCGTTCGACAAGGCCCGCCCGCCGTGGATCGCGATGCTCATCGAGGGCCTCGACGACGGCCGCGCGGTGTACGTCGTCAAGACGCATCACAGCATCACCGACGGCATGGGCGGCATCCAGATGATGGCCCTGCTGCACAGCCGCCGCCCGGAGCCGACGCCGGACAAGCCCGATCGCGAGCCCGCGCCGCCCGAGCACCTGTCCGACCTCGGGGCGCTCGGCCGCGACGTGGTGTCGGGGATCCGGAAGGCGCCGCGCCGATTCACGGGCCTGGTGTCCGGGTCGGTCCGCGCCGCCGTCACCGCCGTGACGCGGCCGTTCGACGCGGCCGGTGAAGTGCTCGACTACGCAGGGTCGCTGCGCCGCGTCGTGCAACCGCCGCCCGCCACGGGGTCGCCGCTGCTGCGCGAGCGCGGGCTCGGACGCTGGTTCGGGGTGCTCGAAGTGGGCCTGCACGAGCTACGGATCGCCGCGCACGCGGCCGGCGGATCCGTCAACGACGCGTACATCGCGGCGTTGCTCGGCGGGTTCCGCCGCTATCACGAGCAGATGGGCGCGGACGTCGGCAAGATCCCCATGGGCATGCCGATCAACATGCGGTCGGCGTCGGATCCGTCGGGCGGGAACCGCATCGCCGCGGTGCGCTTCGCCGGGCCGGCCACCGAGCCCGACGCGGCGAAGCGGATCCGGAAGGTGCGGGCGATCGTGCTGGCGCTGCGCGAGGAACCTGCACTCGACATCGTCGAGGCGGCGTCGCCGCTGCTGGTGCGGTTGCCGACCCGGCTGCTCGCCGAGTGGTACCTGTCGCAGTCGTCGGGCCTGGATCTGCAGGCGTCGAATGTAGCCGGGGTGCCGGTCCCGGTGTACCTGGCGGGCGCGCGGATCGAGCGCATGTTCCCGTTCGGGCCGGCGCCGGGGTGCGCGGTGATGGCGACGATGGTCTCGCACGTCGGTACGTGCTGCATCGGCGTCAATATCGACACCGCGGCGGTCACCGAACCCGCGCTGTTCATGCGCTGCCTGCAGGAGAGCCTCGACGAGGTGGTGGCGCTGGGCGGCGCCGCCGAGGACACGGAGGAGGGAGCGCAGCGATGACCGAACCGGAGCGGCATCTGCGGATCTATCTCACCGAGGAGATGACCGATACCGAGGACCGGGTGTTGCGGACGTGGCTCGGACGTCGGGAGAACGAGTCCGGTCACCCGACGGTCGCCGTCGCCACCACCGAGCAGGCGTTGTCGGCGCTGGCGCTGCGCGACGACGACCCCGTCCTCACGCCGGTGCGGGTGGTCTGGATGCCGGACACCACCAACGGTCATCGCGGGCAACGTCTTCGCGAGGTGCTCTCCGCGCGGGACCCGCTGCGCATCGGGGCGAACGCGCAGCGGCGGGTGCTGCGGTCCGATCCCGGACGGTGCAGGGTGATCGAGGGCGATCCGGCGTCGCTGAGCGAGATGCGTGACCGGCTGGCCGAGCGGGGCGGCGGGTCGCTGCCGGAGTTCATTCGGCGCCAGGCCGCTCTCGCGCTCGAGCGGGCCGAGCGAAATCTGCTGGGCACGCAGTACAAGGTGTCACGGTTCGTGGTCGAGGAGATCACCGACACCAGCCGCTTCACCGCGGGCGTGAAGAAGCTTGCCGCGCAGCTCAATCTCACCGTCGTGGACGTCGAACGCCGGGCCCGCGCGGACCTCGACGAGATGGTGGCCGCCCAGAGCCGCCGGGCCATCGCGTTGTGGGATCAGTTGGGCCGGTACTTCTCTCGCGCGTACCGGCTCGACGTCGACACCACCCGGTTCGAGGAACTGCGCGAACTCAACCGTGAGCATTCGCTGGTGTTCCTGCCGAGCCACCGTTCCTACCTGGATCCGCTGGTGCTGCGGCCGGCGCTGCTCGCGAACGATCTGCCGCTCAACCACGTGATGGGCGGGCTCAACGTGAGCTTCTGGCCGATCGGCCCGATCAGCAAGCGCAGCGGCACCGTGTTCATCCGGCGCAAGTTCGACGGCGACGAGATCTACAAGTGGACGCTGCGCGAGTACATGCGGTTCCTGATGAACAAGCGTTTCAACCTGGAGTGGTACATCGAGGGCGGGCGCTCCCGCACCGGCAAGCTGCGCCCGCCCCGGTACGGGCTGCTGACCTACCTGGCCAAGGCGTTCGAGTCGTCCGAGGCGCCCGACGTCTACCTGGTCCCTGTCTCGCTGGTGTACGACCAGTTGTACGAGGTGAACGCGATGGCGGCGGAGGCGCACGGCGCGGAGAAGCGGAAGGAGAGCTTCCGCTGGATGGTCGGTTACGTCCGCGCGCAGGGGCAGCGCCGCGGCGTCGCGCACGTCACCGTGGGACGTCCACTGTCGCTGCGCAAGTCGCTGGCGCAGGAGGACGACTTCCGGCTCGCGATCCAGAAGACCGGCATCGAGGTGAGCCACCGAATCAACGAGGTCACCCCGATCACCGCGTCGTCGCTGGTGATGCTCGCGTTCCTCGGCATCGAGGACCGGGCGCTGACGGTCCCCGAGCTCGGTTTCATCCTCGGCCCGATGGTGGACTACATCACCGCCCGCAAGCTGCCGACCGCGGGCGACGTCGACCTCACCAATCCGCAGGTGATCCGGAAGGCGCTGTTCACCCATCTCGATTCCGGGGTGTTGCGGCGGTTCGACGAGGGCGACGAACGTGTCTACTACCTCGGCAAGGATCAGGGGCTGGTGGCTGCGTTCTACCGCAACAACACCATTCACTTCCTGGTGGTGCGGGCCATCGCGGAGATGGTGCTGTGCGCGGCGGTGGACGAGAAGTTTGCTGATCCGCTCACCGACGGCTGGTCCGAGGCCAAGCGCATCCGCGACCTGCTCAAGTTCGAGTTCTTCTTCAGCGACAAGGAGACGTTCCAGGAGGAGCTGCGGTCGGAGCTGAGCCTGATCGATCCCGCGTGGGAGAGCGATCTGAGCAATCCCGAGCATGTCGAGCACATCCTCGACGAGGTGCGACCGTATCTCGCGCACCGGGTGCTGCAACCGTTCCTCGAGGCGTACGAGGTGGTGGCCGACCACCTGCTCGACGCTCCGGTGACGAAGGACTTCGACGAGAGGACGTTCATCGCGGAGTGTCTGGCCCTGGCGCAGCAGCGCCGACTCCGCCAGCAGATCGCGAGCAGCGAGTCGATCTCGTCGGAGCTGTTCGCGACTGCCCTGCAATTGGCCCGCAATCGCCGGCTGGTCGAGACCGACGACCCCGAGGTGCTCGAGGGGCGCCGCGAGTTCGCCCAGGAGATCCGCACGCTGGTGCGCCGGGTGCGGGAGATCCGGGACCGCGCCCACGCCAAGCTCGACCAGGTGTGCAGCGCCGGGACGGTCACCGAGCTCGCCGACGGAGCGGAGTCGGGCCGATGAACCGGCTCGAGGACATCTACTCGGCGATCGCGGCCGCCCCGCAGGGACCGAAGACGCTGGCCGCGTTCGACCTCGACGGAACCCTCATCACCGGCTACACCGCCGGCGTCGTCTACCGGGACCGGTTGCGCCGCTTCGACCTCAGCGTCGCCGAACTGCTCCGCACCACCGGCGCGGCCTTCGACACGCAGTTCCGGGGCGCCGACGTGGGGCGGCTCATGCAGATCGCGGTCACCGGGCTGGCCGGGCGGCGCGAGGACGAACTGCGGGAGTGGAGTCAGCGGCTGTTCCGGCAGGACATCGCCGCGATGATCTACCCCGACATCCGACGCCTGCTCGACGCCCACCGCCGGGCCGGGCACCGGATCGTGCTGGCGACGTCGGCGACGGTGTATCAGGCGCAGGACGTCGCGTACGACCTGGGAATCGACGAGATCCTGTGCAGCCGTCCCGAAGTGGTCGACGGCATGCTCACCGGCAAGCTCACCGGTCCGGCCCTGTGGGGTCCGGCGAAGGCGGCGGCGGTGCGGGCGTTCGCCGAGGAGGCGGGGACCCCGCTGTCTGAGGCGTTCGCGTATTCCAATGGTGCCGAGGACATTCCGATGCTCGATTCGGTGGGGCGCCCGGTGGCGCTCAATCCGGACCGCAAACTGGCCGGGATCGCGCGGGCCGAGGGCTGGCTGTCGGTGCGGCTGCCGCGACCGGAGCGGGGCGCGACACCTGTGGCGACCGCGCGCACCGGCATGGCGTTGGGTGCGCTGATGGCGACGACGGCAGTGGGGGCGACGGCGGGCGTGCTGTCGGGCAATCGGCGGACCGCGGCGAATCTGGTGGGGACGTTCGGCCCCGACCTGGCGTTGCGGCTGTGCGGCATCGACGTGCACATCACCGGCGAGGACAACGCCTGGAGCGCCCGGCCGGCGGTGTTCATGTTCAACCACCAGAGTTCGCTGGACATGCTGGTGATCGGCAAGGTGATCCAGCGGGACGTCACCGGAGTGGCCAAGAAGGAGGCGTCGCACGACCCGCGGTTCGCGGCGGTGGGGACGCTGCTCGACGTCGCGTACGTGGATCGGTCGGACACAGTGCAGGCGCGGGCGGCCCTGAAGCCGGCGGTCGACAAGCTTCGCGGCGGCACGTCGATCGCGATCGCGCCGGAGGGCACCCGCTCCCCCACACCCCGGCTGGGCCGGTTCAAGAAGGGCGGCTTCCACCTGGCGATGCAGGCGGGGGTGCCGATCGTGCCCATCGTCATCCACAACGCCGGGGATCTGATGTGGCGCAACTCGTTCGTCGCGCATCCCGGTGAGGTGTACGTAGACGTCCTGGAGCCGATCAGCACCGAGGGGTGGCAGGTGGAGGACCTCGACAAGCACGTCGCCGAGGTTCGGGAGCGGTTCGACGACGTACTGCGGGCGGGGCCGGTGAAGGCCTAGGTACAGTGCCTGCATGATCCGAAACGCCTGGTTTGTTCCAGTGGTTCTCGTTCTTGCCGCGGCACTGAGCGCCTGCGGTTCCGACGACGCCGAGACGGCTTCCCCCGGTACGACGGAGGCCGCGGTCGGCACGGTCGCCGGTGGTGAGGGCGCGGGGGACGGCGGTGACGTGGGTGCGGACGTGTTGGCGCGGTTCTCGAGTTGTGGGGACGTCGCGCCGGCGGTCGCGCAGTACATTGCGGGGCTGCAGGAGAGCCCGTCGAATGCGGCGGACGAGTATGGCGTGATCTGCAACTGGGAGACCCCGGACGGCGCCACCTCGCTGAGCGAGATCCGCTCCGTCGAGGTCATGATCGAGCCGGGGACCGGCGAGGTTCCGGCGGTGAGTGACCTCGAGGCCGGCAAGCTTTCCGTCCTTCCGGATGCCGCGATCGAGAAGGCAGGCGGTGTGGCTTACACGCTGCCGATGACGACCGCTGTCGCCGGCGTGATCGTCACACTGGTCGAGACGCCCGAGGTCAAGGTGACGATCACCGGTGGCCAGTGGGACGACATGCCCTCGCTGGACGCCCCGGCCGCGGTGTCGGCGGCCAAGCAGCTGATCGGCATCTAGCTTCGCGTCCCCGCCCGGCCGCCTCAGCTCCCGATGACGGGTGGGGCGGCCAGGGGGAGGCTGCCGATGAGTTCGCTGCCGTTGTCGACGTTCACGAGGTAGCCGGGCGTCTTGTGCTCGGTGTCGTCG
>Ga0256898_1000817_pt1 | contig 10702 bp, 12 predicted proteins | sample MC6MC0686MT_FD_186333 | JGI IMG/M metagenome (GOLD analysis project Ga0256898, IMG submission 186333) | Metatranscriptome of enriched soil aggregate microbial communities from Iowa State University, Ames, United States - MC6-MC0686-MT... | ecosystem: Environmental > Terrestrial > Soil >... | reverse complement strand
TAGCGCAGCCTGGTAGCGCACTTGCATGGGGTGCAAGGGGTCGCGAGTTCGAATCCCGCCGTCCCGACCAGCAATACCCTAAGGGGGTTAGTGATGAAAATCACTAACCCCCTTTCTCATTGCGGGGACTTCCCCATTCAAGCCCCCCGTCGCTTGAGCGTGGTTAACGCCAGACTGCGCGTGTCAGTTCCTGCATGCGATTTGCATATTCAATTAGCTTAGTAAGCTCCGCCGTCGAGTAGTGCGAGGTGATACTTCCAACCGTATGGCCAAGCAGCGGCTTGCGGTCTTCTTCTGGCACATCCGCCGCACGCAGCCGACGCCCAAAGGTGTGTTTAGATCGTGGGCGCGAGTACGGCCAAAGCCTGGGTGCGCCGGAGCGCCGTGTATCTTCTCCCACTTCACCGCTGCGCGCTTGCGCGCGCTGCGCCAGGCAGTGTCGTTCATCCGTTGCAGCGCGCGCCCCTCGTATGGGAAAACTCACTCGGAGTCTAGGCCGCGCTGCTTGCGAATGATCGACTTGGCCACGTCGTTCAGCACGACCAGTCGCTTCTCGCCGTTCTTGACGCCCGAGTCTTCGAATCGTCCGGCGAAATCGGCTGGGATCAGAAAAACGCTGGTTTCAGCTCGGGCACCTTGACCTCCCAGCGCATGGATGAGGCCTTCGCGCGCGCCAGACCCGGCCTTGTGCTGCAGGGCTTCGATCTTGTCAACCAGGTTGGTGCATTCGGCCTGGTCGAATTTCAGCTTCTGGCGTAGCGCTGGCAGCTTCGCGGCCTGGGCCTGGCGCGCCGCGATCTGATCGCGAGCCGCCGCATAGGCGTTGGTCTTTTGCTCGAGCGCTCCGAGTGCTTTGTGCTCTGTTCCAGCTTGGCGTCGGCGCCGGCCAATGTTGCGCGCTCGCTCACCAGCGCGGCCTGGTCGAACGGCGGAATCTCGGCGGCCCATCCTTCCGCCTTCTGGCTTCCCCATTGTTCGCCCGTTGCTGCCCTCCAGGCTCCCTTGGCTTGAGTCGCCTCCTGCTTGGCGTGCTCAGAGCCCGCGGCGAAGCCACTGCGCAGGATGGGCTTGATTTGTGTCACGAGCGCCGCAGCGCAGCCGCGCGCCAGCAGAGGACGTTCGATATCGTCGGGCTTTACCTTCGTGCTCATGAGCGTGAACAGCAGCGTGCGGCGATCATCCTGCTTGGCGGCGGCGAAGCGCTCGGGCGCCAGCACGTAGGGCAGGGCTGGGGATGACGGCAACAGAGCTTCGTCCGACTGGCTACCCTTGGGCACGCTTATACCGATGGTGCCTTCGTCCAGGTCCAGCGTGACGGCACCAAGCTTCGCGCCTTCGGTGACTAGCGCGCCAAACTCCTTCTTGAGGCCGACGCGCTCCGGGGTGCCCAGCATGGCCAGGCGCACGGCCTCTGCAATGCTGGACTTGCCGGACCGGCGATCAAGGCAACAGGCGTGCCCAATACAAGGTCTACGGCGCGCGCGCCTTGGAAATTTTCGATGGTGATACGGTTAATTCGCATGATTGCTCCTCAGATAGGGAAAACCACTTCGCGAGAGCCATCCGGACGCATGTCCGTTGTCACGCCGAACTTCTCTAGAGATTCCAGGAGGGAGGCGGCGCGGTGGTAGCCGATGCGAAGATGGCGTCGAACGAGAGAAATTGATGCTCGGCGGTGCTGGATTACGACGCGGCGCGCCTTGGGCAGAAGCGGGTCGACAATGGGTTCGTCGCCGTCGCTTCCGACGAGCGTCGGGCCTGTTGCCGGCCGGAACATGTCACCCTGACGGTCATCCACGCATTCCCCGCCCAATGCATCCACCAGATCGGCGATCAGCGGGCGCAGCGCGTTGGCCATCAAGTAGAAATCCGCTTCGAACGTTTCAGCGTCCTTCTTGGCCACGCGTTCGACATCCTTGCGCGGCGTTTCGCAGGGTATGACGCGCTTAAGCACGAGCTCGTCATCCAACAGGAAGGAAACCTTGTCTGCCCAAGTGAGCCCCAGGCGCGTGCACTGCATGCCGCTCTGAATGTGATGGCGGATCTCGTCGGGCTCGAGCGGACGATTCACGTACTGCACCGCGCCCGCGCCCTCGCCGGTGGCGCGCAGCTCGGACGTCGTATCGATGGTGAAGCCTTCGGGCGCTTCGTCCGCGGCCAGCCACCCCGTCATGGCGCCCGCCGCAGCGGACTTGACCATCAAGTGTTCCAGGGCGAAGTGGTCGATGCTCTTGCACAGCAGGCCAATAGCGGTATCGCGCGGGCCGCTGGATGCACTGTCGATGAACAGGCGGCCGGCATTGGTGTCGATCTAGATCAGGACATCACCCTGCTGGCGGTAGGCCGCGGGTAGCATCTGCTCGATGACGTGCTCGCGAATTTCCCGCCGTCGCCTTGCGGGCGAACGGCCATCGGTCTTGGCCGCCGAGTTCGGCGTCTCGCCTGAGCGCATCTGGCAAATCGTCCAGGCTGAGCAGCGCCGGCAGCGGGGCGAGGCGCCCGCGCCGCGCCGTCGTTGCGGAACGCAGGCTGCGTTGCCCGAAGCCTCCTGGTGGTCTGAGGCGCACGCGGTCCGTCCACGGCTGCGCAAGGCCGCCTTGGCTCGATAGGAATGCAGGTGCGGCCAGGTGACGCGTGCAGCTGCCACCCCGGCGGAAGCGTATGGCCGATGGCTTAGGGCTTCGATTAGGGACGCACAGGCCAAGGCGACGCCCACAGTGTCCGACGCGCCGCCAGCGCCGACCAAAGCGGAATACGCCGTTTCGAGGGCCGTCGCCGGTTACCGCGGTGATATCGAAATCGTAAAAGGCGCGCCGGCTCGCAAGCCGCTTTCCTTCGCGTCGCGCCCCGGACTGAACCTCGAACGTGTAGGCCAGGCGCAGCCTCCAGTGCAGAGTTTGGCCGGCTCATCCGGCCCGCACAGCGGCGGATTCCATGACAGCGATTGACCAGTTGGCCAGCGACGGCAGCACACAGATTATTCTCGATTTCCAGGAGCGCACAGTGTCCGAACCGCTTTTCAAGGGTGCCCACCAGGCGCTCACTTACGCCTTCAGCTACTCCGCTGGTAGCCTGGATCGGCCGGCGATGGTGAAGATGGCCGACCGCGCCCCGAGCACTGGCCGGGGCCTGGCTGGTGTCGACGGGGCGGCGCAGGCGGGTTTCATCCTGCCTGAGCTGCAGTCGCTGGCGCCGCTGCATCAGCGGATCCTGGAGGCCGCATTTTTGCCACAGACGACACCGTGCCCGTGCTGTCACAGCGCAGTTTGGAGCGCCGAGTTGTTGCAGGCGGTCCGCATCGTATCCGACGCCGCCAGGGGCGCGGGCATTCTTTCCGGGCACGTCGTGCACCGCGTCGTCCGCGACGGCCTGGTGATGCGTTACTTCTCCACGAGGGCAAACCGGCCGCGCATCGTGTTGGCAGATCTGGCCAGCGAAGCAGGGATTAGCGAGCGTACGGTGAGGGACCAGAACGGCAAGATCATGCTCTGGTTGCGTGGCGCGCGCCAGGTTCGCAAAGGGCGGGGCGAGTTCGATGACGGAAAGAAGGGCGAAGAAGCCAAACCCATGGAGCAGGTCGACGCCATATTGCGCCAAGCCGAAATTGTGGGCGAGTTGCCAGCCGCGGCTTGATATTTGCGGATTGCATGCGCGAAATAGGCGGTATTCGATTAAGGTGTGTAATTGCGCCCTTGATAAGCCCGCCAGCTAGAGCAGCGGGCTTCTTTTGCACCTGCTCGCGCCTAGGACCCTGCCTTTTCGGCCTTCTTTCTGCGATTCTTTTGATCTTGCTCGTCGGCTCGTGCCTTCTCCCGTTCGGCATCAGCAACGGCTGCATCCTTCTCCAGTTTCGCGACATCTGCTCTCTCTTGGGCACGGGTTTTTTCCGTGCTCTCAATTAGCTTCGGAACATCGATTGCATCTGGCAACGGCGTGAACATACAGATGGCACGCAAGCGGACAATAAAGGCTGTTCCCTGTGGCCCGTCCTTCAATTCGGGCAGGGTGGCGAGTTGCTCGTCGATTTTCTTGGTTAGCTCGGCGTGTGCCTTACCGCTGGCCGTAGCCGACATGCCTTGTGACGCCAGGGTTAACTGAGCGGCGTTCGCTGCACCCGATACGCCGCCCACCCCCGCAACCCAAGCAGCGCTAGCCGAACCGGCTGCTAATGCCGGGACCACAATCGAGCCAGCAATTATGCCGACGCTGGCAATGCCGATAGCAAGATTTCTGTTTTTCTCGTATGCGGACCGGTACTTGTCAGCTTCGCTTTTGCACCTGTCGAGTTCGTCATATAACCCAACAAGAAAAATCGGGTCAGGTTCTTTGGGCGGGGCTGCTGCGGGAGCCTGGTCTTTATCGGGCCCTTTGGAAGCGAGCTGCCACTGGTCTGGCAAGCCGGGGGTTTTATCGGTAGGCGCTCGCTTGGGCGGAGCTCGCTCGGATGACCAAATGCTCGGTAGAGCACTAATTTGCTTGAGTTGTTCCTTGGAGGCGCCGGGCGGTGTCGAGCACGCAGTCACAAGAAGAAGGGATGCGGCGTAAAAAAAGACGTTTGCCGGTCGCATTTTTTTTCTCCGCAGAGCTTGTGATGCGATCATTGCGGTGTAGTGAGCGATGGTCAAGCCTGCACTACGTACTAGTGCGTTGGTCTCTCGGCCAATTGCTTTAGCCAAAAGACCGGGCCGTTTCGATCTGGCCGACAACCGTTGAAGTCATTACGAGCACGGGATTTCTTGCTGACGGCTTCTTGCTCGGTGCGACCAACCCGATACGGCGGGTAACTAGAGCGGTAATGCGATTTTTGCAGTTCTTTCTGACGACGGAGCGATACCTGGCGTCAATTTGCTGAGCTCGTCAAGCACGAAGTCAAATTGGTGCGGTCGCGTTCGTAATTTGCGGATGCCTCGGTATAGTAGGGATGCCTAAACCCATTCGTTTGATTTACCGCCCAGTTGGCAGCGACGGTGTACCTGTTTTGGCTGGTTTTTGCCAATGCTTCAAGATAGTTGCATCTCTCGGCTTTTGAAATGCTTGCCTGCGCGATAGCGAACCGCCCTTGCACAGAATCATGGTCAGCGCGTAGGCGAGCGAGCTGTTCTCGCGCAGCATTTAAATCGCGCTCCGCTGCCTCCGCTCGCTCTTTCATGGAAATGCGTTGCGCGTCCGCATTCTCCAGCTTTGCGAGTTGGACAGTAAGGTGATGGAGTTGACTGCTTTGCTGTCCTCGCTCGTATGACATAGTTCCAAACCAGGTAACGAGGCTGGTGATTGCAGCGAGTCCTCCGGCAGAGAGAAGTGCTTTCGCGCCGGACCGGGGCCAGTTAGTCGTGTGTTGACTTTGGGGTAAATTGCTCATTTGCCGGACGCCTTTCATTGTTGATATTTTTGGTAACAATAGCAAATATTCGCGTCGCATGCTCCGGAATGGAGGCTGCAATCGGGACGGGATGTTGAAGCAAACGTAGCCCTATCACTCCGCGGAAATTTTGAGCTCGGTCGCGGCCACTCGTTGACATTTGCGGATTGGACGCGCAGAATCCGCGTCATTCTGTCACTGGTCGTCAGTGCGCGTAAGAACCCCGCCGATAAACCGAGCGGGGTTTTTTCATGCAGTCAGCAATTGACGGATGAAGGGGAATTCGTAGTACAGGGACGCTGCAATTTTGATGAGGCATACCGCAAATGCTGCCACCGTAAGCACAGTCGGCAGTGTGACCTCTAGGCCGGACCAGCTGATGTCCTTCAACCGCAAGATGTGTTCGCGGATAGCCCGCTGTATTAGCCACCATCGGGGAATAAAGAACTCCGCATTTCCGTAAAACTGGTGAGGTCCTCCTACGGATTCTGGGTATCGCCATCCGAAATTGAGCGTCCCCCTCTGTCCTGCGAGTGTTGGTGGTTGCCAGATAACGTCAAAGCCTCTAATCGCTATGCCGGGAATTAATCCGTCCCTCGACGGAGTCTCAACCTGAAATTCGAGGCGGGATCGTTTTTGGCTGTTAACGTGTCGAACTGGTCAAAAGCATATTGCTCGTTGCGCTGACGTGCTTTCATTCTCTTAAAGTCGAAGTAGTCCTTTCGAGCGGTTGCGACCGAAGGAGAAAGGCGAAAGCGCAGATAAAAGTAGATCAGCACGATTGCGGCGCATATCCATGCGCGCCATGGCTGCACTTCGTTGAGATTTACCGCGCCCACTAGTTTCCCATCGAGCGGAATACCAAGCGCCCAAACGGCAAGGATGCCGGTCGAGGCCAGCATCACGTTCCGCCTGGCTTTTTCGGAAACGTCTTCCAACTCCATATCTTCCCCCCCATATATGGCCTCTGGCGGCACGTAATGTCCGCGATTGTATTTCAACCTGTTACATTCTCCCCTATGGCTCGATCCAAAGCCACTGCGTCCGAGCCGGCGCGGAAGACGCCAGCGCGCTCGAATCGCTCGCTGTCGCCGTCCGCTCGTCGCGTGGTGTCTGCGGACAGCCCGTTGTCACCGCAGCAACAGCGCTTCGTGGAGGAGTTCGCCGCAGGTGGCTGCACTAACCAGTCAAAGGCGTAAGAGGCTGTTTATGAGGCGCGTGGTGCAGCTGCCGTCAGTGGCGCTTCGCGTCTGCTAGCGCAGGCTGTCCGTGCACGCAAGCGCCATCAAGGCTCGCGGCAACTGGATTCCTGCGGCATGGCCGCATGATGCCCTGCAGGCGCAGAAGGACACCGGCATACCGATGCGTGATGCCTACTTGGTCCAGGACGTGGCGATGCAGCCGGAGCGCGCGCAGTTTGAGGATGGCTCGAACGTTGTAGAGGCTGGCATCCAAATCATTCTGGACCGGATGGTGACCGGCCGGTTCAGGGTGTTTTCGCACCTGGAGCTGTGGCTTTCCGAGTGACGCACCTACCACCGCAAGGACGGCGCCATCGTAAAGATCGACGACGACGTCATTTCCGCATCGCGCCGCGGCGTGATGTCTCTCCGCTTCGCACGAAACAATGTGCCTGCAAGCTTCAAACGACACCGGGAAACCTGGCGCGCATGAATACCTCCGTTACCGGCTTCCGCCTCCTCGATGGCAGCGGCGGCGTGGCTGCGCACGCCTGCGATCAGGCGCCGGCCGACGTCGGCGCGCTGTCCGTGTTTCAGCTCGAGCGCTGGCTGGACAAGATCCGGAATCAGCCGAGCTGGCACCGCGAGGCTGATAAGACCTGCGACTACTACGACGGCAACCAGCTGGACGCGGAGACGCTGGCACGTCTGGACGAGAAGGGATTCAGTCCGCTAGTCACGAACCTCATTCAGCCCACAGTGAACGCCGTGCTGGGCATGGAGGCCAATACGCGCACCGATTGGCGCGTGGGCGGGGATGACGAGCAGTACCAGGATGTGGCCGAGGCGCTGTCGGCCAAGATGCATGAGACTGAGCGCGAGGCGCAGGCGGACACCGCGACATCAGACGCCTACGCCAGCCAGATCAAGACCGGTTTTGGGGTCGTCGAGGTGAGCCGCAACAGCAACCCCTTCAACTATCCCTAACGCGTCACCAGCGTCCCGCGCTCCGAAATCTACTGGGACTGGCGCAGCCGCGCCTTGGACTGGAGCGATGCCCGTTACGTGGTGCGCAAGAAGCGGTACGACGCCGACCAAATCGCCGCGTTCTTCCCGCAGCGTCGGGAGATGATCCTGGCCGCGGCCGCGTGGCGAGACTGGGCAGACTACCTGACGACGGAAGCCCGCATGTCAGCGGAGTTCTTCAACGACATCGGGCAGGGCTCGCGCACGACGTGGGACGACCTCGACTGGCGCGATATCGAGCGCCGGGTGGTGACGTGCTTCGAGGTCTGGTATCGGGTCTGGGTGCGCGGCCTGGTGCTGGCGTTGCCCGGCGGCCGCACTTTGGAGTTCAACGAGCAGCATCAGGAGCACCGCGCGTCGGTCGCGTCGGGCGCCGTGCAGCCCAAGCTGGCGGTCTACGACAAGATTCGCTGCGCCTTCCACATTGGCCCGATCCGCGTGCAGGACTGTGCTACGAATCGCCGCCGCTTCCCCTGCATTCCCTTCTTCGGCTACCGGGAAGATCTTACGGGCGTGCCATACGGCATCATCCGCTCCATGCTGTCGCCCCAGGACGAAGTGAACGCACGCGCTGCGCGCATGATGTGGCTGATGAACAGTCGGCGCACCTTCATCGAGTCGTACGCCCTGGACGAGAAATACAACACGATGAGCGATGCCAACCGGGAGCTGGGTCGGTCGGACGCGTTCGTCGTGACGAATCCCAACGCGCGCCGCGTCGGGGGCAATATCAAGGTCGAGTTCAATTTCGACCTGTCCCAGCAGCAATTCCTGGTGATGCAGGAGCGCAAGCAGGCGATCCAAGAAGCGGTGGGCGTGTATGCCGCCATAATGGGTCAGCAGTCGAATGCAAGCTCCGGACTGGCGATCCAGTCGCTAGTGGAGCAGGGCGTCACCACGTTGGCCAAGATTAACGACAACTACCGGGCCGCGCGTCGCGGTGTCGGCAATGCGCTGCTGGACCTCATCAAAGAGGACATGACCGATCAGGCCGAGATCTTGGTGGATAACGGCACGGTTAAGCGCAAGGTGGTTGTGAACATTCCCCGCAAGGATCCGGTCACGGGTCAGGCCTACAAGGAAAACGACGTTCAGACGGCACCGGTTAAGGTCGCGCTGTCCGACGTGCCCAGCACCCCGACCTACCGCGCGAAGCAGTTCGCGGCCTTCTCGGAAATTCTCAAGTCCATGCCGCCCAACATGCAGGCGTTGCTGATTCCCTTCGCGCTGGAAATGCCCCCGCACTTACCGCGTCGATCGGCGCGCTTTCCAAGGCCTTGAAAAATGCGAATCCTGTGCCCGCTGCTTGCCGGCCTGATGTTGACCGGGTGCGGACGCTCTCAGATGCTGCACGTGCCGAGCGCGGTGCCGCCCTCGATAGCGGGCTCGCAGCACCTTGCCCGGATACTCCGGACCCGCTCCAATCTCCGGCCAGCTACGACGACTGGCAGGTGTGGGTTCGGATGTGGTGCTGGTAGCGTATGGAGTGTGTGCGGCCCGGCATCGGGCTACTGTTGCTGCATGGCCTGGATCGCAGAGATAGCCGGCCGGTGACCATTTTGGAAGGTCACCGGCCGGTGGTCCATCACTTGCGGGTCATCACTATCCGAAAGCGCATTCCGTTCAGAATTCGCATGATCCGGACGTTCGTTCGAAAGTTGATCTCGAAGATCACCTTTCGGCGAACCGGAAAGTTCAGGTCCATAAGCGGTCCTTGGAAAGGGGCTTACTTGGAACTCGACGCCGTTTGACAGCGGATAGGTGACCCGAATACGATCACATTGTGTTTAGCTATCTAAACCACGCCTAGATGCATGAGCCGCAGCTTGTAAGCGCATGCATTTTGGTCGGCCCCTGGTCCGCTGCAACGGACCAGGGGCCTTTCTTTTTATGTATTCGACGACAGAACGGATTTTATCAATGAAGCGGCAGCGGTAGCCAAACGAATGCCTCGAAAAGCTGAACTATTTTGTATTAAAACAGAGGCTTGTCCGACGATGTAAGATGAAAAACCTAATCTGATCAAAGGGTTGGGCTGTTACGCTTTTGGGCGCCAGTTTCCCGAAATTTTTTTGTGCACGTTGCTACTCTGGTCCTTCGCAGCAATTAGTGGTGGATGATCAACTAAGCTAAGTACTGCTGACCCACTATTCCACCATCCCTGGTAGCAGCGACGGCCGGCGATTTCCTCGAAGCCGACGACCATCGTGCCGCGGTCGGACGAGAAGGTCAGTAGCTCGGGTTCCAAGACATCGGGGATTGCTCCCTTGTCGGTGGCGCCGAATTTCATGAGGTCGTCCATTGTCATGACGTGGATGAACCGCTTCATGTCGTCCCGCATGACTGGGTACATCCGCACGGTGCCGGTGATGGTCGGGCCGGTCGCGGTCGTGGCGCTTTTGGCCGAGGTCGTGGGTACCGGTGACGGTGCATAGCATGATGAACGGGAAAGATACTGTATGGACATACAGTGAAATCGCGCATAGATTCGCGCAATTCGGCCCCGTTAATGGCCGGATGGGGACGGAACATGGTCGATGCAGCAGACTGGCAACAGAGGAACGAGTCCTACTGGCTAGGGCCGGGCGGATTGACTATCTGCCGGGTGTTCGTCGACAACCGCAGGCAGCATGAGTTGTGGGCCGCGAACGGCACGCGGCACGGGATGGAGGCATCCCTGGCTCAAGCCATCCACCTCTATGAACGTGTTAAAGGCTGAAGCCTACTTGCTGGGCATTGGCGTAGCGACCAGCCCGGCCGCGGCCTGTAAAAGAGGCATGATAGTTGAGGTCGGCATGCCGAACGTGGGGACTTTTATGGGGACACCGTTGCGCCCACATGGTCACGGTGGAGCACGATTGCAAGCGAGCGCAGCGCTAAGTAATTGAAAAAGTTGGGAATGCGGCTTGCTATTGCATGAGCAACAAGTCGATGCCTACTCCCCCGTCGAATGCCATACGATCTGACGCTCTCTGACGCAGCCTTTAGTCCCATGGTTCCGAATGGGCCGCTCGTCATCATTTCGCCTCATCTTGATGACGGAGTGTTCAGCTGCGGAAGCTTGCTTTCACACGTTGCGGGCAGCACCGTTGTGACGGTTTTTACCGGGGTTCCGCACGAAGGGGGAATCCTTACG
>Ga0256898_1000810_pt1 | contig 10740 bp, 2 predicted proteins | sample MC6MC0686MT_FD_186333 | JGI IMG/M metagenome (GOLD analysis project Ga0256898, IMG submission 186333) | Metatranscriptome of enriched soil aggregate microbial communities from Iowa State University, Ames, United States - MC6-MC0686-MT... | ecosystem: Environmental > Terrestrial > Soil >... | reverse complement strand
TCACTTATTGACGTTCGTGTGCGCAATGTCACTCGATACTCGCTGGTAGGAACGACGCCCGTCGGCAAACGTGAGGCTTTCCTCATGATTCTGTGCCAACCTTTACACGCCCGGATTCGCTGAGTTCCGAAGTGGATTCGAGGGGTGCCGTGGGTATCTCGCGATATCGCGCGTCAGCTCTGCCGAGGGCGGCCGACCAAGACCTACTTCCCGTCAGGGAACCAGGAGAGGACATAACTTCAGTGACGATTGACGACACTGCAGGAAACGGACGAACCTCGAAGGAGCAGGGCCAGTTCGGTGCTGATCGGGCGCCGGTCCGGTCTGCGGCGCAGGGGCCGCTCGTGGACCGCCTGCGTGCCGGCGAGCCGTATGCGCTCGCGTTCGGTGGCCAGGGCGCGCCGTGGCTGAGCGCTCTCGCCGAGCTCACCCGTGACAGTGGACTCGAGCCGACGCTCACCGACCTGGTGAACGAGGCCGCCGCGATGCTCGAACCGGTCGCGCAGGATCTTCTCGTCGTTCGTCCTGTCGGGTTCGATCCGATCGCGTGGATCCTCGAGGAGGAACTCGCCGACGACGATGCCGCACCCGCCGGCCCGTCGGCCGCCGCCCTCACCTCCGCGGCCGTGTCGCTGCCCGGCGTCTTCCTCACCCAGCTCGCCGCGTTGCGCGCCCTGCAGCAGCAGGGCCTCGATCCCGCGGTGACCGCGCCGGTCGCCACGATCGGTCACTCGCAGGGCCTGATCGCCGCCGCTGCCGTCGCCGGCGGCGGTGCTGCGGACGGTGCACTGCTCGCGACCGCGCAGCTGATCGGTGCCGCTGCCGGCCTCGTCGGCCGTCGCCGCGGCATCATCGCTGCCGCCGATCGTTCGCCGATGCTGGCAATCTCCAACGTCGACCCCGAGCGCCTGAGCGCGATCGTCGCCGAGCTGGCCGAGGGCCAGGAGCCCGAGCGCGCCGCCGTCCTGGCGATCCGCAACGGTCGTCGGCGCGTCGTGCTGTCCGGCCCGCCCGCGCAGCTGGCACGCGTGCAGCAGCGTTGCGAGCAGATCGCGGCCGACGAGGCCCGCGAGCGGGACGCCAAGACCCGTGGCGGCGCGGTGTTCGCGCCCGTCTTCGAGTCGCTCTCGGTCGAGATCGGATTCCATCACCCCGCACTGGCCGAGGCCGTCGACATCATCGGTGGATGGGCCACCCGCTGTGGCCTCGACGCCGACCAGGTGCGCGCTCTCGCGCAGGCCGTCCTCGTGGACCCGGTCGACTGGGTCGACGCCGTCGAGGGTGCTGTCGAGTCCGGCGCCCGCTGGATCCTGGACCTGGGCCCCGGCGACCTGCTCACCCGCATGACGTCGGCCGGCCTGCGTGGCCACGGCGTCGGCATCCTCGCCGCGTCCACTCGTGGCGGACACCGCAACCTTCTGACGCCGGGTGCCACCCCCGAGGTCGCCCGCGCCTGGACCGAGTTCGCGCCCAAGGCCGTTGCGCTGCCGGACGGCCGTGTCGCCGTCGAGACCGCGTTCACGAAGCTCACCGGACGCTCGCCGATCCTGCTCGCCGGCATGACCCCCACCACCGTCGATCCCGCGATCGTCGCGGCGGCCGCCAACGCCGGCCACTGGGCCGAGCTCGCCGGCGGCGGTCAGGTCACCGAGCAGATCTTCGCCGACAACGTCGAGGGCCTGAAGGGCTTGCTCGAGCCGGGCCGCGCCGTCCAGTTCAACTCGATGTTCCTGGACCCGTACCTGTGGAAGCTGCACGTGGGCGGCAAGCGCCTCGTGCCCCGCGCCCGCGCCGCGGGTGCGCCGTTCGACGGCGTCGTCGTCACCGCCGGCATCCCCGAGCTCGAGGAAGCCGTCACGATCATCGACGAGCTGACCGAGGCCGGATTCAGCTACGTCGCGTTCAAGCCGGGCACCGTCGCGCAGATCCGCTCGGTGATCCGCATCGCGAACGAGGTGCCGGACTTCCCGGTGATCGTCCACATCGAGGGCGGCCGCGCCGGTGGCCACCACTCGTGGGAGGACCTCGACGACCTGCTGCTCGCGACCTACGCCGAGCTGCGCACCCGCGACAACCTCGTGCTGTGCGTCGGCGGCGGCATCGGCACGCCCGAGCGGGCTGCCGACTACCTGACCGGCCGCTGGGCCACCGAGTACGGCTTCCCGGCGATGCCGCTCGACGGCATCCTCGTCGGTACCGCCGCGATGGCCACGCTCGAGGCCACCACGTCGGCCGACGTCAAGCAGATGCTCGTCGACACCCCCGGCACCCCCGACTGGGTCGGTGCGGGAACCGCGCAGGGCGGCATGGCCTCCGGCCGCAGCCAGCTCGGCGCCGACATCCACGAGATCGACAATGCCGCCTCGCGCACGGGCCGTCTGCTCGACGAGGTCGCCGGTGACGCCGACGCCGTCGCCGCCCGCCGCGACGAGATCGTCGCCGCGCTCGACGTGACCGCCAAGCCGTACTTCGGCGACGTCGCGTCGATGACCTACCAGCAGTGGCTGCGCCGCTACCTGGAACTGGCCGTGGGCGTCGACTCCGCGCAGGCGTTCGACTGCGGCGGCGACGTGCAGGACGCGATCGCCGACGCGACGCAGTCGGTGTGGCTGGATGTGTCGTGGCGGGATCGCTTCGGCGAGATGCTGCAGCGCGCCGAGGCGCGCCTGCACCGCAACGACCGCGGCCCGATCCAGACGCTGTTCGCCGACGCCGCGACGCTCGACCGGCCCTTCGCGGCGCTGTGCGCGCTCGAGGCTGCGTACCCGGACTACGCCACCACGGTTCTGCACCCGGCCGACGTCCCGTTCTTCGTCGCGCTGTGCAAGAGCCCGGGCAAGCCGGTCAACTTCGTGCCCGTCGTCGACGGTGACGTCCGCCGCTGGTGGCGCTCCGATTCGCTGTGGCAGGCCCACGACGCGCGCTACTCCGCCGACCAGGTGTGCATCATCCCCGGCACCGTCGCGGTCGCCGGCATCACCCGCGTCGACGAGCCCGTCGGTGAGCTCCTCGACCGCTTCGAGAAGGCCACCGCCGACGAGCTGGTCGCCGGCGGCGCCACCCCGACCCCGATCGCCGGTCGCCGCCACGGTGGCTTCGGCGCCGGTCTGCTCGACGCCGTCCTGAGCGCTCCGGACGTGCTGTGGGCTGCCCGCCTCACGCAGAACCCGGTCCGCCGCCTCGGTGCGGTCGCCGAGTGGACTATCGAGTCCGACACCGTCGCGAGCCACGACAAGACCGGCGCCCGCCTCGTCGTCGCCGACGCCGAGCACGTCGACCTGACCGTGCCGCTCGCGCAGGGCAAGGCCGTCGAGATCCGGATCACCGTGCCCGCCACCGTCCGCGACGGCGGCGCCCCGGTCATCACCGAGGCGGATGCCGAGGCGTCGATGTCGGCGCTGCTCGGTGTCGCTGCCGGGCAGGAGCTTCCGGCCGTCAAGGGCGGTGTCGCGCACATCAACCTGGCGTGGACCCCGGACCTGATCGCCGACCACGCCGGTGTCACCGGTGTCGGCCTGCCCGAGACCGTGAGCACCAGCGGCAAGGCGGTGCCCGACGTCGTCGTCGGCGCCTGCTGGCCGGCCGTCTTCGCGGCGCTCGGTGCCGCCACGACGGAGTCCGGCGTGCACGTCATCGAGGGCATGCTCGACCTGGTCCACCTCGACCACGCGGTCGACCTCGTCGGTGAACTTCCCTCGGAGACCAGCATTCTCGTGGTCCGGGCCGAGGCCGGCGACGTCGTCGACACCGACATGGGTCGTGTCGTCGAGGTTCGCGTCGAGGTCGGCGCCATGCTGGGCGAGGGCCTCGAGGCTCCCGCTGTCGCGACGCTGACCGAGCGCTTCGCGATCCGCGGCCGCACCGGCAAGGGCGAACTGGCCGACCCGGCTCGTGCCGGCGGTTCGCTGAGCGCGGACGTCGCGGAGACCCCGCGTCGTCGCCGCCGCGACCTGAAGATGGTGGCGCCGCGCAACATGGCCGCGTTCGCCCGCGTGTCCGGTGACCACAACCCCATCCACACCTCCGACGCCGCGGCGCTGCTCGCCGGGCTCGGCAGCCCGATCGTCCACGGCATGTGGCTGTCGGCCGCGGCCCAGCAGGCCGTCGTCGCGCTCGATCCGGCAGCGAAGGCGCCGTCGCGTCGCCTGACCGCATGGACTGCCCGCTTCCTCGGCATGGTGCGCCCCGGCGCCGAGATCGACGTGCGCGTCGATCGTGTCGCCACCGATCGCGGCGACGAGATCGTCGAGGTCGGCTGCCGCGTCGACGGCGACCTGGTGATGGTCGCGACCGGCCGCACCGCCGCGCCGAAGACCGTCTACGCGTTCCCGGGCCAGGGCATCCAGCGCCCGGGCATGGGCCTCGACGCCCGCTCGCGCAGCAAGGCTGCCCGCGAGATCTGGGAGCGCGCCGACAAGCACACCCGCGAGGCCCTCGGCTTCTCGATCCTCGCTGTCGTCCGCGACAACCCGACGCTGGTCCGCGCCCGTGGTGTCGAGCACCGTCACCCGGACGGCGTGCTGCACCTGACCCAGTTCACGCAGGTCGCGATGGCGACGCTCGGCGTCGCACAGGTCGCCGAACTCCGTGAGTCCGGTGCGTTCGTCGAGGGCTCCTACCTGGCCGGTCACTCGGTCGGCGAGTACAACGCCCTCACCGCGGTCGCCGGTGTGCTGCCGCTCGAGGCTCTCCTCGAGGTGGTCTTCCAGCGCGGCTCGGCGATGCACGAGCTGGTGCCCCGCGATGCCGCGGGCCGCAGCGACTACCGCATGGCCGCGATCCGTCCGTCGCAGATCGGCGTCGCCGACGACGAGCTGCAGGCGTTCGTGGGTGGTGTCGCGGACGCGACCGGCGAATTCCTGCAGATCGTCAACCTGAACCTCAAGGGTTCGCAGTACGCGATCGCCGGCACTGTCAAGGGCCTCGAGGCGCTCGAGCGTGAGATCGACATCCGCCGTGAGGCTTTCGGTGGCAAGCGTGCGTTCATCCTGGTGCCCGGCATCGACGTGCCGTTCCACTCGACCGTGCTGCGCGGCGGCGTCGACGACTTCCGCGCCAAGCTCGACGAGCTGCTGCCGCAGGACATCGACCCGGCGCTGCTGATCGGCCGGTACATCCCGAACCTGGTGCCGCGGCTGTTCAACCTGGGCCGCGACTTCGTCCAGGAGATCGCGGACCTGGTGCCGTCCGAGCAGCTGCAGCCCGTGCTGGCGGACTTCGACGACTGGGCGGCGCGTCCCGTGGCGCTGACCCGCGTGATCCTCCTGGAACTGCTCGCATGGCAGTTCGCGAGCCCGGTCCGCTGGATCGAGACGCAGGACCTGCTGTTCACCGACGAGGCCGACGGTGGCCTCGGCGTCGAGCGTTTCGTCGAGATCGGTCTGGGTGCCACGCCGACCGTCGCGAACCTCGCGTCGCAGACCCTGAAGCTGGACGAGCACTCGAACACCAAGGTCGAGGTGCTCAACATCGAGCGTGAGGCGTCGATCGTCTACAGCACCGACGTCGATCCGGCGCCGGTCGAGGATGATGAACCGCAAGCGCCCGAGGCCTCTGTCGCCGCGGCTCCGGCCGCCGCTGCACCCGTCGCGGCCCCGGCCGCGCCGACCGGTGGCCCGCGTCCGGACGACATCGCGTTCAAGGCCGCCGACGCCACCAAGGTGCTCATCGCGCTGTGGACGAAGCTGCGCCCGGACCAGATCGGTCCCGCCGACACGATCGAGGCGCTGTGCGACGGCGTCTCCTCGCGCCGCAACCAGCTGCTCGTCGACCTCGGCTCCGAGCTGTCGCTCGGCGCGATCGACGGTGCCGCGGACGCCGACATGGGTTCGCTCGCCGTCACGGTCGATCGACTGGCCCGCACCTACAAGCCGTTCGGCCCGGTGCTGTCCGACTCGATCAACGATCACCTGCGCAAGGTGTTCGGCCCCTCCGGCAAGCGGCCGGGTGCCATCGCGGATCGCGTCAAGAAGGTCTGGGAGCTCGGCGACGGCTGGGCCAACCATGTGACCGCCGAGGTCGCACTCGGCACCCGTGACGGCTCCAGCGTCCGGGGTGGCGCGATGGGTGGCCTGCACGAGGGCGCGATCGCCGACGGGGCCGCGGTCGACGCACTCGTCGACGCCGCCGTCCAGTCCGTCGCGTCGCGTCGCGGTGTCGCCGTCTCCATGCCGGCTGCCGGTGGAGGAGCGGGCGGAACCGTCGATGCGGCCGCGCTCGGCGAGTTCACCGAGGCCATCACCGGCCGCAACGGCGTGCTGGCCTCGGCCGCGCGCCTGGTGCTCGAGCAGCTCGGCTTCAGCGACTCGGCTGCCGCGGCGGTCGCCGCGGACGACACCGCACTCGTCGACCTCGTGTCGGCCGAGCTCGGCTCCGACTGGCCGCGCCTGGTCGCCCCGGCGTTCGACGCCAAGAAGGCCGTCCTCATCGACGACCGCTGGGCCACCGCTCGCGAGGACCTGGCGCGCGGCTGGACCGGGGAGCTCGACCTGACCGTCGAGCGTTTCGACGGCGCCGGTGCCGCCGTGGCCGCTCATGCCCAGTGGTGGCAGCAGCGCGCGACCGCGGACGGCCGCACGACGTTGGCCGAAATCTACGGCCGCATCGCGCAGGTCGCCCTCGCCCCGGCCGACGAGGCCGGGCAGTACACCGGTGAGATCGCGGTCGTCACGGGCGCCAGCAAGGGCTCGATCGCCGCATCGGTCACCGGCAAGCTGCTCGGCGGCGGCGCGACGGTCGTCGTGACCACCTCGCGTCTCGACAGCGACCGTCTCGGCTTCTACCGCAAGCTCTACAGCGCGAACGCCCGCGCCGGTGCCGCCCTGTGGGTGGTGCCCGCGAACATGGCGTCCTACACCGACGTCGATGCACTGGTCGAGTGGGTCGGGGGCGTTCAGACCGAAACTGCCGGTGGCGCACAGAAGCTCGTCAAGGAGGCGATGACGCCGACGATGCTGTTCCCGTTCGCTGCACCGCGAGTGGCCGGCGAGCTGTCCGATGCGGGTGCCCGCGCCGAGATGGAGATGCGGGTCCTGCTGTGGTCGGTGGAGCGCCTCATCGGCGGCCTGTCGCAGATCGGCTACGACCGTGACGTCGACACCCACCTGCACGTCGTGCTGCCCGGTTCCCCGAACCGCGGCCTGTTCGGCGGCGACGGTGCCTACGGCGAGTCGAAGGCCGCGCTCGACGCGGTCGTCGGACGCTGGTCGGCCGAGCGCACATGGGCCGAGCGGGTCACCCTGGTGCACGCGCTGATCGGTTGGGTGCGCGGCACCGGCCTCATGGGTGGCAACGACCCGATGGTCGAGGCCGTCGAGGCCAAGGGCGTACGCACCTGGTCCACCGACGAGATGGCCACCGAACTGCTGAGCTCGTGCACGGCCGAGGTCAAGCGTGCCGCCGCGCAGGCGCCGCGCCTGGTGGACCTCACCGGCGGACTCGCCGAGGTCGACCTGGACCTCCCGGCGCTCGCGAAGGAAGCAGCCGAGGCCGCCGAGAACGCAGGCAAGACCGTGGACGAGGCGTCGAAGGACGCGAATTCCATTGCGGCCCTGCCCGCTCCGCCGCGGATCGTCGACGCGCTCGACGCCCCGTCGTGGCCGGAGCTGGACGTCGATCCCGCCGACCTGGTCGTGATCGTCGGCGCCGGCGAGCTCGGCCCCTACGGTTCCGCGCGCACCCGCTTCGAGATGGAGGTCGACGAGCAGCTCTCGGCGGCCGGCGTGCTCGAACTGGCGTGGAACACCGGGCTGGTGGCGTGGGAGAACGACCCCAAGCCGGGCTGGTACGACGCCGCGACCGGTGATCTGGTTCCCGAGGAGGAGATCGCCGAGCGTTACCACGACACCGTCGTCGAGCGCTGCGGCATCCGCACCTACGGCGACGAGGGCGCGATGGTGGACAACACCGCGCCGCTGCTGACGTCGGTGTTCATCGACAAGGACCTTTCCTTCGTCGTCGGCTCCGAGGCCGAGGCCCGCGCGTTCGTCGACTCCGATCCGGAGAACACCACCGCGGCGGTCGATCCGGAGAGCGGCGACTGGACGGTCACCCGTAAGGCGGGCACCGAGATCCGTGTGCCGCGCAAGGCGAAGCTGACCCGCACGGTCGGCGGTCAGATCCCGACCGGATTCGACGTCACCAAGTGGGGCATCCCCGCCGACATGGCCGGATCCGTGGACCGGGTCGGCCTGTGGAACATCGTCACCACCGTCGACGCGTTCCTCACCGGTGGCTTCACCCCGTCCGAGCTGCTGCGCTGGGTGCACCCGGCGTTCGTCGCCAACACGCAGGGCACCGGCATGGGCGGCATGACGTCGATGCGCTCGCTGTACATCGACACGCTGCTCGGCGAGTCCCGCGCGAACGACATCCTGCAGGAAGCCCTGCCGAACGTCATTGCGGCGCACGTCGTCCAGTCGTACGTCGGTGGCTACGGCGCGATGGTGCACCCGGTCGCGGCGTGCGCCACGGCCGCGGTCTCCGTCGAGGAGGGCGTGGACAAGATCAAGCTCGGCAAGGCCAAGCTGGTCGTGGCCGGCGGCTTCGACGACCTGGGCATCGAGGGCATCGTCGGCTTCGGTGACATGTCCGCGACCGCCAAGTCGGACGAGATGTCCGCCAAGGGCATCGCCGACAACCGGTTCTCGCGGGCCAACGACCGTCGTCGCGGCGGCTTCGTCGAGTCGGCCGGTGGCGGCACGATCCTGCTGGCGCGTGGTGACCTCGCGCTCGAGATGGGCCTGCCGGTCCTCGGCGTGGTGGCCTGGGCGGGTTCGTTCGCCGACGGCGTGCACACCTCGATCCCGGCTCCCGGCATCGGTGCCCTCGGCGCCGGTCGCGGGGGACAGGACTCGCAGCTCGCGCTGTCGCTCAACGCGCTCGGAATCACCGCCGACGACATCTCGGTGGTCTCCAAGCACGACACCTCGACGGCGGCGAACGATCCGAACGAGGCCGAGCTGCACGAGCGTCTGGCCGCGGCACTGGGCCGCAGCGACGGCGCCCCGCTGTTCGTCATCTCGCAGAAGACGCTCACCGGTCACGCCAAGGGCGGTGCGGCGGCGTTCCAGCTGATCGGCCTGTGCCAGGTCCTCAGCCAGGGCGTCATCCCGCCGAACCGCAGCCTCGACTGCGTCGACGACAAGATGGCGGAGTTCTCCCACCTGGTGTGGCCGCGGACGCCGCTGCGCTTCGGCAACGAGTTCGCGCTCAAGGCCGGTCTGCTGACCAGCCTCGGCTTCGGTCACGTGTCGGGCCTCATCGCGGTGGTGCACCCGCAGGCTTTCGTCGAGTCGATCCCGGCGGATCAGCGTGCGGCGTACCAGGCGCAGGCGCAGCAGCGCACCATCGACGGCCAGCGTCGCCTGGCGTCGGCGATGTGCGGCGGCGACAGCCTGTACGAGCGTCCCGCGGACCGCCGCTTCGGCGGAGATGCGGTGCCCGCCAAGGCTGCTCGTCAGCTCGAGGCGGACATGCTCCTCACCGAGGATGCGCGTCTGGGCTCCGACGACGTGTACCGCGCCGGGAAGCCCGGGTGCCAGTGATGGCAGTCCTCGGAATCGGCTTCGACGTCGTCACGATCTCGGAGTTCGAAGAGCAGATGAAGCGTCCGGGCACCGCGATGCTGTCGAGTTTCCGGCCGGCCGAGCGTCGGTACTGCGAATCCCGCAGTACCGACCCGGCCCGGCACTACGCGGTCCGCTGGGCCGCGAAGGAAGCCGTCATCAAGGCGTGGGCGGCGTCGCGGTTCGCCCGGCCGCCGGCCGTGGGCGACAACGCCTACGAGCTGGTGGAGGTCGTCAATGATGCCTGGGGACGACCCACCATCAAGCTGCACGGTGAGGCCGCGGAGTTCCTGCCGAGTGCCAAGATCCACCTGTCGCTGACGCACGACGGGGACGTGGCGGGCGCGATGGTCGTCATCGAAGAACCTGACCCGATCCAGCCCATCGGCTGATCGAGCACGGAAAACACGAGGCCGGTCGACGGACACAATCCGTCGGCCGGCCTCGTTCTCCGTTTCACCGTAGCACCGCGCGGGGCGGGGCGCCGCGGGCTACTTGGAGCGGGATTCCTTTTCGGCGACAAGCAGATACGCGACCATCAGCCGCTTGAGTTCGGCGACGGCGTCGGCGTGGCTCTGGCCGTCCTGCACCGAGAAGTTCAGCATCGAGTACACGACATGGACCAGGACCTCGGCCATCATCGTGCGGCGCTCGCGCGGTGTGTGCGGCGTCAACGGTGCCAGCAGACGCGTGACCCGCTCGGCGAACTGCTTCTCGTGGATCACGCCGGTCGCGCGGGTGGACGGCGTCGACTGCATCGCCAGCCACACCTCACGGCGCGACGGATCCGATGTCCACAGCCCGGCCATGTGATCGACGAATGTGTTGAGGAACCGCAGCCAGTCGAGCGACGGCACCTCGCCGCCGAACGCCTCGAGCTCCTGCTGAACCCCCACCAGGTCCTGCCGGTTGAGTTCGCACACGATCACGTACTTGTTCGCGAAGAACTGGTAGAGGGTGCCGATCGGGACGTCCGCGCGCGCCGCGACCTCCTCGCACGTGAACGACTCGAACCCGACGTCGACGAGCAACTCGCGGGACGCGTTGAGCAATGCGTCGAACTTGCGGCGGCTGCGCTCCTGAGTGGGACGCTTGCGCGGCATCAGTTCCTGGGGGTCGCTCTGGACCTCCAGCGCGGGGTCCACCCGGCGAGGGGGACGGCGGCTGGTAGTGG
>Ga0256898_1000809_pt1 | contig 10744 bp, 9 predicted proteins | sample MC6MC0686MT_FD_186333 | JGI IMG/M metagenome (GOLD analysis project Ga0256898, IMG submission 186333) | Metatranscriptome of enriched soil aggregate microbial communities from Iowa State University, Ames, United States - MC6-MC0686-MT... | ecosystem: Environmental > Terrestrial > Soil >... | reverse complement strand
CAGGCCGTTGTTGGTGAGCCCGTGCTTGCCATTGACCGTCTCCAGGTCACGTTCGCCACCGATGGCGGGGACGTTCACGCCGTCAAGGACGTCAGCCTTGATGTGAAGGCCGGTGAAGTAGTAGCCATTGTGGGCGAGTCGGGATCGGGAAAGACCGTCACGGCAAAGACCATTCTGGGTTTGCTTCCGGAAACGGCCATCAGCTCAGGCGCCGTCGTGATCAACGGCCACAACGTGATCAGCGTCAGCAAATCCGCGCTCAGGAAAATCCGGGGCAGGGACGTCGCCATGGTCTTCCAGGAACCATCCACGGCATTGAATCCTGTTTTTACAGTGGGATGGCAAATTGCCGAAGGTATTCGGGCCCATACAACGGACGGGAAACGTGTTTCCGCCAAGGAAGCCAAGAAAAGGGCCACCGAGGCGCTGCGTAAGGTAGGTATCCCGGACCCGGAAACCCGGGTCAACTACTACCCGCACCAGTTCTCCGGTGGCCAAAAACAACGTGTCGTCATCGCCGCGGCGCTCGCGTTGAACCCGGGGCTGATCGTTGCCGATGAACCCACCACGGCGTTGGACGTCACAGTCCAAGCCGAAATCCTGCAGCTCCTGCGCGACCTCCGGGACAACTACGGCACCTCCATTGTGCTCATCACGCACAACATGGGCGTTGTGGCTGACCTCGCTGACCGTGTGGTGGTCATGTATCAGGGCGATGTGGTGGAAGAGGCGCCGTCCCGCGTCCTTTTCGCCGAACCCCGGCAGGAGTACACCCGCAAGCTCCTCGCCGCGGTGCCCCATTTGGGCCGACACTCGGCCTCTGAGGGTGCCCGGGGGCGTCTCCACCAGGATGGCAAGGTGCTGGTCGAGGCGAAGAACCTGACCATCGAGTACCCGGGCCGGTTCGGCCGGCACGGGTTCAAAGCCGTGGACAACGTCAGCTTCACGGTGTCGGAGAACGAGGTCTTTGGCCTGGTGGGTGAGTCCGGCTCCGGAAAGTCCACCATCGGCCGCGCCATCGCAGGCCTGAACCGGACTACCGGTGGCAGCTTGAAGGTTCTCGGCTACGAAATGCTGGACTTCAAGGAACGTACTTTCCGTCCACTGCGGAAGGAGATCGGATTCGTTTTCCAGGACCCGGCGGCCTCATTCAACCCGCACCTGACCATTGGTGAGTGCGTGGCGGAACCGCTGATCATCCACACGAAACCGAGCGCCGCCGAAGCGAGGAAAAAGGTCGGTGAGCTGCTCGAATCAGTCCAGTTGCCGGCGTCGTATGCTCAACGCTACCCACACGAGTTGTCCGGTGGGCAGCGGCAACGGGCTTCCCTCGCGAGGGCGCTGGCGCTGAACCCGCGGCTTTTGATCGCCGATGAACCCACCTCGGCCCTGGACGTGTCGGTGCAGGCCAAAGTCCTGGACCTCTTCAAGGACATCCAGGAGCAGTTCGGCTTCGCGGCGCTCTTCATCAGCCACGACCTCGCAGTGGTGGACATGTTGTCGCATTGGGTGGGAGTGCTCTACAAGGGCCAGTTGGTGGAGCAAGGGATCGGCAACCATGTGATGGGTTCGCCCCAGCATGACTACACCAAGCGGCTTATCGCCTCGCTGCCTGTGCCGGACCCGGACGAACAAGCACGACGGCGGGAAGCGCACCGGGCGCTGCTGGGCGGCTAAGCCGGCATTCCTCCTGGCGCAAGAGCCACGGCAAAGGCGCGGCCCCATGTTTTGGGGGCGTGCCTTTGCTGCAGGATGGGCCTATTCGGACACGATGCCGATGTTGAACATCTTCCCTTGGGGCTGCTGCATGAAAATACGCAACCAGAGGGGGAGCCACATCTCCATTGCGCGTGCGGCGTCCAGGCCGCCCAGGTCCCGGATGTGCGGGGGAGTCCAGCCGAATTCCTGGAGCAGGCCGGAGACCACAGCCTTGGCGTCAGCGTCGTCACCGGCCATGAAAATGTCGTGTGGGCCCGGGAGCCGGCCAGGATCCACCATGACCGGTGCGGTGACGGTGTTCAGCGACTTCACTACCCTGACTCCGGGGCGGGCCCTTTGGATGGTTTCGGCGATGCTGTCCGTATTGCAGACCGTGAGCGGGGGAGGGAACCCCTTTGATGAATCCAACGGGTTGGAGACGTCCAGCAGGATCTTGCCATCCATGGTGGCGTCGCCCGCCTCGGCCAGTACAGACAAGCTAACGGTACCGGGTGTGGCATTGATGATCAGGTTGGACTGTGCGCAGGCTTCCCCGAACGAGCCTGCGCTAGCCCCGGCACCGGCTTTGGCGGCCCATTCCGTGCCCTTGGGGTTGCCGGCCTCGCGGGAACCCATGGTGACTTCATGGCCCAAGGTGACCAGTTTTCCGGCGAGCGCGTGCCCGACCATTCCCGTACCCAGCACAGCGATTTTCATGGGAGCTCCTTTGCCTAACCTGCAGTGATGGTGCCATTCTGCTCCGTTTCCGGCAGCAGGAACACCGCCCTCAGCCGCTCCTCGGGCGTGGCGCGTGCCTCGCCTGTGGAGGGCAAGTAACACCGGCGGTGTCCCGTCCCCACACCCTAGACTGGGGTGCATGACCGAGTACAACAATGTCCTTCCCGATGACGCCGATTCCTTCGACCCGGCAGCGAGTTCCCTGGCCGGCCAGGTGGACCGCGCCGTCATGGATGAGTTGCTTTCCATCCGGTCCAGCATCGACAACATCGACGCCACCCTGGTTTTCCTGCTCGCGGAGCGCTTCAAGGCCACCCAGAAGGTAGGAGTCCTCAAGGCCACCCATAAGCTTCCTGCCGGGGATCCGGGCCGGGAATCCGCCCAGATCGCACGGCTGCGCCGGCTCGCTGAGGACGCGCACCTTGACCCTGCCTTCGCGGAGAAGTTCCTGAATTTCATCATCAGCGAAGTGATCCGCCACCATGAGGCTATTGCCGAGGATCACCAGATCTCCAGCCAGCAGGCCTGATCCGTGTCTTCATTGAATGACCTGCGTGCCAGCGCCACGGCACTGGGCCCGTGGCCTGGCGGCGACCCGGCAGAAGCAAACCGGATTATCCGTGGCGAGTTGGGCGACCCGCATCTACCATTCCTGCCTGAGCTACCGGACAGGGGCGTGGGAGCGGACGCTGTGGGCCGAACCGGTTCGCTGCTGGTGGACCTGGCCATCGATGTCCAGCCGCATGGGTGGCGTCTGGTGGACAGGCCCGGCAAGGATGCCCAACGCGCACGATCGGCTCTGTCAACAGACATCAACATCCTGGCCGACATCGCCGGGGCCGAGGATGTTTCGGCCACGGCCCTGAAAGTCCAGATGCTGGGCCCCATGAGCCTGGCTGCGAGTCTCTACCTGCACAACGGCGAACGGGCTCTCCTGGACTACGGCGCAAGACGCGACGTTGCGGAGTCCCTGGCTGCTGGCGTTGGAGACTATGTACGGAGGCTCTCAGCGGCGGTGCCGGGTGCAGGGATCGTGGTCCAGGTGGACGAACCGGATATCGCCGCGATCATGGCTGGAACCATTCCGACGGCGAGTGGTTACCGGACCCTGCGGTCCATCCCCGGGGAGGAAGTGACCGGCGCGTGGAGGTTGGTCATCGACGCGCTCAAGGCTGCAGGGGTGGTGGAAACCGTTGTGTCGGTTCCGGAGATTGAGGCACCCATTGACCGTGTGCTTGCTGCCGGAGCGGATGGCGTTGCCGTGCCGCTCAGGGCCCTGACAACCCGGCAGTGGGAACAGCTTGCCGCCGCCGTCGAAGACGGGAAACGCTTGTGGGCGGGTGCCCTGCCAACAGGCGATCCCCAAGCGACGCTGCCCCGGACAGCAGACGTGGTGGAGTGCATCTGGAAGCCGTGGCGCCAACTCGGCTTGCCGGCATCGCAGCTGGCGGGGGTGCGGGTCACTCCTTCCACGGGATTGGAACACTTCACGCCGTCGTCGGCCAAAGCCGTCCTGGCCAAGTTGACGAACGTGGCTGATGGTCTGGACCAACTTATCCAGGGCTAGATCCGTTCCTCCCAGCGGTCCGGTTCCGCATACCGTGGGAGCGTTGTGCCGGGTGCCGTGCCAGGCAGATAGGGTGCCAGGCGGTAATCGAACCGCCCGGCATACACCAGGACCAGGCCGATCTGCGGCTGGATGACCTTGACCTGGATCCGGTGCTTGCCTTCGGTGCCGTCCCACCATTGTTCGGCGTAGGCCCGGGCGTCCAGGGCCGCAGGCAAGGGTATACGCAGCGGCCCCAGCAGGAGCCGGCTGGCTTTGGACACTCCACGTAGCCGGCCCTCTTGAGTGACACCCACATCCAGGTCCGTGACCAGCCGGCGATACCGCCCTACATGGTCCACCAAGCGGGCTTCCACCCCAGGTACCCGTTGCTCGCCGGACGCCGGAATGGCGCTGGTCGTGTCATGGAAAAGCCTCGTTCCGGACGGGAAGTAGATCTCCCGGCGGGCCGTCAGCGCCGGGCGCCCGAATGGATCAACATGGGCATGGTTTTCGATCCGGAACGGTATGCCTTCGCCGTACTCGGGGAAGAAGGCCTGCTCGCTTCCGGTCAACGCGAGCAGGGGCCGCAGCCACTTCTGCCGGCACCCCACAACATCGAAGGTCCCCTCGCCTATGCCGTAGGTGCCTGAACCAGCCGAAAGTGAAAAATACTCCTGAAGCTCTGGCGCCAGCCTTTTGAAGTCCTCACCAAGGGCGAGTTGGTAGATGGGTCCGTTCATGGGTGTCCTTCCTAGAGCCGTCCGGCGGCTTTCAGCCGGATATACGTGTCAGCGAGGAGCGGCGGAACGTCGAGGGGGTCGGCGTCCACCACCTCGGCTCCCAACTGTCGCAGTTGGGCAGTAACGGCGGCCCGTTCCAACAGCGCGCGCTCAGCGGCGGCCGCACGGAAGACCTGGCTGGCCGTGGCCCGTTGTTCCTTCATGCCGCTGAGGAGGGGGTCCCGGACTGAGGCCACCACTACCGCGTGTTGACGCGACAACTGCGCAACTGTGGGGAGGAGCCCTTCTTCGGGGGCACCGCCGTCGAGCGCCGTCAGCAAAACCACCAGGGAGCGGTGCGCCGAGACGGCCCGCACCTGGCCCGGTATCTGCTGCCAGTCCAGTTCGATCAGTTCGGCTTCCAACGGGGCCATGGCCTGGACCAACTGTCCCAGCAGATTGCCCTTCGACGCCGATTCGACGCGGGCGCGCAACCTGCGGTCGTAGGCGAGGAAGTCCACCCGGTCTCCGCCCCGCTCGGCGAGCACAGCCAGCAACAACGCGGCTTCGATGCCGGTATCGAGGCGGGGCTCATCGTTGATCCGGGCCGCAGCCGTGCGGGAAGTATCGAGGACGACGACGACGCGCCGGTCCCGCTCCGGGCGCCAGGTCCGCACCACTACGGACGTCCGACGCGCCGTGGCGCGCCAGTCGATGGACCGGACATCGTCTCCACGGACGTAGTCCCGAAGGGAATCGAACTCCGTTCCGGCGCCGCGGATCTGCACGGCGGCCTTGCCGTCCAGTTCCCTGAGCTTCCTGAGCTTGGAAGGCAGATGCCGCTTTGAATGGAAGGGCGGCAGCACCCGAAGCCGGCCAGGGAGCAAGCGCGTGCGCTGCCGGGCGGCCAGGCCCAAGGGCCCCATTGAGCGAATGGTCAGGTGCGGGCTTTCCAAGTCCCCGCGGCGCCGGGGGACGAGGGCCACGGTCAGGCGGCGCCGCTCACCGGACGGGACCGTGATGCTTTGGACAGGATTGATGGCTCCAGCTGACGGCTGCCATGCATCACGGAGATGGGCCCGCAGCGTACGGCGTGAGGGATTGGATACCATCACAACGGATTCCACCTGGCCCTCAAGCGTCACGTTGCCGGGTGGTCGTCGTTCCAAGCCCAGTTTGGCCGGAGACACCGCCACTATGAGGTCAAGGACCAACAGAAGCAGGAGTCCGAGGCCGACAAGCAGAACGGTGCTCCACGCCGGAAACACCACCAAGGGAACCAATCCCAGCAAGGCCAGGAGTACGAAACGTCCTGTGATCGCCACTTACGCCGCCCGGTCCTCGAGTAGACCTGGAATCATCGCGGCACCGGGACGGACGCCAGGATGCTGCCCAGGACCTCATCCACCTGGATGCCATCCATCTGGGCTTCCGGCCGCAGGCCCACCCTGTGCCTCAGGCAGGGCAAGGACAACGCTTTGACATCGTCCGGGGTCACGAAGGACCTGCCCGACAGCCACGCCCACGCTTTGGACGTGTTGAGCAATGCGGTGGCACCCCTGGGCGAGACGCCGAGCTGGAAGGACGGAGCGGACCTCGTGGCCCGCACCACGTCCACGATGTAGGCAAGAATCTCGGGAGCAACGGCGACCTGCGCTACTGCCGCCTGGGCGGCGGAGAGCTCGATGGCGCCAGCCACCGGCCGTACGCCGGCCGCGGCGAGGTTGCGTGGATCAAAGCCGCCGGCGTGGCGTCGGATGACCTCAATCTCCTCGGCCCTTCCGGGCAAGGGCATGGTCAGCTTGAGCAGGAAACGGTCGAGCTGGGCCTCCGGCAGCGGATAGGTGCCCTCGTACTCCACAGGATTCTGCGTGGCCGCCACGATAAAGGGCGCCGGCAACGGACGGGACACCCCATCGACCGAGACCTGGCGTTCCTCCATTGCTTCCAGCAGCGAAGCTTGGGTCTTGGGCGGCGTCCGGTTGATCTCATCCGCGAGCATGATGTTCGTGAAGACAGGGCCTTCGCGGAAAGTGAATTCGGACGAGTGGGAGTCGTACACCAGGGAACCCGTCACATCGCCCGGCATCAGGTCCGGGGTGAATTGCACGCGCTTGGTGTCCAGGCTAAGCGCCGTGGACAACGCCCGCACCAGGAGTGTCTTCGCCACACCGGGCACACCCTCCAGGAGCACGTGGCCACCGCAAAGCAGGGCGATCAGCATACCCGTCACTGTGGCATCCTGGCCGACGACAGCCTTGCCCACTTCCGCCCGGACGTTGAGCAGCGACTGCCGTGCAGGGTCTTCCCCTGCAGGGCGTTCCGGTGCCTGCTGTGGTGCGGCACCGCCTGCGTGTTGGCTGTTGCTGTCCGTGTAGCTGTTCGGCTGGCTGCTCATCGGGCGGTTGCCTCCTCTTCGATTCGTTCGATCTGTTGGGCCCACTGAACCAGTTGGCCTTCGTTTGCGGGCATGGCGTCGATCAGGACTGAACGTATTTCGGGTGCCGGCCTCCCTAAGCGGTGGGAACAGGCGTCCAGGATAGCTTCGGTGGTGGCGTCGGCCCCGAGGTTGAAATGGCGGGCCAAGCGAGTGAGGGTTCCTGCCCGAAGATTGTCCGCCGCGCGCCCTACAGCCCGGGAGTCCTGGTACAGCCTGGCCCTGCCCTCCGCTGTTTCTGCTGCTTTGACCACCACGGGCAGGGGTTCAAACACCAGCGGACCCATGCGCCTTCCCCGCCAGGCAATGGCCAGGACGGCCACGAGGCCAAGCCAAGGGCCGGCGAATGCCAGCCAACGTGGTGCCAGCTCGTTCAGGGTGGGCCTTGAATCAGATGCAGCAATATCTTCGATGCCGGGCATGTACCAGACAAGCTCAGCGTTGTTCCCCAAGGTCCGCAGTGCCAGGGCTGCGTTGCCCTCAGAAGCAAGGTGCCCGTTGTCCAACACCTCGGTGCTGCCGATCACCACCACCCGGCCGTCGGCTGATGCGGCGTACACTCCCGGTCCGCCGTCCCGGATGGGGTAGCACACTACAGGCCCCCAAAAGACAGGTCCTTGCGCGGAAATTTTGCCGGCCGCCGTGGCATCCTCCTGGTCGCAACGCGGTTCGATCACCGTGGTTGCTTCAGGAACGACGCCACCCGGGCGAAAGTCCGGCCCCAGTCCACCGAGGCTCCGCAACCTTGGCTTGACCAGCACCAACCGGTCCGCCGCAGCGGCTACGTCCTGTACTTGGTCCTGGTCGAGGAAGCCACGTGGATCGTAGAGAAGCACCGTGGCTTCGGGGTTTGCCGACAACGCAGCCTTGGTCTCCTCCAACGTGTCGGTCGGAGTGACGGAAACGCCATGGCGTCCCAGGATTTCTGCCGTTGCCATGGCGCCATCCGGGGCCGGATTCCGGGCGGACAGTGGGCGCTTATCGCCGTTTCCAGTGACACTGGAAACGGCGATATAGGCCACCAGGCCGGCGAGGAGGGCACCAATGGCGATCCATGCCAGGTTTTTCCGGAACCAGTCCGGGAAGGCTCGCCGGGAGGAGCCATCGGCCGGTGCCGGTCCATCCGAATGTTGTGCGCGTTCCTGCGGGATAATCGTCATCGTGGCACCGCGAAGCCAGCAGTGGCCTGCCCTGCATAGTCGGGCCTCATTGCAAGGACGTCGGCGTCCAACTCCCGCAACGAACTGTAATCGGCTTTCGTCGCGCCCGCTTCGCCATAGCGCACCGCGTCGAACACGCGGGCCGCAGCATCCAGCCGGCTTTGTGCAGCGCCAAAAACACTTCCCAGCTGGGCTGCAGCTTCATCTGCGGTCCTGCCGGCCCGGACATCGATCACGTCCCGCTCTTCGGCGGACCTGACCAAGGCGCGGAACAGGTCGACGACGGCGGCCGGCCAGTCGCCGTCGTCGGCCGCAGTTGCGGCGCGCCTCCGGTACCCGTCCGCGTCCATGCTGTGGTCGTCGCCGTAGATGTCTGTGTCCGCCGCTTTCCGCCGTGCATTCAACCTCGGCCGGACCACGAAGATGGCCACGATAATGACCGCTACGGCCAAGGCGAGGATCGTGGGGACGGCAAGGTCGGGTCCCGGACCGGACAACTCCCCATCAAAGGATGAGAGCCAGTCCAGGAAATCCCGCCACATCTGGTCAACCCAACCGGGGCGGGCATCCGGGTACTGGGTTTTAGCGAGTTCTTCGGCGGCCCATCGGCGCGCTTCGTCGCGATCCGGAACCACAGGTGGCTCCAAGGCCGCAAGTACATCCCAGCCGATAAGCCTCATGCGGGTGGACGCTGACCGGGCGGGGTGTAAGGAAAGTGTCCACCGCCCGGCGGCTGGCCGGTACTACCGGGCTGGGAGGACGGAGCGCCCGGGATGCCGTCCGGGTCAGCGCCGGTCTCCATTAACCGCATCAGCTCGACATCCAGTCCATCCCGACGCATGCGGAGGTCCATGTACAGCAATGCCAGGACCGACGCTTGGAAGGCGAAAGTCACCGACCCCACCAAAGCCCCGATTGCGGACGAAATCACCGTAGTGACCACCATGGTGGAGGCAACTGTTTCCTGGTCGGGGTGGGGCGAAACCACCCCTCCGATGGCGGTGGCGGCCAGAGAAGCCGGAATCTGCACGATCTGGGCAATGATTCCGACCATGATCGCCACGACGAGGGTGATCCCGAAAATACGCCACCAGTTGTTCCTGGTCAGCTGCCAGGACCGCAGGAGCCCGTCGTAGACGCCTGTACGTTCCACGACGATGGCCGCTGGGGCGAGCATCAGCTTCAGGCCAATCCAAACAAAAAGGACGATGGAACCCAGCCCCACAGGCAGGACAACCAGCAAGGCCGCCGGTCCCATCGCCGTAAACAGCAGCACAACGATCCCCGCTACGGCAGCCACAGCGAGCAGCCCGCCCACGGTCAGCAAGGCGGCAACGCCAAGAAGCGGCCAGACCCTCCGGCCGGCAAGCATCCACATCTGCTTGAAGCCGGTCCTTCGGTTGAGGACCGACCTCGCCACCGGGACCACCAAAACACCCTGGAGGACCGAGCCCAGGAAACCGATCAGTACTGAGATACCCAGGGCGCCTGCCATCACGGCAAAGACCGGGCCCATCGCTTCGAGGAACTCCTCCTCTGAGTTGACGGTCTCAAGGGATGAGGTCATCTGGACCATCCCTACCGTGACCGCCCCGATCAGGACGGCCCCGATGGCTTGCACGATCAGTGCCGAGCCAAACATCGCCGCAGCATTGCGTCGGATCGTTTGGAAGGAGCCATCGAGGATCTCGCCGAACTGCAACGGTCGCAGTGGAATGACACCGGGCTTCGGGGGAGCAACATAGAGGGGCTGACCATAAGGAGCTCCGGGCGCCCAGCCTGGCGCCGGCTGGCCCGGTCCACCAGCCTGCGGAGCCGCCCACGCGGGAGGGCCGCCCCATTGTGGCTGGTTGCCCCAGGCGGGCTGGTTGCTTGGCGGTGGTTGGTTGCCCCAGGCGGGCTGGTTGCCTGGCACCCCATCCTGGCCGTGCTGTGGTTGTGACACGATATCCTCCCCATAAGACCCGCTCCGCCGACGTCCGACGTCCCCCACACGGACCTTCGCCCCCAGCCTATAGTCCCGCCGTCGTGGCTCCTAGCCTGTCGCCGCGCCGCCTCCGGCAAGCGTGCGCGCGCCGTGGTGCGTTACGGTGGAATTGCCCTGGGGGCGCCATGCCGTGCGCCGTGCCCAACGGGACAAAGACTTGGCGATAAGGGAATATATAACTATGAAGGCACGCATTCTGGTAGTGGACGACGACGAAGCACTCGCGGAGATGATTGGCATCGTCTTGCGCAACGACGGCTTCGAGCCCGTTTTCTGCGCAGATGGCGGACAGGCCTTGGAAATCTTCCGTTCCTCGAAGCCCGATCTCGTGCTCCTGGACCTCATGCTCCCCGGTTCGGACGGCATCGAAGTGTGCCGCCAGATCCGCGGTGAGTCGGACGTTCCGATCGTCATGCTCACGGCGAAGTCCGATACGTCGGATGTGGTCCGGGGCCT
>Ga0256898_1000805_pt1 | contig 10763 bp, 7 predicted proteins | sample MC6MC0686MT_FD_186333 | JGI IMG/M metagenome (GOLD analysis project Ga0256898, IMG submission 186333) | Metatranscriptome of enriched soil aggregate microbial communities from Iowa State University, Ames, United States - MC6-MC0686-MT... | ecosystem: Environmental > Terrestrial > Soil >... | reverse complement strand
GCGGGTCGCGCCCTGGCGCGGCGCTGGCGGGCAGCGGCGGTGCGCCCAGCCGGATGATGTCGATCTCGGGGCAGCCCGCGGCCAGCATGTCGGCAAAACTATGCCGCCGCCACAACCAGCCGGGCGTGATGGCGGCGGTCAGCAACGCGGACACCGACAGGCGCAGCCGCTGCAAACCGGTGGCGCGCGTGCGGCCGACGATGGCCTTGGTGATGTTGTGCCGGCGCACGTAACGCACCACGGCGTCGACCATGTCGCCGCCCGCCAGCGTTTCGGTGCGTGCGCCCAGCGAATCCGCGAACGCCAGCGTGCGCTGCATGCGGTCCTGTTCGGCTTGCGGCGTGGGGGCGGCGCGCGGGGTGTCGATGGTGACCACGTGCAGGTCGCATTCCAGTTGCTGGCTCAGGCGGTGCGCACTGCGGATGACGTATTCGGCATCGATGTCCGGTCCGATGCAGGCGACAACCGCTTCGCGCGTGCGCCACACGGGTTCGATGGCGCGGTCGCGCCGGTAGGCCTGCACGTCGTCATCGACGTGGTCAGCCGTGCGGCGCAGCGCCAGTTCGCGCAGCGCAATCAGGTTGCCCTTGCGAAAGAAATTGCGCGTGGCGTGGCGGGCCTGTTCGGGCAGATAGACCTTGCCTTCCTTCAAGCGCCGCAGCAGCTCGTCGGCCGACAAATCCACCAGCATGACTTCGTCGGCCGCGTCGAAGACCTCGTCTGGCACGGTCTCCCAGACGCGCACGCCGGTGATGCTGCCCACGGCTTCGTTCAGGCTGTCCAGATGCTGTACGTTCAGCGTGGTCCAGACGTCGATGCCGGCGGCCAGCAATTCCTGGATGTCCTGCCAGCGCTTGGCGTGGCGTGAACCCGGCGCATTGGAGTGCGCCAGTTCGTCCACCAGCACCAGTCCGGGGCGGGCGGCCAGCGCGCCGTCCAGATCGAATTCCTTCAGGACGTGGCCGCGATACGCAACGTCTTTCAGCGGCAACACCGCCAAGCCTTCCAGCAGCGAGGCGGTTTCGCGGCGGCCATGGGTTTCGACGATGCCCGCCAGCACGTTGACCCCTTGCGCGGCCTGCGCCCGGGCCGCGACCAGCATGGCGTAGGTCTTGCCCACGCCGGCCGACGACCCGAAGTACACGCGCAGCTTGCCGCGCACGGCTTGGCGCGCGGCCTCGTCCAGGGTTTTCAAGAGCGCGTCGGGATCGGGACGCTCGCCAGCAATATCAGCCATGAACGCGCAAGAGTGGGGTGGGGAAAGCTGGCAATACTATACGCTCGGCGTTCACGGTGCCGGGCGCAAGTTGTCGAGCGCCAGATTCAGCATCAGCACATTGACGACCGGGTCACCCAGCACGCCCAGCCAGGGCTGCTCGGTGTTGGCCTGGATCAGCGCATCGACCTGGGCGCGCGGCAAGTTGCGGGCGCGGGCCACGCGCGCGGCCTGGTAGGCGGCGGCTGCCGGGCTGATGTGCGGGTCCAGCCCGCTGCCGGACGCCGTGATCAGATCCACCGGCACGGGCGTGGGGTTGTCGGGGTCCGCCGCTTTCAGCGCGGCGATGCGGGCCTGGATGGCTTCGGCCAGCGCGGGGTTGCGCGGACCCAGGTTCGACCCGCCCGAGGCCGCGCCGTTATACGGCATGGGCGCGGTGGCCGACGGCCGGCTCCAGAAATACTGGGGCGACGTGAACGACTGGCCGATCAGCGCCGAGCCCACGACCTTGTCGCCCTGTTTGATGAGCGAGCCCGCCGCCTCGTGCGGGAACACCACGGCCGCGACGCCGCGTGTCAGAAAGGGGTAGGCCAGGCCCGTCACCAGCGACAGGGCGGCGAAGACGACCAGCGCGGGGCGCAGGATGCCGCCCGGGCGGGGCAGGGCGGCGGAGGATGGCGTTGTGTGTTTCATGATGAATTCCTTTCGGGTTTCGATGCAGGGGCTGGGGCGGCTTACACCCAGCCCAGCGCGGCCAGCACCATGTCAACCAGCTTGATGCCCGCGAACGGCACCAGCAGGCCGCCCAGGCCATAAATAAGCAGGTTGCGGCGCAGCAGCACGGACGCGCCCAGCGGCCGGTAGCGCACGCCTTTGAGCGCCAGCGGGATCAGCACGACGATGATCAGCGCGTTGAAGATCACGGCCGACAAAATGGCGGATGCCGGTGTCGTCAGCGCCATGATGTTCAGCACGTTCAGCTGCGGATACACGGTGGCGAAGGCGGCCGGAATGATGGCGAAGTACTTGGCCACGTCGTTGGCCACGCTGAACGTGGTCAGCGCGCCGCGCGTCATCAGCATCTGCTTGCCGATCTCGACGATCTCGATGAGCTTGGTGGGGTTGGAATCCAGGTCCACCATGTTGCCGGCCTCTTTGGCGGCCTGCGTGCCCGAGTTCATCGCCACCGCCACGTCGGCCTGCGCTAGCGCGGGGGCGTCGTTGGTGCCGTCGCCCGTCATCGCCACCAGCCGGCCTTCCGACTGGTAGGCGCGGATCAGTTTCAGCTTGGCTTCGGGCGTGGCTTCGGCCAGGAAATCATCCACGCCCGCTTCGGCAGCAATGGATGCGGCGGTGAGCTTGTTGTCGCCCGTGATCATCACCGTCTTGATGCCCATGCGGCGCAGTTCGGCAAAGCGCGATTGAATGCCGGGCTTGACGATGTCTTTCAGTTCCACGACGCCCAGCGCGCGGTTGCCGTCGCTGACCATCAGCGGCGTGCTGCCGCGCCGCGCCACGTCTTCGGCCAGGCGCAACACCGGCTCAGGCACCGTGGCGTCTTGCGCGGTGATCCACGACTGGATGGCGTCCACCGCGCCTTTGCGGATCATGCGGTCGCCCAGATTCACGCCGCTCATGCGCGACTGCGCCGTGAAGGGCACGAATTCGACGTCGCTCATGCGGGCGGCGGGGGCGTGCAGGGACTTGTCGGCCAGCGCCACAATGCTGCGGCCTTCCGGCGTTTCATCGGCCAGCGACGCCAGGCGGGCGGCATCGGCCAGCTCGCGCGGGGACACGCCCGGCGCGGGCAGGAAGGTCGACGCCTGGCGGTTGCCGAAGGTGATGGTGCCGGTCTTGTCCAGCAACAGCACGTCGACGTCGCCCGCCGCTTCCACCGCGCGGCCAGACGTGGCGATGACGTTGGCGCTCATCATGCGGCTCATGCCCGCCACACCGATGGCCGACAGCAGGCCGCCGATCGTGGTGGGGATCAGGCAGACCAGCAGCGCCACCAGCACCGTCACCGTGACAGCCGCACCGCCACCGGCCGCACTGACCGCGTAGATCGAGAACGGCATCAGCGTCACGACGACCAGCAGGAACACCACGGTCAGGCCCACCAGCAGGATCGTCAGCGCCAGTTCGTTCGGCGTCTTCTGGCGCTTGGCGCCTTCGACCATGGCGATCATGCGGTCCAGAAAGCTCTCGCCGGGATCGGCCGCGATGCGCACGAAGATCCAGTCGGACAGCACGCGCGTGCCGCCCGTGACGGAAGAAAAGTCGCCGCCGGACTCGCGGATGACGGGGGCCGATTCACCGGTGATGGCGCTTTCGTCCACCGACGCCACGCCCGCAATGACCTGGCCGTCGCCGGGGATGGTGTCGCCGGCTTCCACCAGCACCACGTCGTCACGGCGCAGCATGCCCGAAGGCTGGCTGATGGCCTGATCGCGCCATTGCGCCGGCTGGGCGTCGCGGGCGTCTGCCTCGCGAAAGCCCTTGAGCAAGCGGGCGTTGATGGTGGTGCGCAGGCCGCGCAAGGTCGCCGCCTGTTGTTTGCCGCGCCCTTCGGCCAGCGCTTCGGCGAAGTTGGCGAACAGCACGGTGAACCACAGCCACACGGTGATCGCCAGGATGAAGCCCGCGGGGGCTTCGGCCTGGCCGCGCAGGGCCATGACCCAGAGCAGCGTGGTGAGGATGCTGCCCACGTACACCACGAACATCACGGGGTTCTTCAACTGCGCGGCGGGCGACAGCTTGCGCAGGCTGTCCACCAGGGCCGGCCCGACAAGCGAGCGCGACCACATGCCGAACGGACGGTCTTGCGGGGCAGTTGCGGGGGCGCGGGCGGCGCCGCCGCCTGCGCTGGAGGTTGGCATTTCAATTTTGGCCATGTTGATTCCTAGCCTGTTGCATTCAAGGTTGCAGGTGTTCCGCGACCGGGCCCAAGGCCAGCGCGGGCACATATGTCAGGGCGCCCACCAGCAGCACGGCGCCAATCAGCAGCACCACAAAGAGGGGGCCGGTGGTGGGCATGCTGCCGGGGCCGGCGGGCAGACGGCGCTTGGCCGCCAGCGACCCGGCCATCGCCAGCACGGCGACGATCACGGCGAAGCGGCCGAACCACATCGCGATGCCCAACAGCACGTTGTAGAAGGGCGTGTTGGCGGACAGGCCGGCGAACGCGCTGCCGTTGTTATTGGCCGCGGACGACAACGCATACAGGATTTCGGAAAACCCATGAATGCCTGGATTCAGCACGCCCGCCTGGCCGGCCGACACCGACACCGCCAACGCCGTACCGCCCAGCACCAGCAGCGGCGTGGCCAGAATGACGATGGACACCATCTTCATGTCGTACGCTTCGATCTTCTTGCCCAGGTATTCCGGGGTGCGGCCGATCATCAGCCCGGCGATGAAGACGCCCAGAATGGCGAAGGCCAGCATGCCGTACAGGCCCGAACCCACGCCGCCGTAAACGACTTCACCCAACTGCATCAGCAGCATCGGCGGCAGCCCGCCCATGGCGGTCAGCGAGTCGTGCATGCCGTTGACCGCGCCGCAGGACGCCGCCGTGGTGATGGTGGCGAACAGCGACGTGGCCGCAATGCCAAAGCGCGTTTCCTTGCCTTCCATGTTGCCGCCCGGCGAAAAAGCGGTCATCGCGCTATCGGCGCCGGCCTGCGCCGCCATGGGATTGGCCTGCTGCTCGAAATAGGCCGTGCCTAGCGCGAACACGGCGAACAGCACGGTCATGGCGGCCAGGATGGCGATGCCCTGACGCCGGCTGCCCACCATTTCGCCAAACGTGAAGCACAGCGCGGCGGGAATCACCAAGATGGCCAGCATTTCCAGGAAGTTCGCCAGCGGCGTGGCGTTCTCGAAGGGATGCGCCGAGTTGGCGTTGAAGAAGCCGCCGCCGTTGGTGCCGAGCAGCTTGATGGCTTCTTGCGAGGCCACCGGCCCCATCGCCAGCGTTTGCGTCGACGTGACAGTGGGGTCGGTCACGGGTTGGCCCTTTGCATCCAGTACGGGCTGGCCTTGCGCGTCCACGCGCGGCTGGTCGTAGTGCAAGGCTTCAACCGTCTGCACGTCCTGGTAGGGGCTGAAATTCTGGATCACGCCTTGGCTGACGAGCGCCAGCGCCAGCACGAACGACAGGGGCAGCAGCACGTAAAGCGTGCAGCGGACCATGTCCGACCAGAAGTTGCCGATGGTGGCGGAGCTATGGCGCGCCAGGCCGCGGATCAGCGCGAACAGCACGGCGATGCCGGTGGCGGCCGAGACGAAGTTCTGCACCGTCAGCGCCAGCATCTGCGTCAGGTAGCTCATCGTGGCTTCGCCGCCATAGCCTTGCCAGTTGGTGTTGGCGACAAAGCTGATGGCGGTGTTGAGCGCGGAGTCCGGGGTGACGGCGCCCATGCCTGCGGGGTTCAGCGGCAGCATGCCCTGAACCCGTTGCAGCGCGTAGACGACTACGACGCCAAGAATGTTGAAGGCGAGCACGGCCAGCGCATAACGCTTCCAGCCCATCTCGGCCTGCGGGTCAACGCCCGCCAGCCGATAGATGCCACGTTCAAGCGGGCGGCCCCAGGCGGTCAGCCGGGATTGCCCGTTTTCCATGGCGATACGGATATAGCGCCCAAGCAGCGGCGCGATCGCAAGCAGGACCGCCAGGTACAAGACCAGCAGTCCGACGAATTCGGCGGTCATCAGAATTTCTCCGGTTTGAACAGGGCCACCAGCAGGTAGACAAACAGCAGGGCGGCGGTCAGGCCGCTAACCCAATAGAGCCAGCTCATGACGGCTCTCCCGAAGACAGGGCTTCGCAAAAGCGCAGCAGGGCTACAGTCAGCCCGGCCATGACGGCGAAGACGGCGATATAGATGGCATCCACGTTTTTCCTCCCGGGAGCCACGCTCCCTTCGAACGACGGGCCTGCGCGGCAAAAGCGGATGCGCGCCGGGCAGGCCAGGTGACCAATCAGGACACCGGCAGGTTACGGAGCAGGGGGTAAAAACGGGATATAGGTTGGGGAGGGGGGTGTAAACAAGAAATAAATGCCGGCTACGCCGCACTCGCTGCGCCCGCTTGCTGCCCCCCCAGGGGGCGGGCCGCCCGATTCCGGGCATTGCGCGATGGCGGCTGTCATATTCCGGGATCGGCGCGATTTCTGAATTCGGCTCGATTCGGGTTTTTTGGCCAAAAAATCCCAATATTTAGAACTTTGTGGTCAATTTGCACTGAGATGGTGCAAGGAATATGTAAATGAATGCTCCGTCTTAGGGCATTCCCCTAGTGTGGCATTCCCGCACTTGGTGCAGAATCTCTTCCCATGCAGGTGAGGAGACAAAGCCCTGCATGGGCAAATACCGGCGGCACCGGTACATAAAAAAAGTAAAGCAGTACTCAAAAAAAGCAAAACGCACAACGGCTGGCACCAGGCAGTGCCAGCCGTTGTCGCATAAAAAGCCTGTATTTCTTCAGCAAGGGCTTTTCAGACGCAGCGTTTCGCGCTATCCAGGCAGGGTCTGAAAACATCCTAGCTATGCCGAAATCCCGCGCATCTCCCTCTGAGTCCGCACCCACTCCTTATTGGCGCCGCAACTTGCGGCTGATTGCGTTGCTGCTTGTCGTCTGGGCGGCGCTGACGTTCGTGCCCGCTTTCTTCGCGCGCAGCCTCACGTTTAATTTCATCGGCTGGCCCTTTGCGTTCTGGATGGCCGCCTACGGCGCGCCGCTAGCCTACCTGATCATCATCGCCATTTACGCCCGCACCATGAACCGCGCCGACGAGCGCGCCGAAGCGGGAGCCGAAGCGGGCTTCGACCCGGGCTTCGATACCCGCCGCGACGAGCAACGCCCTGACAACGGAGGAGGCCGCTGATGCCGTTTTTCAGCGGAGACACCCCGCAGGAATTCAAGATCCGGCTGCGCCGCATCTATGTGCTGTACACGGCGGGCTTTGCGCTGATGATCCTGCTGATGGCGCTGGCCGAGATTCTGGGCATGCCGCGCAACTGGATCGGCTATGTGTTCCTGCTGGTCACCGTCAGCCTGTATGCGGGCATCGGCATTGTTTGCCGCACTTCTGATCAGGTGGAGTACTACGTGGCGGGCCGGCGCGTGCCTGCCATTTATAACGGCATGGCGACGGCCGCTGATTGGATGTCGGTGGCGTCGTTCATTGGCGTTGCGGGCACGCTGTACCTGACGGGCTACGGCGGGCTGGCCTACATCATGGGCTGGACGGGTGGCTACGTGCTGGTGGCCATGCTGCTGGCGCCGTACTTGCGGCGCTTTGGGCAATACACCATCCCCGATTTCATGGGCGCACGCTATGGCGGCAATATGCCGCGCCTGGCGGGCGTGGCGTGCGCCATTCTGTGTTCGTTCACGTATCTGGTCGCGCAGATCTACGGCGTGGGCATCATCACCACGCGCATGACGGGCATCTCGTTCGAGCTGGGCATTTTCGTGGCGTTGGGCGGCATGCTGGTTTGCTCGTTCCTGGGCGGGATGCGCGCGGTGACGTGGACGCAGGTCGGGCAATACATCATTCTGGTCATCGCGTATCTGGTGCCGGTGGTGTGGCTGTCGGTGAAGCACACCAATATGCCGGTGCCGCAGCTGTCGGCCGGCGTGGTGCTGCAGCAGGTCACCGAAAAAGAAATCTACCTGCAAAACGATCCGTCGGAAATCGAAGTGCGCCGGCTGTGGCAGCAGCATGCCGATGAAATGGCCAAGCGCGTCGACACCCTGCCGGAATCGTGGACGCTGGAAAAGGACAAGCTGCGCAGCCGCCTCGCGCAATTGAACGCGTCGGATGCGCCCATGGTCGAGATTCGTTCGGCCGAACGTGAGCTGGCCGCGTACCCCGCCAGCGTGGAAGAGGCGCGCGTGGTGTGGTCGCAAGCGCGCGCCACGTTTGAAGCGCGGGCCGCGCCGCCCACGCCGCACGCAGAACCCTTTCCCGCCAAAGACGCGGAAGAGCGGCGCAACATGCGCATCAACTTCCTGGCGCTGGTGCTGTGCCTGATGCTGGGCACGGCAGGCATGCCGCACATTCTGATGCGGTCCTACACCACGCCTTCGGTTATCGAGGCGCGCAAATCGGTATGCTGGTCGCTGCTGTTCATTCTGCTGCTGTACTTCATGGCGCCCGCGCTGGCGCTGCTGGTGAAGTACGAGGTCTATACGCAAGTGGTGGGCTCGAACTTCCTGAGCCTGCCCAACTGGGTGCATGCATGGAGCGCGGTCGACAGCAATTTGCTGGACGTCACCGACATCAACCGCGACGGCGTTGTGCAGCTAAGCGAGATCAGCATGGGGGCCGACGTGGTGGTGCTGGCCATGCCCGAGATCGGCGGGCTGCCCTATGTGATTTCAGGGCTGGTGGCGGCGGGCGGCTTGGCGGCGGCGCTGTCCACTGCAGACGGCCTGCTGCTGACCTTGTCGAATTCCTTGTCGCATGACATGTGGTACCGGATGGTGTCGCCGCGCATGTCGGCCGCGCGCCGGGTGATGGTGTCGAAAATACTGCTGCTGGTCGTGGCGTTTGGCGCGGCCTGGGTGGCGGCGCGTAAACCGGCGGACATCCTCTTTATGGTGTCGGCCGCGTTCTCGTTTGCGGCGTCGTCATTTTTCCCGGCGCTGGTCATGGGCGTGTTCTGGCGGCGCGCCAACAAGTGGGGCGCCACCTTGGGCATGGCGGCGGGCCTGTTGGTGACGTTCGCCTATATGACGCATACGCACCCGTGGCTGCGCGAATGGGTGCTGGGCATTTCGCGCACGCAGCCGGTGGATTTGTGGTGGGGCATTCAGCCGATTGCGGCGGGCGTGTTCGGTGCGCCGGTGGCGTTTCTGACGATCATTGTGGTGTCTTTGCTGACGCCGCCGCCCGACCGCGCCACGCTGGCCCTGGTGGACTATCTGCGTCATCCGGGCGCGCCCCGGCCGCCGGCCGAAAACGCCTAGCGGGATTCGCAGGCGTCGGGCTGGCGGTTTTCCGGGTCGGTGCAAGCCGCCCACGTGGCCTTGGGCACGGTTTGCACCAGCGTATAAATCTGCCCCGGCGCCCACAGCCATTGCACGCTGCCCGGCGTTTGGCCGGCGGCGTCCCAGACGCGTTGGCGTTGAGCCGTGCTTAGCGTGAACCGGCCGTCGTTACCGCTGTTGCCGCTGGCAAGCACGGCGGCGGGATTCCGCCTGGCGGCATAGACATCACCGTCCTTGGGTTGAACGATGGCCCAATCGTAGTGATACGACTCCATCGCAGGCGCCGCCCAGTTCGGCCCGGGCAGCACCAGCACGGCATATTTAGACGGGCGCACGGCATAGGGCAGCCCGAGTTTGAGCTGTTCGTTTTCCCAATCCAGCCGTTGCCGTTCATAACGTTGGGCGGGCTGGCCCTGCGCATCAAATGTGGTCACTTCCCGCGCATCGCCTTGCCTTTCCACATAGGCAATCGTGCGCAGCAGGCGGCCGGCCGCGTCGTGCACGTAGCGGGCCAGGGGCTGGGCAGCGTCGCTACAGGCGTTGGCGCTGCGTTCGGCCAGCCAGCCGTTGCGGTCATAACGCAGGCAGGTATAGAGCGATGGGTTGGGCTTGCCGCTGGCCGCATACGAGCGCAGCTCAACGCCGATCAGCCGCGCGCGGTCGTCGTACTGAAAGCGGGTTTCGTTGTCGGGTTTGGGCAGCGCCTGTTGGCGCGAGGCTTGAGCGTCGTTCAGTGTGCGGGCGTCGTATTCGGCGATGCCGCACAGGTGCCTGACGCCATCCGCGCCGCGCTCGAAACGCAGCACGGTGGGGCCGATGCGGGCATCGGGCGGGGCGGCATACACCGACCAATCCACGCGTTCGGCCCAGATGACTGGCGTGGCGCGCAGCCCGGTTTCCACATCCACCGGGGCTTCCCAACTGCGGATGCGCGACCCGTCCACTGCCAGCAGTGTGTTGGTGTCGTTCAACGTCACATTGGCGATGACGGTTTCCCGTTGGCCGGTCGCGGCCATGGGCTGGCACAGCGCATGCGCCCAGGCGGGGGCCATCGACAGGGCGGCGAGCACCAGCAGGCGCAGGGGGGAATCAGCGAGCGGCATTGTGCAAATAGGCGACCAGGCCCCAGAGTTCGCTGCTGACCCCGCCCAGGCGCAAGCCGCCGTCGCGCGTGTCCATCAGCAGGAAGGGGTAGGCGTTGCGTTCCAGTTTGCCGGGGGGCGGCAGCCGGTAAGGCGTGAAGTGCTTGGAGGACAGCAGATAGGTGTTGGCCATGTCGCCCACATCCACGTGCAGATACCAGACGGTGAGCGGGGTGGCGTCTAACGCGGGGTCCGTCTCGGGATACGTGCCGCCTTGGCCTGCCGGAATGCCGCTGTCCAGCACGCCCTGAAATAGGGCGCGCGGGCCAGGCTGGGGAAAATAGGCGCCATCGCTGCCGCGGCTGGCGAATGTCTGGCGGATGAAGCCTGCGCCGCGAGACCCCGGCACCACGGTGCGCGCGAACATCGCGTCCAGCTGCGCGTCGGTGAGCGGACGGCGCGAGCCG
>Ga0256898_1000804_pt1 | contig 10769 bp, 10 predicted proteins | sample MC6MC0686MT_FD_186333 | JGI IMG/M metagenome (GOLD analysis project Ga0256898, IMG submission 186333) | Metatranscriptome of enriched soil aggregate microbial communities from Iowa State University, Ames, United States - MC6-MC0686-MT... | ecosystem: Environmental > Terrestrial > Soil >... | reverse complement strand
CTGAACTGCCCGGCTTCACCCGTAGGATGAAAATTATGGGGAAGATCACAAACCCGCCCGGATTCGACACCTGCGCATGGGGGCTGAAAATAGCCCTCGCGGCAACCCTCGCACTCTCATTGGGTGCCTGTGGGGTGATCGCCGAGAATAACCAGCAGAACCGCACCGATGCAGCCACGGCCCCACCCACTGAGCCTCCATCACCCACTCCGACACCTGCGCCCAACCCAACTCCCGGAAAAGGGCCCACCTGTCCGGAACTGCGTTGTACCTCAATCACGGTGACGGGTGACATGCTGGTCCACACCCAGCTCTGGCAGCAGGCCAAGACGGACGCCACGGCGGCGGGACTGCCCGGCTACACCTTCGTTCCCCTCCTGGAAGGACAGCGACGATACATCAGCAAAAGCGATCTCGCTATCTGCCACCAGGAGACTCCTGTCGGCACGCCCGAAGGTCCATTCTCCGCATACCCGTCCTTCAACGTTCCGCCACAGATCACCACCGCGTCCAAAGACATCGGTTACCAGGCATGCACGACGGCGAGCAACCACACCATCGACCGGGGGACCGAAGGGCTGCTCCGCACCTTGGACGCCCTTGATGCCGCCGGGCTGAAACACACCGGTTCCTACCGCACAGAAGCGGCATCCAAAGAAATTCTGATGCTTCAGACCGATGCTGCCAAGGTGGCCGTGATCGTCGGCACCTATGGCCACAATGGACAGATCCCCGAGTATCCGTGGCTGGTGGACGAGCTCGATCCTGCGACCATGATCGCAAAAGCGACGCGCGCCAAAGCGCTCGGAGCCGATATCGTCCTGGGCGTCATGCATGCTGGCGACGAGTACGCCAGCGAGGCCAACGCCCAGCAACAGGAAGTGGCGCACGCCTTGGTGGATAGCGGCCAGTTCACCATGATCTACGGACACCACACCCACTCCGTGCTCCCCATCGAAAACTACAAGGGAACCTGGATTGTTTACGGACTGGGCAACGGCATTACCGAGTTGTCCCCTTGGTATGTCGTCAACAATGAAGGCCTCCTGGTGCGGGCCCAGTTCAGCCAGAACGCTGCCGGAGCCTGGACCGCGTCCGATCTCGCCTGGGCGCCATCGGTGATCGTCCGGGATCCGTACCGCTGGTGCTCAGTGGCAAGTGATGCGCCCCAAGGTGTGTGCGCTTCACCTGCGGCGGATGCCGAAACCCACCAACGCACCAAGGCAGTCGTTGAGTCCATGGGCGCGGCTACCGCCGGTGCGCACGAACTGCTGATCACCAAGGAGAAATAAGAGGCCTACCGCGGACGCCGCGCGGCATGTTCGCGCGCGAGGCGGGCGTAGTCGTCGTCGGGCGCTCCAGGTACGAAGGAACCGAACTTGCGTTCCGCGGCGGTTCGGATCAGGAAGTCGGCAATAGCCGGGTTCTTGGGCAGCAAGGAGCCGTGCAAGTAGCTGGCCACGACGTTGTTGTAGCGGGCACCTTCGTGGCCGTCCTTGCTGTTGTTCCCGGCACCCTTGGTGACCGTCCCAAGAGGTTCGACGCCGGGACCCAACGTGGTCTGTCCGCTGTGGTTCTCATAACCCAGGATGTCCCCGAACTCGGTGGACTTCATGATGACGTTGCCAATCAGCCGTTCGTCAGTGCCGTGGGTTTCAACATCCAGGATGCCGATCCCTGGGATCACCGGTCCGGTGCTGGTCTTGAAGAACTTGCCAAAAAGCTGGTAAAGCCCGCAAATTACCAGCATGGGGGCGCCGTCGTCGGCCATCTGCCTGAGGTGTGCCGCCTGGGCCTGGAGATCGTCCTGGATGACCAGCTGCCCACTGTCCTGCCCGCCGCCGCCCACAACAATGTCGATATCTTCGGGGAATTCATCGCCGACGTTGTACTCCAGCAGTTCGGGCGTGTAGCCGTGCCACTTGATGCGCTGCTGCAGGACCAGGGCGTTGCCCCAGTCGCCGTAGATGTTCATCTCCCGGGGGTAGAGCTGGAGGACCCGGATGGTTCCCTTGCTGGGCTGCGTTTCGGGGAGGGTCTGTGCTTCCGAGGTCATGAGACCACCTCAACTATGGTGATTTTGGCGAGCTCGCGGCGAATGGCGAGCATGGAAGTGTAAGTGCAGAAGACCCGCTTGGGTTTGCCGCGCGAGCCGTCGATGAACGCCCGAAGTGCGGCGGTGATGTCCGGCTCCACAACTCCGAACCGGACGTCGTCGTATTGAAGCCGCAGGGCCATGTCATAGGCCCGGACGCCGGTGAGCACCTCCACTCCGTCCTCGCGGAGGGAATCGAACTCCACGTCCCACAGCCAGGACATGTCCCTGCCATCGGCGTAGTTGTCGTTGATGGCGATCATGGTGGCGTAGCCGCCGGCGGGGAACGACTTCAGGCCGAGGCGGAATCCGCTGGGGTTCTTCACCAGGACCAACTCAAGCGGCTGCCCGTCCACAGTCAGGCTTTCACCGCGGCCGAAGGCGGGAGCAACCTCACCCAGGGCCTTGACGAGTTTGGGCGTGTCAACCGGTCCAGTGCCAAGGATCGCCCGGGTAAGCGACAATGCAGCGGCGGCATTGAAGATGTTGTAGACACCGCGGAGTTTCATTGCCGTGGTGACCGTCCCGCCGTCGAACTCGAAATCGGCGTCCTGCGCGCCGACCCTGCGGAGTACGACGTCGGCAGCCGGCAGATCTACAGCCTCGCCTGTCGCTGCGGCCACCGGCGTGCCGGAGGGCGACGGGCCGATGCCGGTGGTGCGCATCTCGTCGTCGTTGGGGAAAGTGCTGCGCAACGACTCGTCGAGGCCGAAGTACCGCACGCTGGGATGATTGACGGCATCCAGGCCGTTGAGGACCTTTGCAATGCGCGCCACGCGGGGATCTTCGCGGTTCAGGACCACGGTGTCCGTCGTCTTGGACGCAATGTGTTCCAACAGGCGGGCCGTTTTGTCGATTTCGCCGAAGCGGTCCAACTGGTCCCGAAGGACGTTCAGCAGGAGGCTGTAGCGCGGCTGGACCTTGTTGACGAAGTGCACTGCATGGGCTTCGTCGAGCTCCAGCACGGCAATATCCGCGTCGAGGCGGCCTCGCCAGTCCACGTCACCGATCAGGGACGCCGCGACACCGCGCGTGAAGTTGCTTCCGGACCGGTTGGTGAAGACCTTCAGGCCTTGGCTCTGGAGCAACTCCACCACCATTTTCGTGGTGGTGGTTTTGCCGTTCGTGCCACTCACCACTGCCACCCCGTGCGGCAGGGAAGCCAACGTTCGCTGCATGAAGCCCGGGTCGATTTTCTCGACCACCACGCCGGGAAAAGCCGAGCCGCCGCCCCGAAGCCGGGAGAGCCTGCGGACCAGCTTGCCGAGGGGAACGCTGAAGGAAAGCATGCTCTGTAATATATCCCAGTCACGGCATGGAACCTGGCCCTTCGGCGGTGCCGGACGGTTCGCAACGACCAAGGGCAAGGCCCGGAGCACTATGATGGTCCAATGACCAACCCCCTTTCCGACGCTTCATCACGCGTGGGTTCAGGACTCCGGATCGGCGTACTGGCTCTCCAGGGCGATTTCCGTGAGCACATCCGCGCCGTGGAGGCCGCTGGAGCTACCGGCGTGGGTATCCGCCGGCCGGCAGAGCTTGACGACATCGATGGCCTGATTATCCCAGGCGGCGAATCGACCACCATCGACAAACTGTCCCGCATCTTTGAACTCCGCGATCCGTTGCAGAAGCGCATTGCAGATGGACTGCCTGTCTACGGTTCCTGTGCCGGCATGATCCTCCTCGCCGATGAGATTGCAGACCCTGCCACCGACCTCGCGGGAGCGCCGCAGCAGACTTTTGGCGGACTCGATATCACGGTGCGCCGCAATGCCTTTGGACGCCAGCGCGAATCCTTCGAAACAGACCTAGATTTCAAGGGGCTGGAATTCAGTGCAGGGGAGTCCGGCGTGGAGCCCGTCCACGCCGTGTTCATCCGCGGCCCATGGGTGGAACGCGTCGGACCCGACGTCGAAGTGCTGGCGCAGGTCGATCCGGACCACGCCAGCCACACAGCGACTTTGCACGGAGTGGCTAGAATTGTTGCAGTGCGCTCCGGCCAACTGCTGGCCACCTCCTTCCACCCGGAAGTGACGGGGGAGAAGCGCGTGCATGAACTCTTTATTCGAATGATCAGAGGAGAAGCGTAAAGCATGTCAGGCCACTCCAAATGGGCGACCACCAAGCACAAGAAAGCCATCATTGACGGCAGGCGTGCAAAGTCGTTCGCGAAGCTGATCAAGAACATCGAAGTTGCTGCCCGCATGGGTGGACCGGACCTCGCCGGGAACCCGGGCCTGGAACTCGCCGTCACCAAGGCGAAGAAGACGTCTGTCCCCAACGACAACATCGACCGCGCCATCAAGCGTGGTGCCGGACTCACTGGCGAAGTAGTCGACTACACCGAAATCATGTACGAGGCCCGTGGCCCCCAGGGTTCGGCCTTGCTGATCGAGTGCTTGACCGACAACAAGAACCGCGCAGCATCCGAGGTCCGCCTCGCCATCTCGCGCAACGGCGGCACGATCGCCGATCCCGGCTCCGTGAGCTACCTCTTTACCCGCAAGGGCGTCGTTGTCCTGCCGAAGAACGGCCTCAGCGAGGACGACATCCTGATGGCAGTGCTCGAGGCCGGTGCCGAGGAAGTGAAAGACAGCGGCGAGAACTGGGAAATCCACTCCGAGCCCTCAGATCTCCAGGCCATCCGCGACGCACTGAAGGAAGCGGGCATCGACTACGAAACCGATGAGGCTGAATTCGTGCCCTCCATGCAGGTGGACCTCGACGTCGATGGTGCCCGGAAATTCATGAAGCTCGTCGATGCCCTGGAAGAGCTGGACGATGTCCAGAACGTCTACAGCAACGCAGACCTCAGCGAGGAAGTGCAGGCTGCCCTCGACGCCGACTAGGCGCGGCAGCACACGGTTTTGACATCTCTCAGGAAGGCCCGGAATTGACTCTTCGCGTATTGGGAGTCGATCCGGGCCTCACCCGTTGCGGCATCGGCGTTGTGGACATCGAGCAGAACCGGAGGGCCACCATGGTCGCCGTGGGGGTGGTGGGGACGTCCGCTGAGCTGACACTGGATAAGCGGCTGCTGGTCATCGCCCAGGCAATCGACGAGTGGCTCGACCTGCACGAGCCGGACGTCGTCGCCGTCGAGCGTGTTTTCTCGCAGATGAACGTGAGTACGGTGATGGGTGTTGCCCAGGCCTCCGGGGTGGTGATCGCAGCCGCGGCACGCCGGGGAATACCCGTAGCCCTCCACACACCGTCCGAAGTCAAAGCCGCTGTGACGGGCAGTGGTACCGCCAACAAGGACGCCGTTACCAAGCTCGTCACCAAGATCCTGCGACTCAGTGCACCGCCCAAACCGGCTGATGCCGCAGACGCGTTGGCCCTGGCCCTGACGCATGCCTGGCGTGCAGGCAGCGGCATGGGTTCGGCGGGTGGTTCCAGCAAAGGAACGCTGACTCCCGCGCAGAAGGCATGGGCCGACGCCGAAGCGAAAGCGCGCCGCGCACGTTGAATGTCGCCTGCCCTTGCTAGGGTATTCGTAGATATGTTCGGATAGTCCGCTAATTCAGGAGCCGGGTCTTGATCAGTTTTCTCCGTGGAACCGTAGCCCACGTTGGTTTGTCCACCGCCGTCATTGACCTCAACGGCGCAGGCATGAGTGTCTTTGCCACCCCGCAGACCCTGAGCCACCTCAAGGTAGGAACCGAAGCCAAGCTCTTCACCTCCATGATTGTCCGGGAGGATTCGCTGACCCTGTTCGGCTTTGCGGACGACGACGAACGGGAAGTCTTCGACGTCCTGCTGAGCGTGAGCGGCGTGGGACCGAGGTTGGCGCTGGCCGTGCTTGCGGTGCACGAACCCGAAGCCATCCGAGTGGCCGCACACACCGGTGACGGCAAGACCTTCACCAAGGTGCCGGGCATTGGCCCGAAGGTCGCCGGACGCATCGTTTTGGAGCTCGCTGGGAAGTTGGTCCCGCACGGCACAGGCCCATCTGCTCAGCCCCAGGCCTCGATCAAGGCTGAATGGAAGCCTCAGGTAGTTGCGGCGATGACCAGCCTCGGCTGGTCCGAAAAGGACGCAACCGGAAGCATCGACAAAGCCATGGCCGATTCGCCGGAACTGGTGGAGGCGGGAAATGTCGCCCAAATCCTGCGAGCCACGCTCCGTTGGCTCGGGCAGGACGGCGCGCGCGCCGGCAACCGCGTAGGCAGCCGTGGCTGAGCAATCCCTCGTCAACGGGGGAGAGGAGCCGGAAGAGCGGGTCATCGAAGCCGCACTCCGTCCCAAGAACCTGCACGACTTCGTAGGCCAGCATCGCGTCCGGAAACAGCTGGCACTGGTCCTCGAGGCCTCGAAGATGCGTGGCCGCAGCGCCGACCATGTCCTGATGTCCGGCCCTCCCGGACTGGGTAAAACTACGCTGGCCATGATCATTGCTGCGGAGATGAACGCACCACTGCGCATCAGCAGTGGTCCCGCCATCCAGCATGCGGGGGACCTCGCAGCGATCCTTTCGTCGTTGTCGGAAGGGGAGGTGCTCTTCCTCGATGAAATCCACCGCATGTCCCGGCCGGCAGAAGAGATGCTGTACATGGCCATGGAGGACTTCCGCGTAGACATCGTGGTGGGCAAGGGCGCCGGTGCAACTGCCATTCCCCTCGAACTGCCGCCCTTCACCCTGGTGGGCGCCACCACGCGTGCGGGACTCTTGCCGGGTCCTTTGCGTGACCGGTTCGGGTTCACCGGGCACCTTGAGTTCTACTCAGTAGCTGAACTGGAGTTGGTGCTTCGCCGCTCTGCCGGGCTGTTGGACCTCAAAGTGAATTCGGCCGGGTTCACGGAGATTGCCGGCCGGTCCCGTGGAACGCCCCGTATCGCCAACCGCCTGCTTCGCCGTGTCCGGGACTGGGCCCTGGTGCATGGCATCGATCAGATTGACTCCCGCTCGGCATCTGCTGCCCTGGATATGTATGAAGTGGACGAGCGTGGCTTGGACCGCCTGGACCGATCCGTCCTGGAGGCCCTCATCACCAAGTTCAATGGTGGCCCGGTGGGCTTGTCCACGCTGGCCATCGCAGTGGGTGAGGAACCCGAAACCGTCGAGACTGTGGCGGAGCCGTTCCTGGTGCGGGAAGGGTTGCTCGGGAGGACGCCGCGCGGACGCATCGCCATGGCTCCGGCCTGGACGCACTTGGGCTTCGCGGTCCCGGCCGGGGTATTCGGCCAAGAAGCCTTGGACCTGTTTGGGGAAGATGAAAACCACGCCGAAAGCGTAGATACGGCTGGTTAACACGCTCTCTTCAGCTTTTCCCTTTAGACTGGTATGACGCTCGGCACGTTCGAGTCCTTGATCCATGCGCCCGCTATGCGGATCTGCCAGGGACGTTGCCGTGAACCAAAACGTAAGTACAGAACGGAACTTCCCTGTGGATCCAATGACCATATTGCTGTTCGTCATGCTTGGACTCTTTGTCTTCATGATGTTCCGCCGCAACAAGAAGACCCAGCAGCAGCAGGCTGAGATGCAGTCCAAGTTCGCTCCGGGCGTGGACGTCATGACCAGCTTCGGTCTCTTCGGCCGCATCGTCTCCATCGACGAGGCCGAGAACAAGGTCGTTATCGAACTGTCCCCGGGTAACCTGGCCACGGTTCACCGCCAGGCTGTCACCAAGGTAGTTGAAACTGCCGCTGAGGAAACCCCGGTTGTTCCGGACGACGCATCTTCCCTGACCGTTGCCGGGACTGAAGCTCCTGCCGCAGTTGAGACCCCGGAAGAGACCATTGCGCGCCTCAACAAAGAGGACAAGAAGGACAACTAGCAGCGTCAGTCGCGGCAACACCGCGCTGGACAACTTCTACGGCAGCGGAGAGCCGCCGGCAGACGCTCACCAGCGTCCGCCGGCGGCTGTCCGGCGATAAGAGGAAGATCGATAATGGCAAGGACCGGCCCCAAAAACTCAGCCCGCAGGGTGCTGACATGGCTAGGCGCAATATTTGTTGTACTGACCGCTGTCCTGGGTGGCGGAGTGCTGACTGGCCACGCCAGCTGGGCTCCAAAGCTTGCTTTGGACCTCGAAGGCGGAACCCAGATGATCCTGGCCCCCAGGGTGGAGGGTTCCGGCGAAATCAACGAGGAACAGCTGAATCAGGCAGTTGCCATCATCCGGCAGCGCGTTGACGGCTCAGGTGTAGCCGAAGCGGAAATCAGCACCCAGTCCGGGCGCAACGTGGTAGTGAGCCTTCCTGGAACACCCTCCAAGGAAACCCGCGACCTCATCCAGGCATCTGCCGACATGAACTTCCGCCCGGTCATTGCCGCGGGAGACCCGGCAGCTGTTCCGGTCGAATCCCGCACCCCTGATGCCCAGTTGCCCAAGCCCACTGCCGCGCCGGCCAACGCGAGCGACATCAACTGGGTTACCGCGGACGTAGTCAAGGAATTCGAAGCGCTGGACTGCGTGAATCCTTCCACGGAGAAGCGGGAGCGTTCAGACCCCGCCAAGCCGCTGGTGACCTGCGAGGCCGCCACGGATAAGACGCCCGCGGTCAAGTACATCCTTGGTCCTGTAGAGGTCAAGGGCCAGGACATCAGCGATTCAACTTTCTCCCAGGTCCAGGGTGCGCAGGGTTCCGTCACCAACTCCTGGGGTGTGAACATCGTCTTCAACGCCGATGCCACCGCGAAGTTCAAGGCAGTCACCGAACGCCTCAACCAGTTCTACGTCGCCGCCCAGGCACAGGGTACGGATGATCCGAAGTCGCAGTTCGCGATTGTCCTTGACGACAAGGTCATCTCCGCACCGCGGTCCCTTGCCGTGATCACAGACGGCAAGCCGCAGATCACCGGCAACTTCACCCAGGCATCAGCCAAGGCGTTGTCGGACCAGCTCCGGTATGGTGCATTGCCGATCAGCTTCGAGATCCAGTCACAGGAGCAAATCTCCGCGACGCTCGGTGGCGACCAGCTTCGCCTCGGCCTGTTGGCTGGCGTGATCGGCCTGTTGCTCGTTGTGGTCTACTCGCTCTTCCAGTACCGGGCCCTCGGGTTCGTGACCATTGCGTCCCTCGTGGTGGCCGGTGCATTGACGTACCTGGCCATTGCCATCCTCGGCTGGACCGAAAACTACCGGCTGTCCCTGGCAGGCGTTGCAGGTTTGATCGTTGCCATCGGCCAGACCGCGGACTCCTTCATCGTCTACTTCGAACGTATCCGCGATGAACTGCGCGACGGCCGCGGACTGGTGTCCGCCGTCGAAAATGGTTGGAAGCGCGCCAAGCGCACAGTGCTGGCCTCAAAGGCGGTCAACCTCCTTGCCGCCCTGGTGCTCTACTTCGTAGCTGTGGGCAACGTCCGGGGCTTCGCCTTCACCCTTGGCCTCACAGCCCTGGCCGACCTCCTTGTGGTCTTCATGTTCACGCACCCCATGCTTCAGGTCCTGGCACGCACCCGGTTCTTTGGCGAGGGACACCGTTTCTCCGGACTGTCTCCTGACCGCCTGGGCGCCGTCCCGCTTTACCGCGGCGCAGGCAGGCTCCGCACTCCGGACCAAAAGCCGACGCCGGTACGTGCACGCAATACCGGTGCAGCTGCCGAAGCCGAACGACGCATGACCATCGCCGAACGGCGCCTCGCCGAGAAGGGCCAGTTCGCCGGCTCCTCCAAGGCGACCAAGGAGGAGAAGTAAATGACAACGAGCTTCGCAACCTTCGGCCATGAGCTCTACACGGGCAAGCGTTCGTACAACTTCGTCAATTCCAAGAAGATCTGGTTCACCATTGCTGCAGTAGCAGTGGCGCTGTCCATCCTGATCCCGGTGGTCAAGGGCGGATTCAACCTCGGCATCGAATTCCGGGGCGGGTCCGAGTTCACCGTATCCAACGTTGCCAACACTGATGCGGGACTGGGTGAGAAAGCAGTCCACGAAGTGGTGCCCGAGGCCATCCCGCGCGTTGCTAACGTGGCCGGAAACACCATGCGGATCCAGACGGATCAACTCAGTGACGACGAAACCAACCGCATCAAGGACGCACTGACCAGTGCTTACGGCGTCACGGAAAACGAGGTGACGTCCAACTTCGTGGGGCCCACCTGGGGCCAGGACGTCACGCGTCAGGCGCTCATCGGCCTGGTGGTCTTCGTTGGGCTTGCCGCGATCCTCATGGCGCTGTACTTCCGCACCTGGAAAATGTCGCTGTCGGCACTGGTGGGCATGCTCGTCACCATGTTCACCACAGCCGGTGTTTACGCTTTGAGCGATTTCGAAGTGACGCCGTCGGCCATCATCGGGTTCCTCACAGTCCTCAGCTACTCGCTGTACGACACCGTGGTGGTCTTCGACAAGATCCGCGAAAACACGTCCGATATTTCGACTTCGACGCGTCGTACTTTCGCTGAAGAGGTCAACCTCGCAGTTAACCAAACCCTGGTACGTTCCATCAACACCATGATGGTGGCGGTCCTGCCCGTAGCAGCCATCCTCTTCATCGGGGCCGGGTTGTTGGGTGCCGGTACCTTGCGTGACCTGTCGTTGGCACTGTTTGTGGGCATCCTCATTGGCACAGCCGCAACGATCTTCATCGCCGCGCCCCTCTACGCCTGGCTCCGCCAGGGCGAGCCGGAGCTCGTCAAGCAGGCCAAGAAGGTATCGCACCGCAGGGCCGAGGCAACCGTCTAGGTCCGGTCCAAAGCACAGTTCCACCGAAGAGCCGG
>Ga0256898_1000802_pt1 | contig 10778 bp, 9 predicted proteins | sample MC6MC0686MT_FD_186333 | JGI IMG/M metagenome (GOLD analysis project Ga0256898, IMG submission 186333) | Metatranscriptome of enriched soil aggregate microbial communities from Iowa State University, Ames, United States - MC6-MC0686-MT... | ecosystem: Environmental > Terrestrial > Soil >... | reverse complement strand
GATCCGGTGCGCGGGGGGAAAACGCCCGGCGATCCGTTGCGCCATCTCCTGGATCAGGAAGCTGCCGGACGAGAACAGCTCGATGATGCCGCGCTCCACGTGCGAATCGAAGTATCGCCATTCGCTCTCGGCCTGCTTATCTTCGCCGTTGCGCAACCCCCAATCCCGCGGATCGTCGTGCCCCTGGGGCATCCAGATCACCTCCTGGCCGTGCCGGGGAAGCACGAAGACCTGCCGACGATCGAGGCTGTACAAGACCTTGTCGCCATCTACCGTGCTGGCAAACGGCACGCCCCGCGCCGCTTCCTCCATGGCGATCGTGCCGTCATCTCCCCAGAAATCGTCGAAGTATTCACGGATGAACGCGCGTTCAGATTCGCAATCGGCAAGAATCTGCGCCGGCATCCACACCATCAGCCGTCCGCAGTACGTGCCTTGCCCGAGCCCGGTGACGAAGCGGTCGTAGCCACCGGGCAGGTCGGCGCCCAGCCAGGGTGTCAAGGCATCGACGTCGCCGGGGCGAGCGAGCGACAACTTAGGGGTGATCAGGTAAATGTCGTCAACGGTCATCGGCATGCGCGGTCGGGGATAGGGGGCCACGGGGTGGGGGAATGCGTGGGTCAAATTATGCAAGGGCTTCACTTTACCGGCACAATCGCACGACGCGGCCCCGTGATGGCCGCGGGAGCAGCAGATGCCGGAATTTCCTTTCGCCGACCCCGTGAGTGCGGCCGAGCGCGTGACCATCGCCAGCGGGGCGCACCAGGCGGAATTCGCGCCGGGCGGCGGTGGGCGGCTGACCCGATTGTCGACGGGGCCGCATGATTGGATTGTGCCGTTGACCGCCACGGAGTGGCCGGCCGGCAAGTGGCCGCGGGCGGGGTCTTACCCGTTGGCGCCGTATTCCAACCGGATTCGCGACGGCGTGTTCACGTTCAATGGCGTGCGCCATGTGCTTCAGTCCGTGCCGGGCCGGCCGCAGGCCATTCATGGCTCGGGCCTGTTTCAGCCCTGGCAGGTGCGCAATCACACGGCGGACAGTGTCGACCTGGTGCTGAGCCAGCCGGCGGGCGTGTTGGGCTGGCCCTGGCCGTTTGAGTGCGTGCAGCGCTATCGGTTGGATGCGCGCGGGTTGAGCCTGTCGCTCAGCCTGATCAACCAGGGCGATTCCCCCATGCCTTGCGGGCTGGGTATTCATCCGTACTTCACCGCCGATCGCGTGGCGCTGAATGCGCGCCGCCTGTGGCCAGCGGACGCGAACGGGTTGCCCACAGGCAGCCAGGTCAAGCATGTGCGCGAAGTGCGCCGGTCGGCCGACGGCTGCGATACCTATCTGTCGCAATGGGAAGGGCGCGCCACGCTCTCTTGGGCCGACGGCCACGAGCTGGCGCTGCACGCAGACCCGGCGTTTGCGCACGTCGTCATTTACACCGCGCCCGGGTCGGATTTTCTGTGCGTGGAGCCGGTCACCAATGTGGCGGACGCGTTCAATCTGGCGGCGGCGGGCGAGACCCGCACGGGGATGCAGGTGCTGGAACCCGGGGCGCGCTTTGCGGCGACGGCCTTGATGGCGCTGACGCCGCCTCGCGCCAAACGCTGACGCTACGCAAAGGCCGAAGCGGCTGAAAGGGCTGCACGCCGCGCTTTGAAAGGCCGGCTTCCTCCGGCGATAATCCGGCAACCCCAATCCAGGAGTCCTTACGTGAAAAAGCTCAGCACCGAACAATTGCAGGCCGCGGCCGAAACGCTGCGCCGGGTGCAGGCGAAGCTGGCCCGATCGGGCAGCCTGCCGCTGGAGCCCACGCTCTATGCCAGCGCAAAGGGTTTTCGGCGCAATGTGCCGGAGTATCTGTGGACGTGGTTGTCGGGCCTGCTGGCGCCGCACAAGAGCCTGGCGTCGTGGATGGATACGCATCAGGCCGGCTGGCGCGACGGCAAGACGCCGGCCGCCGTGGTCTATGCCCGAACCGAAAAGGGCTGGTTCGATTGGCTCATCGCCGAACTGGAAACCGAAATCAATGACCCGCACGCGCGCGCCAAGCGCGAAGGGCAGGCCTGACGGGTCAAGCAGGCTGGTCCGCCGGCGGCGCGGCGCTGCCGGCCATTTTTGCGTAAGCCATCGCGCCCAATGACGCGCCATGCACGGCCAGATGCGCGCCCAGCTGAATCACTTGCAGGATCTCGGCGCGCGCCACGCCTTGGGCCAGCGCATGCGGGATCAGCGTGTGCAACGTGTGCCGGTCTGCCTGCGTGAAGCAGGCGTGCAGCGCGATGCGCACCAATAGCCGCTCGGCGGGCGTCAAGCCGCCGGCTGGCGCGCCGCCTTCAACAAAGTCCAATAGCACCGAGACATAGCCCGGGTCTTGCGCCGCCAGACGCAGCAGGCTGGGCGCCTGTTCCGGCCACAGCGCGTGGATGCGATTGTGGAGCGGGTCTTCTTTTGGCAAAGGCGATGGCGCGGCCGCGTCATGCAGCACGTCGGCGGCTTGCAGGACGGCGCTCAGGCCTTGCACGGTGACCAGATGCAGCACGTCGAACACATCGGCTTCGCTGGCGCCGGCCTCGCGCGCCATGCGCAGATGGGTCGTCAGACCGGGCTCGTACAGATGCGTGGCCGAGGCGTCCAGCGCCACATACACCAGTTCGACCATGCGGGGAGTCAACGGGCCGGTTTGCGCCGGATACCCCGCGTAGTCCGCGTAGTGCGACAGAAACGCGGGGTTGGCGTGCAGCAGTGCTTCGGTCCACGGCCGCCAATAGCCGCGTGCGGCAATGAAGCGCGATTTGATGGCGTTTAGATCCTCTAGCGGGTGCATAGCGTTTGCCCGGTCAGGTATTGCGCTTGGGCGCCCGCCACGAAGCGCAGCAATGGCGATAGCGCAGGGTTCGGCTCTGCCGAGGCCACTTCAACGGCATTGATGCGGCGCGCGCGCGGTCCCCATTCGCAGGCGAGCGTGGCGACCAGCATGCGGGCGGCGGCGTCGTCCCCCGCATGTTCCCAATCGGTATCGGATGCGCGCGGCAAGAGCAGCGTCAGGCTGCCAGGCGCGTCGCCCGAGCCATGGCGGCGGGCGGCGGCCAAAGTGGCGGCCAGGCGCCCGCCGGGCGGGCTATTCAGCACCGTGGCGTCAATGACAGCGGGGTAGCCGTCGCGCACCTCCGTACTGCGTAGCGCCGGCCAGTGGCCATGCACGGTCAACGACAACGGCGTATCACAGGACGCTGGGGCGATGGCGCTTGGGGCATAGGCCTGGCTGCCGCCGAACACCGACGATCCGCCATCGACGGACACGCGGCCGCCCGAGACCAGCAAGGCGTCGTCGCTGGCTAGAAACGCCAGCACGCAGGCGATTTCCTCGGGGGCGGCCAGGCGGCCCAACGGAATCTTGGCGACCGCACGCACGGGGTCCAGGCGGCCAGATGCGATCAAGCCGTCGACCAGGTCTGTCTGCACGAATCCCGGACACAACACGCTGACGCGCAGCTCCGGATGGGCTTGCGCCAGGGCTTGAGTTTGCGCGATCAGTCCGGCCTTGCTGGGGCTGTACGCGCCGCGCATGGGAATTGCACGCAGCCCCGCACCGGAGGCCACATTGACGATGCGCGCATGCCGTGTCAGCCGTCCATGCAGGGCGCGCAGCAGCCGTGCTGGCGCGTGCAGGTTCAGGTTCAGCAGCCGCTGCCAGTTGTCATCGGCTTGGTCGACGGCAGGCAGATTGCTGGCGTCCGTCATGCCTGCGTTGTTGATGATGGCGTCAAGCGGAGGCAGGCCATCGGCCAGCGCGTGAATCTGGGCCGGATCAGTCAGGTCCGCCACGCGGGCAAGATGATCCAAGGCCGCTCCCTCCGACCGCAGCGCAGTCCGCAACGCGTGAAGCGCCTCGGCATTGCGATCCACCAGCACGCAGCGCCGGCCTTCACGCGCCAGCCGCCAGGCCGTGGCGCGGCCGATGCCGCTGGCGGCGCCCGTCAAGAGGACGGTGTCCATCAGAGCGTGGTGAACGTGATGCCGCCGTCCACCACCAGCGCCTGCGCGGTGATGAAGCGCGCCTCGTCGCTGGCCAGGAACGCGATGCCGTTGGCCACATCTTCCACGGTGCCCAGCCGCCCCATCGGCGTGCTGGCGATACGGCGCGCATCGCGCTCGGCGTTGCGGTTGCGCTGCGTGCCTTCCGTGGGTACGGCCGATGGGCACACGGCATTCACGCGGATGCCGCGCCCGCCCAGCTCAGCCGCCGCCGCGCGGGTGATGCCCAGCACGCCCGCCTTGATGCCCGAATACACCATCGAACTGGGCGCGGATTTCAACGCCGCGGTGGAGGCCACGTTGACGATCGCGCCGCCACGTTCGGGGTCCATCGCCTCGGCGGCGGCCTGGATGCCCCAGATCACCGCCTTGAAGCCGATGTCCAGCATGCGGTCCATGGTGTCGGCCTGAATCTCGGCGGCGCTTTGGTAGCGGACCCACGCCGCGTTGTTGACCAGGATGTCAAAGCGCGAACCGTGTTCGGCGGCCTGACGCACCGCTTGCGCGATGCCTTCACGCGACGCCACGTTCTGCACCACTGCAAACGCCTTGCCGCCCGATGCCGTGATGTCGGCGACGGCGGCGTCAACCAGCTCCTGCTTCAAATCGTTCACGCCGACGAGGGCGCCGCGCGCGGCAAGTGCGCGGGCCGTGGCGCGGCCGATGCCGGCTCCGGCGCCGGTGACGAGCGCAACGCGCCCAGCCAGATCTTGTTGCATGGTTTCTTCCTACACCGATTGAATGAAATCGCGGCCGGTCTGGCGCGACAACCCGTTGAACGCCGCATCCAGTTTGCGCACCGCGCGCAGCGCAGGGTGCAAAGGCAGCTCCCAGGTGAAGCCCATGCCGCCGTGCAGATGGATGGCCTTCTCGATGACGAAGGCGGCATTGGCGATCGCACCCGCCAGCGCGGGGCGGGTGTCGCGTGGGGCGCCGAATTCGTCCGCGGTCATGGCGCGGCGGATCGCGGCGCTGGACACGTCTTGCAGCAAGCGCATGCGCGCAAGCAAGTGCCGCACCGCCTGCTTGGCCGACAGCGGCCGGCCAAACTGCACGCGCGTCGCCATATAGCTGGCCGCCATTTGCAGCGCACCTTCGGCTGCGCCATTGGCGAACTCGGCCAGCAACAGCTGCGCCTGCCGGCGAACCGCTTCAAACGCCGCCGCGTCCAGCCTAGCCAGCACCGGCGCGCCTGCCAGCGTCAGCCAGAGTTGCGGATGCTCGGGGTCAAGCGCGGCCTGCGCATCGCAGCTTGCCGCGCTCACGTCCACCAGCGCCGCGCCGCTGTCATCAGCCACCAGCACCCAGTCGGCCGGGCCATGGTCTACACGGACGCTGCCGGATTGCAGCGTGCGCTGCCAGGCAATGCCCGCGATCCGTTCGCCAGCCGCCAACGCCGCGGCTTGCGGCGTGCCGGCAAACGCCCGGGCCAACAGCATCTGTTCGGCCAACGGCAAGGGCAATTGCAATCGGCCCGCCGCCTGCGCGATGGGCAAGGCAAAGGCCAGGTCCAGTCCCAGACCGCCGTCGGCCTCATCCGCCATCACGCCGCACAGACCGGCTTGGGCCAACACGGCCGCCTGATCGTGCGGGTCTTTGTGCGATAGCGCATCGGTAATGGCCGCGTCGGCGGCCTGCGCGAACTCTTCCGGCCGCAGTTCTTCGCTACTCATGTCAGGTCCTTGGGAAGATTCATCACGCGCTGCGCGATCACATCCAGCTGCACTTCGGTCGTGCCGGCGTAAATCGTTTCAGCGCGCGAGAACAGATACGCGTTGGTAAAGGCCTTGTGCGCACGCTGCGCCAAGGGGCTGGAGTGCGGCCCCACGGGCGACAACATCGATAACGCCAGGCTGGCGAAGGCCTGGTGGCATTCGGACCAATACAGCTTGGTTAACGAGCCGCGCGCGCCGAGTGATTCGCCGCGCAGCATGCGTTCCACCGTGAGTTCGACCAGGCCCTTCAAGCCGTCGATCTCGCTCACCAGATCGCCCACGCGGCGTTGCACGTAGCCGTCGTCCAGCGAGGGGGCAATCTGGGAGTCGGATTTGCACGCCGCGATCAACTGGCGCAGTTCGCATTCGAAGCGCCACGGGCGGTACATGCGGTTGGTGGCGCGCTCGATCGACAGCACCCGGATGGCGGCGTTCCAGCCTTCGTCCGGCGCACCCAGGCGCGCACTGTCAGGCACGACGACGTCGTCGAAGAACACTTCGGCAAACGATTCTTTTCCGTCGATGGACTTGATTGGCACCACGCGAATGCCCGGCGTATCCATGGGCACGGCAAACATCAGCAGGCCACGGTGCTTGTCGGCAACGGTGCCGGTGCGCGTCAGCAGCAGGCAGTAGTGCGCCTTGGCTGCGCCGCTCGTCCAGATCTTCTGGCCGTTGATGCGCCAGTGTTCGCCTTCCTGCACGGCCTTGGTGCGCAGACGCGCCAGGTCCGAGCCCGCGTCGGGTTCCGAAAAGCCCTGGCACCAGTACTGCCGCATCGTCAGGATGTTGGGCAGAAACGTTTCCTTCTGCGCCTCGCTGCCCACCGCCATGATGATGGGGCCGGCGAGTTCTTTGCCAATCGAGCTGACGCTTTCCGGCATGGGCAGTGCGCCGATTTCTTTGTTCACCGCCAGATGTTCGCGCAGCGTCAGGCCGTGGCCGCCATAGGCCTTGGGCCAGGTCATGCCAGCCAGCCCCGCCTGGTGCATGGCGGCTTCCCACAGGCTGCTTTCGGCCAGCGTGGCGGCGCGCCAGGTCAGGCTGTCGGCGCGCATGAAGTCGGGCAGATTGGCGCGCAGCCAGGTGCGCGCATGTTGACGGTAGCCTTCAGGCCCGGCGGACGGATCGGGTACCGCCACCTGTTGTTCGAATTGCATGCTTGGTCCTTACAGTGCGGGCGCGGCGCGCGGGATCATCAGCGCGTCGAGCACGACCACGCCTTGGCCTTGCGGCCGCACCAGAATGGGGTTCATGTCAATGTCGGATACGTCGTCGCGATGCCGGAACGCAAACTCCGACAAGCGCGCCACGCTGCGCGCCGCCGCCGCGATATCGGCCTTGGCCTGCCCGCGCGCGCCGTCCAGAATCGGGAACATCTTCAATGACCGGATCATCGCCAGCGCCTCGTCTTCGGTCACCGGCGCGGCCTGCACGGCCACATCGTTCAGCACTTCGGCATAGATGCCGCCCATGCCCACCATGACGATCGGCCCAAAGACCGGGTCTTGCGATACGCCCGCAATCATCTCCGTGCCGCCTCGCAGCATCGGCGCCACCAGCACGCCATCGATGCGGGCGGCGGGGGCGTGCCGCGCCACGTTGGCCAGGATGCGCGCATGCGCGTCGCGCACGGCTTGGGCGTTGGCGACGTTCAGCATCACGCCGCCGGCCTCGGTCTTGTGCGCCACATCTTCCGACGCAATCTTCAACACAACGGGGTAGCCGATGGCATCGGCGGCGCGCACGGCTGCGTCCGCATCGCCCGCGATCACTTCGTGTGGCACATCAATGCCCACGTTGCCCAGCGCCTGCTTGGCGTGGAATTCGTTCTGAAAGACGATGGGGTCGACGGGTTCGGCGGCGGGCAGTGCGCGTTGATGCGTTTTTTCCGCACGCAATTGCCCAAGCCGGACCAACCCGGCCAGCCCAGTGGCCGCCGCGTCGATGCTGGAGAACACAGGAATACCCAGCGCGTTGATCTGCTCGACGGCGTCGGCCGGCCCCTGGCTGATGATCATCAGCAAGCGGTCGGGATGGCTCGCGCGAACCTGCGCCAGCGCTTCCAGATAGATGCCGCGCAGGCGCGTGTTGTACAGCGACAGCGACATGAACAACACCAGCGCGCTGTCGGACGGGTCGTCCAGCAAGGCGGTCAGCATCTTTCCCAAGATGTCTGGCCGGCTCGACATTTGCGCCGACGCATCGACCGGGTTGCCGGTGCTGGCGGTGGGCACGGCATCCAGGATGCGTTGTTGCGTCAGCGGCGCCAAGGCGGGCAGGGCCATGCCGGCTTCGCTCATGGCGTCTGCCATCATGATGCCAAAGCCGCCAGACGCCGCCACCAGCGTCACGGCGTCGTTGCGCGGCAGGCGGTTCGGCATGAGCAAGGACGCGGCGTGGCCGATGTCGATCAGCGCTTCCACCGAGCGCACGCGCAACACGCCATAGCGGCGGAAGACGGCGTCGATCACGGCGTCTGAACCCGTCAGCGCGCCGGTGTGGGACGCAGCGGCCTGCTGGCCTTTTTCGGTGGAGCCGATCTTCAATACGATGACGGGCTTGCCAAGTTCGCGCGCCCGTTGCAGCGCGCTGATCAGCTTGGTAGCGTCGCGGCAGGTTTCCATGCAGCACAGAATGATGCGCGTGTCCGGGTCGTCGGCCAGCGCAGCGATGCCGTCGGCCACGTCCACGTCAGCCTCGTTGCCGGTGGCAATGAAGCGGCTGACGCCCATGCCGCGCCGCGCCACGCTTTGCATGGTGTGGCTGCCCACATTGCCCGACTGCGACACGATGCCCGCATGGCCGGCGGGCGGCATGTGTTCTTCCAGTGCAATCGAAAAGGAGCCGATCAACCGGTCCGCCACATTGACCGCGCCCAGGCAATTCGGCCCCAGCACGCGCATGCCGTGCTCGCGCGCAATGGCCACCAGCTCGGCTTGTAGCGCCGCGCCCGCCGGGCCCGCTTCCGTGAAGCCTGCCGACAGCACAATGGCCGCTTTGGCGCCGCGTGTGGCGCAGTCGCGCAACGCGGCGGGCGTGGCGCTGGCGGGTACCGCCAGAATCGCGAGCTCGGGCGCGGTGGGCGTGTCGCGCATCGAGGCATAAGCGGGCAAGCCCTGAATGACGCCACCCTTGGGGTTGATGGGGTAGACGGCGCCGCCATAGCCGTGCTTGATCAGCATATGCACCGGCCGGCCGCCGATCTTGGTGATGTCTTCCGATGCGCCAACAACGGCGATGCTCGCCGCCTTGAAAAACGGCGACAGCCCCGCGCCCGCGGGAAGTGCTTGTGCCAGAGCCGCCATTTCAACGCCCCTTGAACTGCGGCTGGCGCTTTTCCAGGAAGGCCATGCGCGCTTCCCGGGCGTCTTCCGTCTTGGCGAGCGCCATGGTGAAGTCCTGCTCGAAGCGGTAGGCGTCGCGCTGCGGCATCAGGTCGACCATATTCGCCGCACGCTTGGCGTACAGCACGGCCAGCGGCGCTTTGGACGCGATCTCGTGCGCCAGCGCCAGCGCGGCGGGCAGCAGTTGATCGGGCGGCAGCACCTCTTCCAGCACGTTGCGGCGCAACAGATCGTGGGCGCTCAGGCGCTGGCCGGTGAAGAACATGCGGCGCAAGGTCGACCGGCCTACCAGCGTGCGCAACATGGACGCGCCGCCCGCCAGGCCGACATTGATTTCGGGCATGCCGAAGGTGGCGTTGTCGGATGCGTACATGATGTCGCACGCCGCCATCAGACCCAGCCCCGCGCCGAGCGCCGCGCCGTTAACGGCGGCAATCACCGGCTTGGCGCACTCCTTGATGGCGTTGCCGGTTTCGCGGGTGATGCGGTTGTGCTCAAGAAAGTCGCCCGCGATGTCGGCGTTGGGGCGGTCTTTCAAGTCGGCCCCCGCGCAGAAGACCTTGCCATGGCCGGTTAGCACGGCGCAGCGGATGTCGTCGCGTTCGGAGATTTCGTCGAAGATCGCCACAATGCGGCGGCGCATGTCGCGGTTCAACGCGTTGACGGGCGGGCTGTTCAGCGTGACAAGGGCAACGCCCTCGTTGACGTCCAGAGTGACGGTGGATTCGCTCATGCCGTCACCTTGAAGAATGTGGAAAATGCGGGAGAAAAAACAGAGGGGCGCAGGGCGCGGTTGGCATGCGGCATCGCGTGTCTCCTTGAGTCGGATGGACCGGTCTCGCCCTGCATTGCTGCCCGGGGGCGCCGGCTTTTTTTGGATTATATGGACGGGTATTGCTGCGGATTCAGGCCAAAATTGTTGGTTGTGTTCTGCATGAAAACGCCATATTCCAGGGGCCTGCAAGCCGATACCATGGGATGGGAAATCGTCCGCCGGACGAGCAAAACAGAGGCGGTCGGCAGATGCAGATCGAGCGTATCGGCACTGTTCGCGCGGCGCTGGGCGAATGCCCGGTGTGGGACGCGGCCAGGAACAGGTTGTGGATGCTGGATTGCCGCAGCGGACAATTGTTGAGCATTGACCCGGACAGCGGCGCCGCGCAAACCTGGCAGTTGCCCGCCCCGGTGGGCTCGTTTGCGTTCAATGGCGACGACGACATCCTCGTTGCGCTGAAAGACACGTTTGCCCTGTACCGCTTATCAGATGGCGCGCTGCGCACGCTGGGCGACATCGGAGACAGCCATCCGCATCTGCGCTTGAACGATGGCGCGCCGCTGCCAGACGGCAGCTTTGTGGCGGGCACCATGCACATCCACCGGCAAGCGGGCGAGGCCCCGCTGGGGGGCTTGTACCGCGTGGACCTGCAAGGCAATGTGAGCCGAATCGCCCAGGGCCTGGGCGTGGTGAATGGCCCCGTCATGCATCCCGACGGCATGCACTTCCATGTTTGCGACAGCGCGCAGCGCAAGATCTTCCGCTATCGCATGGACGCGCCAGGGCGCTTGTCATCCCCTGAAGTCTTCGTGGACACGGACGCGCTGGGGTCCGCGCCTGACGGCTGCTGCTTTGATCGGGAGGGCGGCTTGTGGACGGCGCTGGTGCATGCCGCCGCCATTGCGCGGTTTGAT
>Ga0256898_1000789_pt1 | contig 10974 bp, 5 predicted proteins | sample MC6MC0686MT_FD_186333 | JGI IMG/M metagenome (GOLD analysis project Ga0256898, IMG submission 186333) | Metatranscriptome of enriched soil aggregate microbial communities from Iowa State University, Ames, United States - MC6-MC0686-MT... | ecosystem: Environmental > Terrestrial > Soil >... | reverse complement strand
GCCCGCGGCGTAGTCGAAGGACCGCAGCATTCCCGACACGTCCCGCAAGGGAAGGTCGGGCATATTGCGTTCGTCAATGGTGCGCAGCGGCTCTCCTTCGAAGTCCAGGATGGCCCAGCGGCCTGCCCGGTCGTCCGCCCCCGGGACCCAAAGGATCTGCCCGAGGTGGAGGTCGCCATGTACGCGCTGCAGCTGCCCGACGTCGCGCGGGTCCAGAGTGGCCAACAATTCGTCGAGGTTGTTGTCGTAAGGCCCGACGGCGGAGGCGGCCTCCGCCCACGACTGACGGACCCGCCGGGCAACAGTGGCGATAATGTCCGGGCCCTGCGCCTGACCGTCCAGAACGCCGAACGTTTCCGCGAGCCGTGCGTGGACCGTAGCTGTCGCCGCTCCCAGGCCGCGGGCTTCTGCGGTGAAATCTTCCCCTGCCGCCGCTGCGTCAACGGCCAGGCGCCATGCGTCCTGCCCGCCCAGGAGGAATTCGTGGGCGACGGTCAGCTCACCGGTGGCGATTGTGGAGCCGTCCGACGCCGGTTCGTTCCAGGAGCCGGTAATCCAACCAAGCGTCGCGGGAACCTCGCTGGTTCCGGCCGCCGTCAGTGCGGCGCCCAGCTCCACCTCCGGGTTCTTGCCAGCCGCCAGCACGCGGAAAACCTTGAGGATGGCGGCCGAGTCGCCGTCGTCGATGATGACAGAGGTGTTCGATTGCTCACCGGAGAGGACCCGCGCAGAAACGGGGTTCTTGGGGAGCGACACCTTGCCGTGGGTGAGATGGCCCTGCGCCAGGTTGTCCTCCAAGGAGGCTTCGCTGCGCATGAACTCCAGCCAGGCGGTAACGAACGCAGAATCGTAGACGGCGTCGTACACCAGTTGAAGCCCACGGTCGGGATCGGTGAACTCCCCCAAAAGCGCTGAAGGCGCGTCCACCAGCGGCCGGCTGTGGAAGCTCAACGGCACCTGGACAACGTCAGTCCGTGGACCGCCGTCGGCCGTCCGGTAGGTGACTGCCAACAACACCACCTCAAACACCGCATCATCGTCAGGGGCGGGGAGTCTGAACCCACCCACCTGCTCGAGGGCAAAATCGGGGCTCTTCACCGGGAACCAGCGCTTGGTGGGGAGCCAGGTCCGGAGAAGACTTTCAATGGCGGGGTTTCTTGTTCCCTTGCTCATCTCATCCTTTGGTCGACACCACGGGGATCGCCTGCGTAAAAGGCGACGATGGATTGGAAGACGCCGAGCGCACACGCAGCCAATAGAAGCTGTGGCTGCCCAGCATCACGGTCAGGTTGCCGTTCTCACCGACGGCCGGGAAAGGCTGACCGCCGAAAATATCGCGCAGGCCGCGGCCCGCAAACTCAGGAAGGTCCAAGGTGGCTGCCACGGGGTGCTGGGAAAGGTTGAAGACACACAGTATGGTTTCGGCGTCCTCCCCCTCCGGATTACCGGGCGGCAACTCCCGCACGTAAGCCAACACCACCTCATGGTCCGCCTCTATGTGGCGGAAGCCGCCCAAGCCGAACACCGGATGGTTCTTGCGAACGCTGAGGATCTGCCGCGTCCAACGCAGCAGCGAGCCCGAGTGGGCCGCCTGAGCCTCAACGTTGGCCATGCTGTAGTTGTAGACCAGCGACTGGATGACCGGCAGGTACAGCTTGCCCGGATCCGCTCCGGAGAATCCGGCGTTACGGTCTGGGTTCCACTGCATGGGCGTGCGGACGGCATCGCGGTCATCCAACCAGATGTTGTCGCCCATGCCGATCTCATCCCCGTAATACAGGAAAGGACTGCCAGGCAAGGACAGCAGCAACGCGTTGATCAGCTCGATTTCCGCGCGGGAGTTATCCAGCAGCGGGGCCAGCCTGCGCCTGATGCCGATGTTGGCGCGCATGCGCGGGTCCGGTGCATACCAGCCCAGCATCGCGGCACGTTCCTCGGCGGGCACCATCTCCAGGGTGAGCTCGTCGTGGTTCCTGAGGAAGGTACCCCACTGGGCACCCTTGGGGATCTCGGGGGTTTCCCGCAACGTCTCGATGATCGGCGCGGCCTTCTGGTCGCGCAGGGCGTAATACAACCGCGGCATGATGGGGAAGTGGAAGGCCATATGGCATTCGGGGGCTTCCTCCGTGCCGAAATACTCCACCACTTCATGCGGCGGCTGGTTGGCCTCCGCGATGATCACCCGGCCCGGGTAGTTCGCGTCCACCATCCGGCGAAGGTCCTGCAGGAAGGCGTGCGTTGCCGGCAGGTTCTCGCAGTTGGTGCCCTCCTCTTCGAACAGGTACGGGATGGCATCGGCACGGAAGCCGTCGATCCCCTGATCCAACCAGAACCTGACAACGTCATAGAGGGCCTCGATGACCTTCGGGTTCTCGAAGTTCAGGTCGGGTTGGTGGCTGAAGAACCGGTGCCAGAAGAACTGGCGGCGGATGGGGTCGAAGGTCCAGTTCGACTCCTCCGTATCAACGAAGATGATGCGCGCGTCCTGGTACTTCTCATCCGTATCGCTCCACACATAGAAATCTCCGTACGGGCCCGTGGGGTCCTTGCGTGATTCCTGGAACCAAGGGTGCTGGTCCGAGGTGTGATTCAACGGAAGATCGATGATCACCCTGACGCCGCGGGCGTGCGCCTCAGCCACCAAGCGTTTGAAATCGCTGATGGTGCCGAATTCATCCAGCACCGAGGTGTAGTCCGCGATGTCGTAGCCGCCATCACGCAACGGGGAATGGAAGAACGGCGGCAGCCACAGGCAATCCACGCCCAGCCACTGCAGGTAGTCCAACTTCTCGATCAGCCCATGGAAGTCGCCCGAGCCGTCCCCGTTGGCATCCGCAAAGGCCCGCACCAGTACCTCATAGAAGACTGCCTTGCGGTACCAGTTCGGATCGTGCTGGAGACCTGGGGCGTTCAACTCGAAGGTGTTCTTCGGAGTGAAGTACTGGCTGGGGTTTTGCGGAGAGAAACTCACTAAAGCTGCCTCCGGATGCTTAGGATGTGTGCGGGTTCAACATGGGCGTCCAGGCGGACGTAGTTGTGCTCGCCCCACTCCCAGCTCTGTCCGCTGATCAGGTCGTCCACGCGGAAGCGGCCGTCCTCGTTGAAGTCCTCAGGGTCCAGCTGCAACGCTGCCAGGTCCAGGGACACCGTGCTCTCCCGGGTGCTGTGCGGATCCACGTTGACCACAATGATCAACGTGTCCTTGGTGCCGTCCGGAAGAGTCTTGTGCTTGGAGTAGACAATCGTGGCGTCGTCCGTGCTGTGGTGCAACGTCAGGTTCTGCAGGTCCCCCAACGCCACGTGGTTCTTGCGGATGGCGTTGAGCCGCGTGATGTACGGAGCAAGGGTCCGCCCGGACTCGGCCGCACCCTCCCAGTCCCGCGCCTTGATCTCGAACTTTTCGTTGTCGATATACTCCTCGGCGCCTGGGCGTGCCACATGCTCATACAGTTCGTAGCCTGCGTACACGCCCCACAACGGGCTGGCTGTGGAAGCCAGGGCTGCGCGGATCTTGAAAGCCGCCGGACCACCGTACTGCAGGTACTCGGTGAGGATGTCAGGGGTGTTGACGAAGAAGTTGGGCCGGAAATACGCCGGGCTGACGTGGCTGACCTCGTAGAAGTACTCTTCCAGCTCCGTCTTGGTGTTGCGCCACGTGAAATACGTGTAGGACTGCTGGAAACCGGCCCGGCCCAGGGCATGCATCATGGGCGGGCGGGTGAAAGCTTCGGCGAGGAAAACGACGTCGGGATGCTTCTTGTTGACCTTCCCGATCAGCCACTCCCAGAACCAGACGGGCTTGGTGTGCGGGTTGTCCACGCGGAAGACCTTCACCCCGTGGCTGATCCACAAGAGCACGATCCGCAGGATTTCCTTCGACAGGCCGGCGGGATCGTTGTCAAAGTTCAGCGGGTAGATGTCCTGATACTTCTTGGGCGGGTTCTCGGCGTAGGCAATGGAACCGTCCACACGCGTGGTGAACCATTCAGGATTCGACGTCACCCAAGGGTGGTCAGGGGCTGCCTGCAAGGCGAGGTCCAGCGCCACCTCGAGTCCCAGCTCGTTGGCGCGCGCAACAAAAGCATCAAAATCCTCAAACGTCCCCAGCTCGGGGTGGATGGCGTCGTGGCCACCGTCCTTGGAGCCAATGGCCCACGGCGAACCCGGGTCGTTGGGCCCCGGAGTCAGGGTGTTGTTGCGTCCCTTCCGGTGCTGGAAGCCGATCGGGTGGATGGGCGGCATGTAAATGACGTCGAACCCCATCTCCGCCACGGCATCGAGCCGCTTCGCCGCAGTACGGAAATTGCCGGACGTCCACACCCCGGTGTTGTGGTCGAAGACTGCGCCTTCAGAACGGGGGAAGAACTCGTACCAGGCTGCCCGTCCCGCCAGGTCACGTTCCACCTGCAGGGGAAAACGTTCGGAAACGGTCACCAACTTCCGGATCGGAAGACGTCCGACGGCGGCCAGCACCTCGGCGCTGAACCCTGCGGCAAGGCGCTCCTCGGCAGACTTGGAGGTATCTGCGAGCACGACAGAAGCGGCACGCAGGGTGCGCTTGTCCGCACCGCCGCGCCCGGCGTCGTCGGCTGCTTCGGCGAGGAGGGCCGCGCCTTCGGCGAGCATCAATTCGACGTCGATGCCGGCGCCGATCTTCACCTCTGCGTTGTGGTGCCACGTTCCGTAGCGGTCATGCCATGCCTCGATGACGAAAGACCACGCGCCCGTGCCGCCGGGGGTAATGAGGCCCTCCCAGCGGTCAAGGCCCTTCCACTGCTCGCCCTGGGCGGGGCTGAGGCGCACGCGCTGGCGCTCCCGACCCCTGGGGTCGAGCAGCACAGCGGACACGCCGAGCTGGTCATGGCCTTCGCGGAAGACCGTGGCACCAACCACAAGGTCCTCCCCCGGCAAAGCCTTCGCCGGGAAACGGCCACCCTCAACCACCGGCTGAACAGCGGTGATGGGGAACCGGCCGAAACGAAGTCCGTCGGTGATGTCCGTTTTCGTCTTGGATTTCAGGGCGGTGATGTTTCGCACGGTATTCGTCACAAGCACGACGTTAGCGACAAAAATCCCGAAATGCTAAGCACACGACCTTTCTCCTCTGCGCAAGATGTCTTTTACCTAAAAGAAACCCAAAGCAGTTCCGGCAGCCATGCCAGTCAGTTAGTGTGGCGCTCGTGAAGGCAATTCGAAGGTTTACAGTCCGTACCGTCCTCCCTGAGCCCATCAGGCCCCTGGCCCGCTTGGCGACCAACTTGCGCTGGTCCTGGCACAGGCCCACCAGGGAACTTTTTGCGAGCCTCAACCCGGCTCTCTGGGAGGCCTCGCAACACGACCCCATAGCCCTCCTGGGGTCGATCAGCCGCGAACAGCTGCAGGACCTCGCCAACAACGGGGAGGTAGTGGAGCGCGTACAACACGCCGCATCCGACCTCGACCGATACCTCAGCGAACCGCGGTGGTACCAGGGACTTGGGGACGACGCTCCGGCCTGCATCGCCTACTTCTCACCGGAATTCGGCATCACCGAGGTCCTGCCACAGTACTCCGGTGGCCTCGGCATCCTGGCAGGCGACCACCTCAAAGCCGCCTCCGACCTCGGCGTGCCGTTGATCGGCGTCGGCCTCCTCTACCAGGCTGGCTATTTCAAGCAGTCCCTGTCCCGGGATGCCTGGCAGCAGGAAACCTATCCGGTGCTGGACCCCGACGGCCTTCCCCTGACCCTTCTTCGCCACCCCGGCAAGGACGGCGTCCCCGGCAAGCCCGTCCACATCTCCCTGCCGCTGCCCAACGGCCGTGAGCTTCACGCGCACGTGTGGCGTGCCGACGTCGGACGCGTTCCGCTGCTGCTGCTGGACTCCAACGTTCCGTCCAATGACGAAGCTGCCCGTGGCATCACTGACCGCCTCTACGGCGGCGGGGGCGACCACCGCCTGCAGCAGGAGCTGCTTCTCGGTATGGGTGGCGTCAAGGCGCTGCGCGTCTATCAGGAGCTCACCGGCACGCCCGCGCCCGAAGTGTTCCACACCAATGAGGGCCACGCAGGTTTCCTGGGAATCGAACGCATCCAGGAAGCGATGTCGGACCCCTCCGATCCCCTCAGCTGGGACGAAGCCCTCGCCGCGGGACGCGCCTCCACCGTCTTCACCACGCACACGCCCGTGCCCGCAGGCATCGACCGCTTCGAAACCGTGCAGATCAAGCACTTCTTCGACGCCGGCCTGGCGCCCGCAGTGCCAACCGACCGGATCCTGGAGCTCGGCCGGGAAAACTACGACGGCGGCAACCCCTCCGTTTTCAACATGGCCGTCATGGGCCTGCGCCTCGCGCAGCGGGCCAACGGCGTCGCCAAACTGCACGGCGTGGTTTCACGCGAAATGTTCGCCGGCCTCTGGCCCGGATTCGACCACTCCGAAATTCCCATCACCTCCGTCACGAACGGGGTCCACGTCCCCACCTGGGTGGACCCGCGCATCTCCTCCCTGGCCCGGCACCAGTTCGGCGCCGAAGCGGAAGCGCTGGGACGCTGGGACCTGGCCTACAACGTCAGCGACGAGGACGTGTGGGCGCTCCGCCGCGACCTGCGCGCCCAGCTCATCGACGACGTTCGACGCCGCCTCCGGGCTTCGTGGAAAAAGCGCGGCGCCGCCGATGCCGAACTCGGGTGGACCGACTCAGTGCTGGACCCCGACGTCCTCACCATCGGCTTCGCCCGCCGCGTGCCCACCTACAAGCGGCTCACCCTTATGCTGCGCGACCCCGCACGCCTGAAGGCCCTGCTCCTGGACCCCAAGCACCCCATCCAACTGGTCATCGCGGGCAAGTCCCACCCCGCGGACGACGCCGGCAAGAAAATGATCCAGGACCTGGTCCGCTTCACCGACGACCCCGCAGTCCGGCACAGGATCGTGTTCCTGCCCAACTACGACATCGCCATGGCCCGGACCCTCTTCCCGGGCTGCGACGTCTGGCTCAACAACCCGCTCCGCCCGCTCGAAGCCTGCGGCACCTCCGGCATGAAGGCAGCCATCAACGGCTCGCTCAACCTGTCCGTCCTTGACGGCTGGTGGGACGAAATGTACGACGGCGAAAACGGCTGGGCCATCCCCACTGCCAACAACAACGCCACCGCCGACGAGCGCGACGACATCGAAGCATCCGCGCTGTACGAGCTGCTGGAAACCCAGGTGGCACCGCGCTTCTACGGCACCACCGTAGCCCAGGGTGCCGGGGCCGCAGGTCCATCCGAATCCAGCCGCGAAACCGTGCCCACCCACTGGGTGTCCATGATCAAGCACACCCTGGCCAACCTCGGCCCGGCCGTATCAGCGGAACGCATGCTCCACGACTACGTCAACAACCTCTACTGCCCCGCCGCCGTATCCGGGCGCAGGGCCGTCGCCGAAGCCCACAAGGAAGCCAAGGAACTCGCGGCCTGGACAACCAAGGTACGGAACGCCTGGCCCGAGGTCGTAGTGGAACACGTGGACTCCGTGGGTGTTTCCGAAGAACCCCAGGTTGGCGACACACTGCAGGTCAACGCCTACGTGGCCCTCAACAACCTGACACCCGACGACGTCTCCGTGGAGGTCGCCTTCGGCCGCGCCGAGGAATCGGATGAGCTCGAAGACATCGTGGTGGCCGAACTGGACTCCGTGGAGGACCTCGGCAACGGACGCCACCTCTTCAACGGCTCCCTGGTCATCAACCGCTCAGGCTCCTTCGGCTACACCGTCCGCGTGTTCCCGAAGCACTCGGCGTTGGCTTCCAAGGCTGAACTCGGATTGATCGCGAACGCCTAGTCCTTAGCCAATCGACATCCGCCGGATGTCAGTCATCCTCCGCGTGCTGGCTCGTTCCTCGCCTTTGACGCACGCTTCCGGATAACTGGCATCCGGCTTTGTTGTCCAGCTAGCGGGTGCGCTGCGACTTGAGTTGTTCAGTTCTCGAAAACCGCGATGACTGCCAGATCGCGTCCGGCGTAGCGCTCTGCGTCTTGCAGGATCTCGCAGACCACGCCGAAGGAGCGGTCCGTTCGGTAGGCTGCCGGGACCTGCCAGATCATGGTGACCGGGCCGCCGTCGTCCTCTGACAAGGCGTCCGCGTAGTCGTGCAGGGAGTCATTCAAGGCGTCCAGGTTCACGCCGTAGAACTCGGGGAAGTCGAGGACCTGGGCGAAGACTTCCAGCACTGACTGCTTGGTGTTGGCCGGCGGTACCAGGAGGGTGCGGCGGCCAGCGTCGGAGACCTGTTCCTGGAGTTCTTCGAGGGTCCAGGTGTCTGCTGAATAGATTTTCATGGGCTCCTACTTGCCTTCGACAATGAACTTGAACGACACGTAATGGTCGGCGGTGTAGTACTTCGCGGTGTCCTTGCCCACGATGATCCGGCGGGCGCCGCGGTTGGACGCTCCGGGGGTGACTACGGTGTACTCCCTATAGAAGCCACTCGCCTTCTTGGGGAGCAGACCCTCAAAATTACCGAAATTCCCGTCATCTTCACCGTACGGGTACGGGCCGCCTTTCGCGATGAGTGCCAGCGTCTGCCGTGCCTCCTTGGGGAGTTGCGACGCGTTGATCGTGGGAAGCGTAGACGGGTTCGCCACGGCGGCACGTGTCGTTGAAACGGAGCCAGGTTCCGGCGTCGTGGTTTGTGCGCTTGAAGGCGCCGGCGGTGCGGTGGAGGGGGCCGTCAGGGCGCCGCCGCCCACCATGGCAACCACAAGCACGACGACGGCGATCACCAGTCCCGCGAAAGCCACCAGTTTGCTGCGGCTGCGGTTCATGTGGAAGAACTCCCTGTTCGATCAGTGGCTAGGTGCGGTAGATGTTGATGGTGTTGGCTTGCAGGATATCCCGCTCACCTGACGCTACCAACGCACCCTTGCGGCGCTCATGCAGCACTGACGTGGTGAAGCGCAGTTCAAACATCCGTTTGCCGATGCCCGTTTCGCTGAGGATCTCCGGCAGGACCATCTTCACGTCCTGGTTGCTGCCGTTCACGACAATCAGGCCCCGGACCTCGCTGTCCTCGTGGCCCATCAGCAGTTGGACCGAGCGGACGTTGGGGTCGTTCCAGCGGGCTGGAGTCATCCGTTTGCCCTTGTCGTCGAACCACTGCAGGCTGGCGTCGTTCGCTTTGCCGGGGAAGCTTTCCGGCTGGTGCCGCAGGAACCAACGGCGAAGCCTGACCAGCTCCCGTGTAGTCCGGAACATGGCGTTGGCTTCCTGCGTGCGGCTCCAATCCAGCCAAGCCGTTGGATTGTCCTGGCAGTACGCGTTGTTGTTGCCCTGCTGCGTCCGGCCAAGCTCGTCGCCGGCCGTGATCATCGGTACACCGAAGGACAACAGCAACGTGGCCATCAGGTTGCGGATGGACAACGAACGGGCGGCAACAATCGCCTCATTCTCGCTGCGGCCTTCCACGCCATGGTTATAGCTACGGTTGTCGCCGTGGCCGTCGCGGTTCTGCTCCCCGTTGGCCTCATTGTGCTTACGGTCGTAGCTAACCAGGTCCTTCAACGTGAAGCCGTCGTGGGCCGTGATGAAGTTGACCGAGGCCAAGCGCGTCCGCCCGGACGATGCGAAGAGGTTGGCTGAACCAGCCATGAGTTCCGCCAACGACGCCACGGAGCCGCCTTGGCCGCCAGCCTCAATGGCGGCGCGGTCGGAGAGCCAAAAGCGGCGTACGCCGTCGCGGAAGTGGTCATTCCAGTCCGACCACCCCTGCGGAAAACGGCCTGTTTGCCAGCCGCCGTAGCCCACATCCCACGGTTCAGCGATGAGTTTCACTCCCGACAACACCGGGTCCTCGGCGATGGCCTGAAGGAACGGGTGCTGGGGGTCGAACGTGTTCCCGGCGTCGCGGCACAGGGTCACCGCGAGGTCGAAGCGGAACCCGTCCACATGGAAGTCGTTCACCCAGTAGCGCAGGGAATCCAGGGCAAGGTCCACCACCACGGGATCGCTGAAGTCCAGGGTGTTTCCGCAGCCGGTGGTGTCCAGGTAGCGTCCATGGGCGTCGTGCCGGTAGTAGCGCTGCTCCGCCAACCCCCGGAAGCTGATGGCGGGCCCATCAGGCCCGGCCTCGGCCGTGTGGTTGTACACAACGTCGAGGATGACCTCGATGCCGGCCGCATGCAGCAACTTGATCATGCCCTTGAGCTCGTCCTGCACCGCGTGCGGGCCGGCGTTCCGGGCGGCCTCAGTGGCGTAGTCGGCATGCGGGGCAAAGAACGCAGCCGTGTTGTAGCCCCAGTAGTTGGTCATGCCGAGGTCCTGGAGGTGCGACTCATCCAAGTGGAAGTGGATGGGCAGCAACTGAACCGCGGTAATGCCCAGTTCCGTGAGGTGCTGGATCATCACAGGGTGCGCCATCCCCGCGTACGTTCCGCGAAGGTGTTCCGGGATCTCCGGGTGAAGCATGGTCTGGCCGCGGACGTGGGCTTCATAAATCACGGACGTCCGCATCGGTGTCCTGGGCGGCTGGTCGTCGCCCCAATCAAAACTGTTGTCCACGTGGACGCTCGTGAGGAACTCGCCCCGCTGGTCCACAGCGCGACCATAGGGATCGAGCAGCAGCCGGTGCTCGCCGTCGTCGTCCAAATCCAAGGCGGGAACCGGCATGGGGAGGCCGGCCTCCGAAGGCGCCTCGCGGAAACCATAGCGGGTGCCCGGGGGCATCCCGGCGATCAGGCCGAAATGCACGCCGTCCTCAATGTTGGGAAGAACCTGGGCGCGCCACGTCCCGCCGGGTGCTTGGAAGGCCACCTCCACCTGTTCCAGGTCCGGCGCAAAGACGGCCACATTCACTTCATGGTCCTGCGTTTTCACCGCATCTGAGAGGCCGGGCTGGGGTGTGCTCAGTCCGAGGGGCCGTGGCCGCGACGCATCGACGGCAGCTGCTGTGTCAAAAATAGGCATAACCATTGATTGCAAGTTTAGTTCCACGCCCACTATGTGCCGCGCCAGG
>Ga0256898_1000785_pt1 | contig 11011 bp, 10 predicted proteins | sample MC6MC0686MT_FD_186333 | JGI IMG/M metagenome (GOLD analysis project Ga0256898, IMG submission 186333) | Metatranscriptome of enriched soil aggregate microbial communities from Iowa State University, Ames, United States - MC6-MC0686-MT... | ecosystem: Environmental > Terrestrial > Soil >... | reverse complement strand
GCGACAAGCGGATCCCACGACAAAGAGAAACAAGAATACAAAGAAGGGATTTATAAACGCAGAAAAGCAAAAACCCAGCCATAGGCTGGGTTCTTTAAATCGTGGTGCCCGGACTCGGAATCGAACCAAGGACACAGGGATTTTCAATCCCCTGCTCTACCGACTGAGCTATCCGGGCAACGGAGCGCATTAAACCGCAATCACGCCCTATCGTCAACATTATTTCGGGAAAAGCTGTTCAACTGCCTAAGTTTGCGGCAATCTGTCCGTTTTCGCCGCGAAAATGCACAAATCTTCCAGACAGTACCTGTGTGATACGGCAATGCTGAGAGTAAGAGGAGGGCAGTATGACGAATGACTGGCTTGAACTGCGTCAGCATGCAGATACGGGTATTGAGACGATTAAAGCGCATTTCGAAGGGCATGCCTATGATCCACACTGGCATGATAGCTATCTGGTAGGGATAACCCTCTCCGGCACGCAGCAGTTTCACTGCCGCCGTGAGCGACATCGTAGCCAGCCGGGTGATGCATTTTTGCTTGAGCCCGGAGAGATCCACGACGGCGATGCGCCTGTAGAGGGCGGCTTTACCTATCTGACCTTCTACCTGGATGAGCGCTGGCTTACCCGTGCGCTACAGGGGCTGTACGAATCCACTCCCGGGCATTATTCACTCCACTTTGCCCAAACGTTGACTCGCGAGCCGCAGCTGGTGCGCGCTATCGGTGAGACATTCTCTACTCTACATAATGATGAGATGAAAATCCTTCAGCAGAGCACAATGGACGATCTGCTCTCCCGCATCACCGCCCATTGCCACTGGCATAAGAAGCTCCCGACTCAGTTACAAAGCGCTGCTGTGGCACATCGTGCACGCGACTACCTTTATGCCCATATCGGCGAGAACGTGGGGCTGTCAGACCTTGCGCGCGAGACGGGCACGGATCGCTTTACCCTGACGCGCTGTTTTAAGCGCGAGTTCAACCTGGCGCCACATGCATGGCTTATTCAGCTGCGTCTGGCAAAGGCCCGACAGCTGCTGGCGCGCGGCGAGCAGCCCGTTGATGTGGCTGCGGCAGTGGGTTTTGCCGATCAAAGCCACCTGGGGCGTTGGTTTCAGCGGGCGTACCGTATCTCTCCGGCATACTACCGACGGTTGTGCACAAACCTTCCAGACGTTTCCAAAAAATAACGGCACATTCATGGCTCTAATAAAAAGGAGCCACCGTGAGTTTGATACCCTTTCTGTTGTTCGCTTTTGTCGCCTCCATTACGCCGGGACCAACCAATATTCTGGTGCTGACGAACAGCCAGTACTTTGGCGTAAAAAATACCGTACCTGCTATTCTGGGCGGGTGTATCGCGGCCAGTGCGATCGTGCTGGTATCAGGTGCGGGCGCAGGGGAAGTGCTGCGTCAGTATCCTTTGATACGCCAGATAATGAGCTGGGCGGGCGTGCTGTGGCTAAGCTGGATGAGCTGGCAGCTGTTTAGCGCCCCGGCTGCCAGTCTCTCCGCTAAAAGTCCTGTCCGATTTACTGCTCAGGCAGCGGCGCTACTGCAGATCGTGAATCCGAAAACCTGGTTGATGGCGCTGGCGGTCGTCAGCCTGTTTGCCCCGGCGGGCGACCATGCCTTGCGGGATATTGCGCTAATGGCGCTATGGTTTCTGCTGATCTCGATAGCCTGTTTGATGTGCTGGGCGTGGCTGGGTAAAGCGGTGAATCGAATTTTTCGCACCACCGTGGCGATGGTGCGATTTCAGCGTCTGATGGCGCTGTGTCTGCTCGTCTCCGCCTGGGCGGGCATGCTGGCCTAGGTCAGTGCTCCGCCCATACGGCACTGGGCAAAGCGCAGAATATCTTCCGCCAGGCGGTGCGCCGTATCCACATCGGCCTGGCTACGGTTCACCAGCATGCGGCTCAGGCAGCCCTCCAGCACCAGCTCCATCTGTTTCGCTACCATTGCCGGGTCATCCACTTCAAGCCGCGTCAGCAGCTCGTGGGTGAAGTCATGCGCCGCACGTTTTTGCTGATCCGCCAACTGGTGGATAGGATGACCTGGATCCGGAAAGTATGTGCAGGCGGCGATGAACAGACAACCCGGGTAGCGGTTGTTGCTGACGCATTCCGTCAGGGCGGTATAGCGCGCCAGCAGCTTTTGTTCCACGGTCAGTTCTTCATTCAGCATCAGCTGCCTGCGCCAGACATCAACCTGCTGGCTGAGGTAGCGCAGGGCATCATAAAGCAGCGCCTCTTTATCTGGCCAGAAGCGCTTAAGTTCATCCAGGGGGTAATCGATACGGTCGGCTACCATCTCAAGCGTGGTGCTGGCTATCCCTTGAATCTCAAGCAATTGCAGGGCTTGTCCCAGTACGTCTTCACGTTGCACGGTTATCTCCTCCGCTATTCCCAACGGTTTGTCCCGTCTAAAGTGTTGTTTACGGTTGGCGATTGCGCAAATGCGCGCTGAATGCCGCTGCATCCATAAACCCGGTTACACGCTGTTCTGGCTGCTCTTCACCCCGTTCATTAAAGAACAAAATGGTGGGCAGGCCGAGAACATTAAGTTGTTTCAGCAGGGCCTTATCCTGCGCATCGTTGGCGGTAACGTTCGCCTGAAGAAGCACCGTCTCTTTCAGGGCGCGTTGCACCTGCGGATCGCTAAAGGTGTATTTTTCAAACTCTTTGCAGGCGACACACCAGTCGGCATAGAGATCGAGCATGACCGGTTTGCCTTTCGCCTCCGCCAGGGCGCTGTTGAGTTCATCCACGTTCTTAATCTGGGTGAAGTTCAGATGCGCCTGCGTCTGACCCACGGGTGAACCAAACGCCCAATCCTGCAGCGGGCGTACGCTCACCAGCGCGGCGGCGAGCAGGATAATTTGCACCAGACGCATCCACGGCCGTTTCGCTCCCAGACTGGTGATAAATGCCCAGCTGAAGAACGCTACGCCGAGCATGGCCCACAGGCGCATACCCCAGACGTCGCCGAGGATACGCTCAAGGAGGAATACCGGCAGAGCGAGGATGACAAAGCCAAACGCGGTTTTCACCGTCTCCATCCACGGGCCGCTTTTCGGCAGCAGGCGGTTGCCAAATACCGTCACCAGGATCAGCGGCAGACCCATGCCTAGCGCATAGAGATAAAGCGTCCCGCCCCCAAGCCACATGTTGCCGCTCTGGGCGATATAGAGCAGGATGGCGCTCAGCGGGGCGGTGGTGCAAGGGGAGCAAATTAATCCGGCGATGGCCCCCATCACAAATACGCCGCCTGCCGAACCACCCTGCTGGCGGTTACTCATCAGCGTTAAGCGAGTTTGCAGCGCAGACGGTAGCTGCAGGGTAAACAGGCCAAACATCGACAGCGCCAGCAGGATGAAGACAATCGACAAGCCAATAAGCACGTAAGGATGCTGAAGCGCAGCCTGGAACTGTAGCCCGGCAGCGGCAACCACAAGGCCAAGGGCAGTATAGGTCAATGCCATACCCTGGACGTAAATAAAGGCTAACAGCAGGGCGCGTGCGGTGGAAAGCCGTTGCTTACCTCCCAGCACGATGCCAGAGATGAGCGGATACATCGGTAGCACGCACGGGGTAAAGGCAATACCAATGCCAATCAGTAAGGCCCAGAGCGCTGAGAACGGCAGGTCTGTGCGGTCTTCGCTCTTCTCGCCTGAGGGGAGAGGGGAAACGGCAGCCGTCGCTTTCACTTCGCTGAGCGGAACAACCTTCGTTTCCGGCGGATAGCAGAATCCGGCATCCGCGCATCCCTGATAGGTCACCGTCAGCGTCGCGCCTTTATTCGCCTGATTCACCGTGACGGGCACGCTTAAGCGCTGGCGGTAGATTTCACTCTTGCCGTAGAACTCGTCCTTATGCCACTCGCCTGCGGGCAGCTGTAATGCCCCCACGTTTGCCTGGGCAGGGGTAATGCTCACCTGCTTGCGATAAAGGTAGTAGCCCTCTTTCACCTGCCAGGTGAGGGTAAGGTCGTGCTGGTTTTGCTGAAAATCGAAAACAAACGCCTGGTCGGCAGGGATGAAGTTCGAACGGCCGGGCGCGTCAAACAACCCGGCAAATACTGATGTGCTGCACAGCAGCAGGATCAGCGTAAGGAAGCGTTGAGCCATGAGAGATAATCGTTATCGCCATGAACCACTGGCAGAACCAGCAGCTCCGGGGTTTGGTAAGGATGATGAGATTTGAGGCAGTCCAGGAGAGCCTGCTGATTCGCCAGATTGGTTTTGAGCAACATCTGAACTTCGTACTCTTGCTCCAGCTTGCCTTCCCAGTAATAAAGAGAGGTGGCACCGGGGAGGAGCGTTACGCAGGCGGCCAGTTTTTCAGCCAGCACTTTGGCGGCGAGATCCTGGGCAGAGGCTTCATCAGGGGCGGTACACAGTACGACAACAGCATCAGGCGTGTTCACAAGTCGACCTCCTCATCACGAAAGGCTTCACTATATCACGCAAGACAACGGGTCATTAATGAAACGGGCCGCAGAGCGGCCCGATTTTAACTATTTTTACAACCCTTAACGGTTTACAGCACCACGCCGCCAATGATAAAGCCGAGGATCACGCACAGTGAAATGGCGACCACGCCCGGGATCAGGAACGCATGGTTAAACACGTATTTACCGATGCGGGTTGACCCGGTGTCATCCATCTCTACCGCTGCCAGCAGGGTTGGGTAGGTAGGCAATACGAACAGGGCAGAAACGGCAGCAAACGAGGCGATGGCGGTTAACGGCGTTACGCCCAGCATCAGTGCCGCAGGCATCAGCGCTTTGGTGGTCGCCGCCTGAGAGTAAAGCAGGGTCGCAGCGAAGAACAGCACGACCGCCAGCAGCCACGGGTAGTTGTGCAGCAGGTCGCCGGCGACGGTCTGGATGTCGCTAATGTGCGCTTTTACAAAGGTATCACCAAGCCAGGCAACGCCGAGGACGCATACGCAGGCGCTCATGCCGGATTTGAAGGTGCTGGCGTTCAGCACTTCACTGGTGTCGATTTTACAGGTGATGCTAATCAGCGTCGCGATAGTCAGCATAAACACGACAATCGCTTCGTTACGCGGCAGTACCGGGTTCTGGATCAGACCTACGGTATCGCTGATCGCGGTCGCGTAGAACATGACGGCGACGATACCAATCAGGAACAGCAGCACGGAGCGTTTCGCGTGTGGCTTCAGTTCGAAGACCTGGCTGCCGCGCAGGCTCACTTCACCCTTGGCAAGGCGTTCCTGATAGACCGGATCGTCTTTCAGCTCGGCACCGAGGAAGTTACACAGCACGGCGGTAATCATCACCGCAATCAGCGTGACCGGAATACAGATCGCCAGCAGCGTCAGGTAGCTCACACCCATTGGCTCAAGGATACCGGCGAAGAACACCACTGCGGCTGAAATCGGCGAGGCGGTAATCGCAATCTGAGACGCCACCACCGCGATAGAGAGCGGACGAGACGGACGGATACCCTGTTCTTTCGCCACTTCCGTAATCACCGGCAGCGTGGAGAACGCGGTGTGACCCGTACCGGCGAGAATGGTCATAAACCAGGTCACCAGCGGGGCAAGGAAGGTAATGTATTTTGGATGGCGGCGCAGCATACGCTCCGCCAGGCTTACCAGATAGTCCATACCGCCTGCCACCTGCATGGCGGCGATAGCGGCAATAACTGCCATGATGATTTCAATAACGTCAAACGGGATTGCGCCGGGTTTAATCTGAAAGATAAGGGTAAGAACGAGCACCCCGAGACCGCCGGCAAAACCGATGCCGATACCCCCGAGTCTTGCTCCCAAATAAATCGCCAACAAGACGATGACGAGTTCTGCTCCAAACATAAGGACCTGCCTTGCTTATTAACAAGTTGATATTGAATTGTTGTATTTCGGTAACACCTAAAAAGAAAAAAGGCACGTCACAAGTGACGTGCCTTAAGAAGCCTAGCCTGAACGGTTACTGTTCGCTTTCATCGGTATATCGTTTCGCTTTATATGCCGGGTGCATCAGGTTCTGGGCCGAGAAGATATCGTCCAGCTCAGCTTCGGTCAACAGCCCGCGCTCCAGCACCACTTCACGTACGCTCTTACCGGTTTCGGCACAAATCTTACCGACGATGTCACCGTTGTGGTGACCGATGAACGGGTTGAGGTAGGTGACGATCCCGATGGAGTTATAGACATAACCCTCACAGACTTCTTTATTCGCTGTGATGCCGTTAATGCATTTTTCCAGCAGGTTGTAGCAGGCGTTCGTCAGGATGTGGATAGATTCAAACATCGCCTGGCCAATCACCGGCTCCATCACGTTCAGCTGCAGCTGACCCGCTTCAGAGGCCATGGTCACGGTTGTATCGTTACCGATGACTTTGAAGCAAACCTGGTTCACCACTTCTGGCACAACCGGGTTCACCTTGGCTGGCATGATGGACGAACCGGCCTGCAGTTCTGGCAGGTTGATTTCGTTCAGGCCAGCGCGCGGACCGGAAGAGAGCAGGCGCAGGTCGTTACAGATTTTGGACAGTTTCACTGCCAGACGTTTCAGGGCGCTGTGTACCATAACGTAGGCGCCGCAGTCGGACGTCGCTTCAATCAGGTCTTCTGCAGGCACAACCGGCAGGTTAGAGACTTCAGCCAGCTTCTGTACCGCCAGCTGCTGATAGCCGTCCGGGGTGTTCAGACGCGTACCGATGGCGGTTGCGCCCAGGTTCACTTCCAGCAGCAGCTCGGAGGTGCGCAGCAGGTTTTTGGTCTCTTCGTTAAGCAGCACGTTAAATGCGTGGAATTCCTGGCCGAGCGTCATCGGCACCGCGTCCTGCAGCTGGGTACGACCCATTTTCAGGATGTCCTGGAACTCAACCGCTTTACGCTGGAAGCCATCACCCAGCTGGTTGATCGCATCTACCAGTTTCACTACAGAGGCATACACCGCGATACGGAAGCCGGTAGGGTAGGCGTCGTTGGTGGACTGGCATTTGTTAACGTGGTCGTTCGGGTTCAGGTACTGGTATTCACCTTTCTGGTGACCCATCAGCTCCAGGCCGATGTTTGCCAGTACTTCGTTAGTATTCATGTTGACGGAGGTGCCCGCGCCGCCCTGATAGACGTCAACCGGGAACTGGTCCATGCATTTGCCGTTGTTCAGCACTTCATCGCAGGCCGCGATAATCGCATTTGCCGCGCTTTTAGGAATGGTTTGCAGCTCTTTGTTGGCCAGTGCTGCGGCTTTCTTCACCATCACCATGCCACGGACAAACTCAGGGATGTCGCTGATTTTGCTGTTGCTGATGTAGAAGTTTTCAATCGCTCTCAGAGTGTGAACACCGTAGTAGGCATCCGCTGGAACTTCCCTGGTACCCAACAAGTCTTCTTCGATACGAATGTTGTTTAACATGTGAACCTTCTTTTCAAGCTGCCGATGGATTGTACTAAACACACAGTATTTATGTGGTTTTGAATATTTTCTGGCCGACGATTATTCCCTCAATCAGCCAGATGCCCGAGATCATATGCTGATGATAGCGAATTGCCGTAAGCTGGATCACTTATTATCGACCCGATTCCATGATAATTATTAATCTGTGAAATGAGTCACCGCTTTAATATTTCCAAAAAAAATATCCGTGCAAACTGATTGAATTTTCGCTAACCGTCACCATCTCATACAAACGCGCGTCGCGAACACATTCAGACAGGGGCCCGAGGGCACCTGCCACACAGGAGATGCCAGTGCGCTGGATACCGTTTATTGCTTTCTTTCTCTATGTTTACATCGAGATTTCCATTTTCATCCAGGTTGCCCACGTGCTGGGCGTCCTGCTGACGCTGATTCTGGTGATTTTCACCTCCGTCATCGGCATGTCGCTGGTGCGTAATCAGGGTTTCAAAAATTTCCTGATAATGCAGCAGAAGATGGCTGCTGGCGAAAGTCCGGCAGCAGAGATGATCAAAAGCGTCTCGCTGATCATTGCGGGGCTGCTGCTGATTTTGCCGGGCTTCTTCACCGACTTCCTCGGCCTTCTGCTTCTTCTGCCGCCGGTGCAAAAACACCTGACCATGAAGCTGCTGCCGCATCTGCGCTTTAGCCGTATGCCGGGCGGTGGTTTTAGTACCGGGCCAGGCGATACGTTTGAAGGGGAGTATCAGCGTAAGGATGAGCAGCACGACCGGTTAGATCATAAAGACGATCGGTGATGTTGTTGCCCGGTGGCGCTTCGCTTACCGGGCCTACGGATTCTGCTGTTTCGGTAAAAACAGCCACAACCCTGCCAGCATGACAATAGCGTACAGACTCTTCCATCCCACCATTGCCAGCAACAGCAGGCAAAGCACGCCCCCAACGACCGCCAGAGCTTTATAGCGACCTTTCAGCAGGCGGCAGCCCGCGAGCATACACAGCAGATAGATCATAATGAAAATGCCGTTGGCGTAGACGATCAGCGCATCCAGATTGATATCCAGCGCGTAGATACACAGCGAACTCAGGACGCAACAGCCCAGTACGGCATTCAGGGCATTCAAGGGGAGCTGACGTTTAGACAGGCGCGCAAGGCGGCTCTCAGGCCTATAGCGCGCCTGAGACCATACCAGACGGGCAAAGCTCTGGATATAAATATTCAGACTGGCAAAGCAGGCCAGATAGCCGATGACGCAGGCGATCCATAGCGCTTTCACTCCAAACAGCTGCACCACAATGCCGGGGAGCGAAGCGGCGGCAGCTTTATCCGCGCCGAAGGCGTCAAAATGTAACACCAGCACGGTACAAGCCCAGTAAACCGTACCTGCCAGCAGCAGGCCAATCATCAGCGCGCGCGGGAAATCGCGTTCAGGCTGCTTAAATTCCGACGCCAGATGAGCAAAGGCTTCCAGGCCCACAAAACACCAGAACATGACGGAGAGGGCGGCGAAAAGCTGTGAATGGTCGACGTCGGTCACCGCCGGGAAGGGAATGTCTTTCAGCGCGATATCGCCCGCCCACCAGATGACGGCAATCAGGGCAACAATCATTACCGCAACCAGCGTTTGCAGATTCGCGCTCGAGCTGGCACCGCGAGAGCCTACCCACCAGACGATAGCCAGCGTACCCAGTTCGGCCAGCAGCAGCTGCTCGTCATGCCAGCCAAACAGCGCCTGACCAAAGCCGGTCGCAATATGCAGCGCCGCAGGGAGACCAACCGGAATAACGGAGAGAAACAGCCAGCCGGTCACACGCTCCATTCGCGGGCCAAAGGCCAGCCCGACAAAATGCGCCACGCCGCCCGCGCTGGGGAAATGCCGTCCCAGGATGGCAAACACAATGGCTATCGGGAAAACCAGCACAATCAGCACCGGCCACGCCCACAGGCTGTTATTTCCTGCCACCAGTGCCGCCAGTGCGGGTACGGCAAAAACGCCCGTCCCTAACAAGGAAGTAGAGAGCAGGCCAACGCCTTGCGCCAGCCCCAACTCCTGCTTGAGTCCACTCATTGACATCGCCCTGCCACTACCAAAAGAGAGGCGATGGTAACACTTTCGCAAATTTTTTTTTCAACTCCCCCTTGAAGGGGTAAAAAGCTATCCCCATCTCTCAGGGCACTAGTCGGAAAACCGCTTGCGGGCCGGCGTCATCCATAACTGATAATGACTTTCTCAAAGGAGAGCTATCAATGAGTATTCGTCCGTTACATGATCGTGTGATCGTCAAACGTAAAGAAGTTGAAACCAAGTCTGCTGGCGGCATCGTTCTGACCGGTTCTGCAGCAGCCAAATCAACGCGTGGCGAAATCATCGCTGTCGGTAAGGGCCGCATCCTGGAAAACGGAACTGTGCAGCCACTGGACGTTAAAGTTGGTGACATCGTAATTTTCAACGATGGCTACGGCGTGAAATCCGAGAAGATCGACAATGAAGAAGTGTTGATCATGTCCGAGAGCGACATTCTGGCAATTGTTGAAGCGTAATTTACGCACGAGAATTTGAGGAAATAAGAACATGGCAGCTAAAGACGTAAAATTCGGTAACGACGCTCGTGTAAAAATGCTCCGCGGCGTAAACGTACTGGCAGATGCAGTTAAAGTGACCCTGGGCCCGAAAGGCCGTAACGTAGTGCTGGATAAATCCTTCGGCGCGCCAACCATCACCAAAGATGGTGTTTCTGTAGCACGTGAAATCGAGCTGGAAGACAAGTTCGAAAACATGGGCGCGCAGATGGTGAAAGAAGTTGCCTCTAAAGCGAACGACGCTGCAGGCGACGGTACCACCACCGCGACCGTACTGGCGCAGGCGATCATCACCGAAGGTCTGAAAGCCGTTGCTGCGGGCATGAACCCAATGGATCTGAAACGTGGTATCGACAAAGCTGTCACTGCCGCTGTTGAAGAACTGAAAGCGCTGTCCGTACCGTGCTCTGACTCTAAAGCGATTGCTCAGGTTGGTACTATCTCCGCTAACTCCGACGAAACCGTAGGTAAACTGATCGCGGAAGCGATGGACAAAGTCGGTAAAGAAGGCGTGATCACCGTTGAAGACGGTACCGGTCTGGAAGACGAATTGGACGTGGTTGAAGGTATGCAGTTCGACCGCGGTTACCTGTCCCCATACTTCATCAACAAGCCAGAAACTGGCGCTGTTGAGCTGGAAAGCCCGTTCATCCTGCTGGCTGACAAGAAAATCTCCAACATCCGCGAAATGCTGCCAGTTCTGGAAGCCGTTGCAAAAGCAGGCAAACCGCTGGTTATCATCGCTGAAGACGTTGAAGGCGAAGCGCTGGCAACGCTGGTGGTTAACACCATGCGCGGCATCGTGAAAGTGGCTGCGGTTAAAGCGCCTGGCTTCGGCGATCGCCGTAAAGCGATGCTGCAGGATATCGCTACCCTGACTGGCGGTACCGTCATCTCTGAAGAGATCGGTATGGAGCTGGAAAAAGCGACCCTGGAAGACCTGGGCCAGGCGAAACGCGTTGTGATCAACAAAGACACCACCACCATCATCGATGGCGTGGGTGAAGAAGCCGCTATTCAGGGCCGCGT
>Ga0256898_1000773_pt1 | contig 11195 bp, 8 predicted proteins | sample MC6MC0686MT_FD_186333 | JGI IMG/M metagenome (GOLD analysis project Ga0256898, IMG submission 186333) | Metatranscriptome of enriched soil aggregate microbial communities from Iowa State University, Ames, United States - MC6-MC0686-MT... | ecosystem: Environmental > Terrestrial > Soil >... | reverse complement strand
GGCGTCGCCCAGACCCTCCAGGCTCTTGCCGGTGCAGTGATCGGTATCCTGGCTGGCTGGGCCATACAGTCCCTGGCGCTCCGCCGCAGGGAAGGATCCTTTCATTCGTCCAGCCTTCGGGAGACCAGGTTCCTGATCGGCACTGTGGTGGGGGTCTTCGCCGTCGGGCCTTTGCTGACGCAACTGACCGGCACGTGGGAGGTCGGGCCGCTCTCGGTGGTCTCCGAAGTCATGCTCCAGGCAAGCCCGGACGCAGACGAAGTCCAGGAAGCCTGTGGCAACGACAGGAACTGTGTGACCCTGCAGGGGATCGTGGGTGTCCAAAGTTTTGGCGCGGCCATCCTGACCCTGATCCCGGTCCTGCTTCTGCTGGTCTGCGCTGAAGGGCTCAGGCGTGGCCGCCGGCTCGCCTACCGCCTGACGTTGGTCATCCAGGCGTACTTGGCCGCTGTTACCGTCCTGTCGATTCTTCAATACGTGACAGATCCCGAGGTCACCATGGGTGACGACGACTTCGGCTACCTGCTGCTGTACGCAGTACCGGCAGTCCTGGCCCCGGTCATCATCCTGACGCTGCTCCTGGGAAACCGGCATAAGTTCCGGGTAGAGTCCAGCGATGCCGGATACCGCACCCTGGGGCGGACTTCGCTCACCCTGGCCGTCGCCGCCGTGGTGCTGTACATCGTTTTTTGGTTCCTGGAGGGCAACCCGGGACGGTCCACCCTGCTGGACCTGGCCGGGCAACTGACCCATATCCTGGTTCCCTTTCCCGTGCCCTTCGTTGTCGCCCTGCCCCAAGGGCTGCTGAGCACCGTCCTTTACGGCTTGGGCGGAGACATTATTTGGCTGTGCATCCTGGTGCTGGTCCTGAACAACTTCAGGCGGTTCCGGGCAATAGCCACCGATCCTGCCGCGGACCTGGGACATGCCCGCGAGCTGCTGCATGACGGTGGCGGCACTCTGTCATGGATGACCCTTTGGGACAACAACCAGTACTGGTTCACTCCGGACAGGCGCGCCGGCGTGGCCTACCAGGTCCATAACGGGGTTGCTTTGACGGTAGCCGGGCCGATTGGGGCCACGGAACATCACGGGGAGGCAGCCACGGGATTCCTTGGCCACTGCTCCCGGCTGGGGCTGATCCCCTGCTTCTACTCGGCGACGGACGAGCTGGATGCGGCGCTTCTCCCGCAGGGCTTCAGGAAACTTGAAGTTGCGGAGGAGACACTGCTTAACGTGCAGGCGATGACCTTCAAGGGCAAAGAGTGGCAAAACGTCCGCACGGCATTGAACCGTGCGGACAAGCTGTCCATCAAGGATTACTGGTACCACTACCGGGACATGCCTCCCGGGATCAGGGCACAACTGGCGGAGATCTCCGAGGAATGGGTCGCCGACAAAGCCCTCCCCGAGATGGGGTTTACCCTTGGCGGCCTGAACGAACTCAAGGATCCTGAAGTCCTTTGTTGCGTGGCGGTGGACGACGATGGCCTGGTCCACGGAGTGACCAGCTGGTTGCCCGTCTTCAGCAACAGTGCCATCTCCGGGTGGACCCTGGACTTTATGCGCCGCCGCACCACGGGATTCAAGGGCGTCATGGAGTTCCTCATCGCCTCCGCAGTGACGCATTTCAAGGAAGACGTCCCCAGCATTTCACTGTCCGGTTCGCCGCTCGCCAACAGCGGCGCGGGCGGCGACGACGGCGACCACACTGCCTTGGACCGGGTCCTGGCACTGTTGGGAAATGCGCTGGAACCCATGTATGGCTTCAAATCACTGGCTGCGTTCAAGTCCAGGTTCCAGCCCGAACACCGGACTCTGTACATGTACTACCCGGATCCCTTGGCCTTGCCAGCCATTGGCATCGCCGTAGGCTCCGCATACCTGCCAGGCCTCTCCCCCACGCAAAGTGCGGGACTCCTCCGCCAGATGGTGGCCAAGGAGCCCGCAGCATGACACCCAAGCGGGACGTACAACGATGAATACCTTACTGAAGATCGAAATCAGCGGCCCCGTGGTGATGGCGATCGCTGCAGTGATCGGCCTGGCCTTCTTCCTTGTACTTTTCCTCAAACCATCGGCACGATGGGCCCTCACTGCGGTGCTCGCTGTCGCCGTCGCCGTCCTGGTGGGCTGGTTGACAGTGTGGATCGTGGAGGACGTCATGGACATCTTCCACGTTGGGCTCACGCCACGGGTGTGGTTCTGGGCTCTGGCGTGCTTCGGTGGGCTGGGTCTGGCTGTGGTGAGCTTCCGCCGCAGCCGGCCCTGGCGAAAAGTAGTGGCAGCGGTATCCATTCCCGTGTTTGCCTTGGTGGCCGCCCTCGGCATCAACACCGAGTTCGGGCTGAACAAGACGTTGGGTTCGGCGCTTGGGATCTCCACTGAGGGCACCATCCATCTCAGCAAACCCGACCCGAACGCCTCCAATCCGGCCGGTCCCCTGTGGCAGAACTGGACGCCGCCGGCCACCATGCCTGCCCACGGTAAAGCCGGAACCCAGGTCATCCCTGCCACGTCTTCAGGATTCAATGCACGTCCTGCGGGGATCTACCTGCCTCCCGCAGCCCTGACGGAGAATCCGCCTAAATTGCCCCTGTTTGTGCTGATGATGGGCCAACCGGGGCTCCCCGACCCGCAATACGTCTCTGCGGCCCTGGACGAGTTCGCTGCAAAAAACAACGGACTGGCCCCTATCGCCATCGTCGCGGACCAAATCGGCCCGGATCAGGATGACACGCTCTGCCTGGACACCGCCAAATATGGGAACGTCCAGAAGTACATCAACGAGGACGTCGTCAACTGGGCCAAAGCCAACCTGAACATCCTTACCGACCGCGACCACTGGACCATCGCCGGGTACTCCAACGGAGGCCAGTGCGCCATCTCGTTCGCGGTCAAGTACCCCGATTTGTGGGGCAACGTGGTGGACATCTCGGGCGAGGAATTCCCCGGGGCAGAGGACCCTGCCGGCAACCTGGCGGAGATCTTCGGTGGCAACCAGGCTGCCTATGACGCACAGAAGCCCATCAACATCATGAAGGGCAAGCAATTTCCGCATACTACGGCGGTCTTCACGGCAGGCTCCGACGACATCACCTACGTGGCGGCGGCCAAGGCCGTCTCCGCTGCGGCCCAGGCTTCCGGTATGGCGGTCACCTACTATGAGGTACCTAATGGCGGACACGTGGGAATTGCGCTGAACGATGGCCTCACCAAGGGATTCGAAGTCCTCTATCCCCGGCTGGGGCTGTCCCGTTAGCGTCTGCCCTTTTCCGGGCACCGCCCTGGCGATAAAGTTGAGATGTGCCACATTGGCAAGAATTGCAGCCGCTTCCGGCACCGTGGCAGCGGCGGGATGAGCGCATCCTGCCCCTGTGGTGGGACCGGCTGTGCTCAGTCACCAGTGCGCAGTCGGCAGCCCTCTACGCGGCGGGACTCTTCACGGACGACCGCCGGAGACCCATTGCCCAGTGGTACAACCCGGAAACAGACGCCGCGCTGCTGGTTGCCCCCGAAACCTCGCCTGAGTGGCCCGTCCAAAGGTTCGGCATCTTCTATGCGCCACCGGGCGGCGGCTTCACCCGCGTGTACTCCGCCCCGCACGAATGGCATCCCCGTGAACCCAGAACACCGCCCACGGAGCAGGAATCGTTTGTAGCGGCTGTCGCCGAGGCTGCGCGGTTCCTGCAGGTTGAAATGGATTTCGTCTGAAAAAAGCGGACCCCGCACCAGCGATAAGCCGGCACGGGGTCCTGATGCTCCTCCGACTGGACTTGAACCAGTAACCCTTCGATTAACAGTCGAATGCTCTGCCAATTGAGCTACGGAGGAATGAAGCGCCTACGACTTTAGCAGAGGTTTTACCCGAATGCGAAATCGGCTCCCGATACCCTCCCGGGGTATAAAAAATACCCCCGTACCGGCTAACCGGAACGGGGGTATTGCGCGCTCCTCCGACTGGACTTGAACCAGTAACCCTTCGATTAACAGTCGAATGCTCTGCCAATTGAGCTACGGAGGAATGAAGCGGTTACTAGCTTAACAGGGCCTCGCTGGAAAACGAAATCGAGCCCTCAGCCGTCCGCCCGGAGCGCCCGGCGCTCCATTTCCAGCTGCATCAGCTCCCGGTTCAGGCGCTGGAAGTCCTCGGGGTTTGAAGCAGCATCGAGTCGCTGAAGCTGGCCCATCTTGTCCGCTTTGATCCGCGTGATCTGCAGCTCGAAGAGCCTGGCCAGGATATCGCGGCAATACCGCTGCATGGCCTCCGCAGTGCTGGCCGGCAACGGCGTCACAGCGAGTTCCGAGACCAACGAGCGCAGCGGCTCGGGAACTTCCTGGCGGATCTGCTCCACCCACGCCACAGGATCCCCTGCGTGCGCGAGGCCGGTGGCCCTGATGGCCGCATGGACCGCTCCATACGCAGGGGTGGAGAAGTGCGATGCCTCGAATCGTTCCCACGCACCGCCGCCCAGCACGGCAGGATCCTGGAGGACAACCTCCAGGGCCTGGCGCTCCATGCCAGCCACGGGGTCCCGCGGGTCGGGACGCTGGAAAACGGGACCGGACGACGGCGGCGCTGCCGCCGTCGCCTGCTGTTCAGTTCCGGCTGTCGGGCTACCGCCGGGTGCTCCCCGCTTGGCGGCGGCCCCAACGTACCGGCTGACCTCCTCGATGGGCATCCCGAGCCAGCCGGCGAGTTCACGGGTGTAGCCGGGCCTCGTGGCGGAGTCGCGGATCTGCGCGACCACTGGAGCGGCCTCGCGCAGGGCTGCCACGCGACCCTCCACGGTGTCGAGGTTATGCCGGCGTAGCGATGCCTTGATGGCGAATTCGAAGAGTGGCTTGCGGCTGAGGATGAGGTCACGGACAGCAGCGTCGCCCTTGAGCTGGCGCAGGTCGCAGGGGTCGGCCCCGCTGGGCTCGACAGCCACGTAAGTCTGGGCCTGGAACCGCTGATCCTCTTCGAAGGCCCGCAGGGCAGCTTTCTGTCCGGCAGCGTCACCGTCGAAGGTGAACACCACTTCCCCTCCGGTGCCGTCGTCGGAAATGAGGCGTCGCGCGATCTTGATGTGCTCGGTGCCGAAAGCAGTGCCGCAGGTTGCCACCGCCGTCGAGACTCCCGAGAGGTGGCAGGCCATGACGTCTGTGTAGCCTTCCACCACCACCAGTTGCCGTTCCTTGGCAACGTTCTTCTTGGCAATGTCGATGCCGTAAAGGACCTGGGACTTCTTGTACAGCACGGTTTCGGGGGTGTTCAGGTACTTGGGGCCCTGATCGTCGTCGTAGAGCTTGCGCGCACCAAAGCCGATGGTGTCCCCCGCGATGTCGCGGATTGGCCAGATCAGCCGGCCACGGAAACGGTCGTAAATGCCCCGGTTGCCCTCGGAAAACATGCCGGTCAGTTTCAGCTCGGCGTCGGTGAAGCCGCGGCCACGTAAATGTTTCAGCAGCGCGTCCCAGCCCTGCGGGGCGTACCCGACACCGAAGTGTTCAGCAGCGGCACGGTCAAAGCCGCGGCCGTCCAGGAAGTTGCGGCCCTCCGCCGCTCCGGGCGTCAACAGCTGGGCGCGGAAGTATTCGTCAGCGATTTTGTGGGCGTCCAGCAGCCGTTGACGCTTGCCGACTTCCTCGCGGCTGGGTCCGGTACCGCCGTCCTCGTACCGCAGCTCGTAGCCAATCCTGGCGGCCAGTTTCTCCACGGCCTCCTGGAAGGAGCTGTGGTCCATTTTCTGGATGAAGGAGATGGCATCGCCGTCCTCGCCGCAACCAAAGCAGTGGTACCGGCCCACTTGCGGGCGGACGGTGAAGGAGGGCGAGCGTTCATCGTGGAAGGGGCACAGTCCCTTGAAACTGCCCAGCCCCGCGCCCTTCAGCGTGACGTATCCGTCAACGACTTCCTTGATATCCGTGCGCTGGCGTACTTCGTCGATATCTTCACGTTTGATCAGGCCAGCCACGTCACCATCCTAGTCGCTCGGGCGTGGGCTCCCGGCTTCACCAGAGTGATGGCAGGCTGCCCACCAAACGCTCGTACATGGCCAAGGCAGAGGCGTCGGTCAGCGAGGCCACCTGGTCGATCACCACGCGAAGCCGGGCACCGTCGTCGACGGCGTCACGCCAGTCAGACGCGAACATCGGCTCCAGGTGCCGGTCGCCTGTCGCGTTCAGGACGCCCACCAGCGCGTGCAGCACTTCCCGTTGACGCTCGTACACCGGCTGACGATGGTCCGTGGAAATCACGAAAGTGGTGGCCAGGCCCTTAAGGACTGCGATCTCCGCGACTGTTTCGTCCGGGACCATGAGTTCGGCGTCATACCTGGTCAGGTTGGCCGGCCCGAAATGTCCGCGGGTTGTCTCCATGGCGCTCTGGCAGAACCGGCCAATCAGCTGGCTGGTCATGTCCTTCAGCGCGGCCATGGACTTCCGGCTGCCGTCGGCTTCACGGACCCACACCTTGGTGGCTTCGAGCCGGGCCAGGGCAGCGTCGATCTCCGCGGGATCGTGGTGCGGCAGGTACCACTGCTTGGTGTAGCCCACCACCCGTGCACGGTGGTCGGGGTTCTCCATCCACTTCAACTGGAAGTGGCCGGCAACGATCGCGTCCTCCACGTCGTGAACAGAGTAGGAGATGTCATCCGCGAGGTCCATGACCTGCGCTTCGATGCAGGAACGGTTTCCGGGCGCACCTTCGCGCAGCCACTCGAACACGGGAAGGTCGTCCTCGTAGGCACCAAACTTGCTGGTGCGGTGGCCGTGGATGACCGGGGCGTCCACGGCTGACCACGGGTATTTGGATGCCGCATCCAGGCTTGCCCGGGTGAGGTTAAGCCCCGCTGGGCGACCGTCTTCAGACAGCACCTTGGGCTCCAAGCGGGTCAGCAACCGCAAGGTCTGCGCATTGCCTTCGAACCCACCGATGGTGTGCGCCACTTCGTTGAGCGCAGACTCGCCGTTGTGGCCAAAGGGCGGGTGGCCGAGGTCGTGGCTGAGGCAGGCGGTGTCCACGACATCGGGGTCGCACCCCAGGGAGCGCCCAAGTTCACGGCCTACCTGGGCCACTTCGAGGCTGTGCGTCAGCCTGGTACGCACAAAGTCGTCGGTGTCAGGAGCCACTACCTGGGTCTTCGCGCCAAGCCTGCGCAGGGCCGAGGAATGCAGGACCCTGGCCCGGTCTCGTTCGAAGTCCGAGCGGTAGTTGCTCTTGCGGGGTTCTTCGACCCAACGCGCGGAATCAGCGTCGACGTAGCCGGGAATTGCCTGCACGTAATCGTGTGCGGTTCCGTTGTGGCCAATCATCGCTTCGGTTCCCATGGGTATCTGCCTCCTTCAAGCGCCGGGTGCGGTGCTTCTTGAGCCAGTCTTACACGTGTGAGGCTAGCCGCCCGACACGTCCAGCTCCGCGGCCGAGATATCGGCGCTCTGTTCAGCGTTCAGCTGACGGCTTTCCAGCCAATCCTTGGGCAAGGCAGGCTTCTTGGGCGAGCCGGCCCGGCCTCGGGGGCCTTCTGAATCGACGCCCGGGTAGGGCGAGTCCATGTCCAGTTCGTCAAGGTATCCGCGGAGGACTTCCAGGGTGGGAACGGTGGCGAGTTTAGTGCGCAGTTCGCTGCCAACCACATATCCCTTGAAGTACCAGGCCATGTGCTTGCGGATCTCGCGCAGCGCCTTGTATTCGTCGTTACCGAACGTCTCAACCATCAGTTCGGCGTGGCGATAGACGCCTTCAGCCACCTCCCGGAGTCCGGGGCGGTGCCTTTGGTCGCTGCCCTCGAAGGCTGCCTGGAGGTCTCCGAACAGCCAAGGGCGGCCCTGGCAACCACGGCCCACCACCACGCCGTCCACACCGGTTTCCCGAACCATGCGCACTGCGTCCTCGGCCGACCAGATATCGCCGTTGCCCAGCACCGGGATATCGGGCAAGGCTTCACGGAGGCGGGCGATGGAGGACCAGTCGGCCTGGCCGGAATAGAACTGCGCTGCAGTCCGGCCGTGAAGGGCGACGGCGGCCACGCCCGCGTCACGGGCGATGCGGCCGGCGTCGAGGTAGGTCAGATGGTCCTCGTCGATGCCCTTGCGCATCTTGATGGTCAGCGGAATGCCGCCTTTGGACGCTTCCTTGACCGCTGTGTTGACGATGGACGTGAAGAGGTCGATTTTCCACGGCAGCGCTGAGCCGCCACCGCGGCGGGTCACCTTGGGTACGGGGCAGCCAAAATTAAGGTCGATGTGATCGGCGCGGTCTTCCTCGACCAGCATCCGCACTGCGGCGCCAACTGTTACCGGATCCACTCCGTAGAGCTGCACGGAGCGGACCTTTTCGTCGTCGTCGTGCGAGATGATGCGCAACGATTCCGGCGTCCGCTCCACCAGGGCACGCGAGGTCACCATCTCGGCCACATACATGCCGCCGCCGTATTCACGGCAGAGCCTGCGGAAGGCTGAGTTGGTGATTCCGGCCATCGGGGCAAGGATCACCGGGGTATCCACGGTGATCCCGCCGAGCTTCAATGGCGGGAGCTCGAGCTTTGGTGCGGGGGGCGTTGCTACTACAGTCACCCATCCATTGTTGCAAACGCGGGCAAATCGGGTACCCGGGCCCTCACAGAAGCCAGCCGTTCTCGTGGGCCAACCGTACGGCTTCGGCCCGCGTCCGCCCACCGGTCTTGGCCATGGCCGCCGAGAGGTAGTTCCGGACGGTGCCCTCGGAAAGCATCGCGGCCCTGGAAATGTCCGCCACCGTGCCGCCGTCGGACGCAGCCTTCAGCACCTCCGCCTCACGTTCGGTCAGCGGACTGTCTCCTGACATCAAAGACTCAGCTGCGAGCGAGGGGTCCACCACCCGCAGTCCGTGGTGCACCCGTCGAACGGCTTCGGCCAGCTGCCGCGCCGGGGTGTCCTTGACCACGAACCCTGACGCACCGGCCTGCATGGCCCTCCTGAGATATCCCGGCCTGCCAAACGTCGTGACCATCAGGACATGGCACGACGGCGCCGCACGGCGAACGGCGGCCGCCGCGGCAATACCATCCAGGCCTGGCATTTCGACATCCAGCATGGCCACGTCAGCCGCATGCTCCACCACGGCCGCAACCACACCGGTCCCATCCCCCAGCTCAGCCACTACTTCGATGTCCGCTTCAAGCCCCAACAGGGCAGCGAGGGCACCCCGGACCAAGGCCTGATCGTCCGCGATCACTAACCGGATGGTCATACGTCTACAGCCAATCTGAACCCTCCCAGGTCGCTCGCACCAATACTTACCGTTCCGCCGGCGGTGGCCGCCCGCTCCCGGATCCCGGCCAGCCCGCTGCCGGGTATTCCCGGCCCCGGCCCCACGCCGTCGTCCTCCACCAGAACGGTCGACGCCGTCAACCGGACCCGGCACTGGACGGCGCCTGAATGCCGCACAACGTTCGTGACGCCTTCCCGCAGCACCCAGCCGAAAAGTTCCCGATACTTGGCCGGCACCTGCTCCACTGTCCGGGGAAGGTCGGCTTGGATGCCGGCCGACTCCAAGGCCGTTCTCGCTGCCGCAAGCTCGGCAAGGACATTGACCCCGCGGTAGCCGGCCACCGTAGCCCGGACGTCGGCGAGCGCACCACGGGCCAGCTCCTGGACCTCACTGATCTCCCCCACTGCCCTGTCCCTGGCCGGGCTGTCAGAGGTTGCTTCCATCAGGCGGCCCGCCAACTCCGCTTTGACTGCTATGACGGTCAGGGAATGCCCAAGGATGTCGTGCATGTCCCGGGCCACCCGGCTGCGTTCGGCTGCCACAGCGGCGTCTGCGAGTTCAGTTTGGGCGGCCCGCAGCTCCGTTGTTTGGCGGATCAGCCGCGCGAAGGAGGACATCATGAATCCGAGGGACAAGATGAGCGCCGGCTGGAAGAATGCCTGCTCCGGGTTTCCCTCAGCCAACTCCGAGGCCAGGGAAATACCGGAGAGCGCCATGATCAGGGCGAAGTCAACGCGGGGCGGCAGCGTGGTCATTCCAATGGCGCACGCAAGGAATGGCCAGGTCCACAGCGCTTCCTTGCCCACCAGAAGAATCACCAGGCCGTTGAGTGCCAGAAGCACAGCGACGCACACCAAACCCGTCCGGACGTCCCGGCGTCGACTGAACATCGGCAGGACGGCGTATGCCGCAAAGAACGCCACCAACGACGCCGAGGCCAGAACCTTCCAACTCACGGGCTCGTCCACGGACCATACGAGGTTCCAGGTGGGCCAGGCCCACAACACAATGGAGAACGCCGCGCCGATGAACCATTTGCGGGGTCCGGGACCGCGGAGTGTCTCCCACAAGGACGGGCTGCTCATGGATCCCACCTTAGTCACGGGCGGTCAGCTCAGACACGGTTGGTGTCACGACGGAAGGCCATGGCTGCCCCACCCACGAAAATCGCCAGCCAGACCAGGACATTCACGATCCACAGGGCATCGAACTCCCCGGTGATGGGGCTTCGTGCCAGCTGTCCGATCCCGTAGGCCGGCGTGAATTTGGCGATGGCACCAAACGTATCGCCCATGATTTCAATCGGCATGAAGAGCCCTCCGAGCATGGCCAGGATCGCCAGTGCCGGGCCCAGGATCTGCATGACGTTCTGGCTTGGCATGAGGTATCCCACAAAAAGACCCAGGGCCGCGAACACCAGGGAACCCACCCAGGCCACCAGTCCGGCAGTCAGCCATGTCTGGGCGTCCATGGTCACCCCGGCGAGGGCACCGATCACGAACTGGGCGATCACAGCCACCAAGGAGAGAGTCAGCGCGGCGGCGGCCTTGACGGCAATGTACGCACCGGGCAACAGGGGCGTGAGGCGCAACTGCCTGCTCCAGCCCTGGGCGCGTTCCACAGCCACCTGGCTGCCCGCACCCGTTGCTGCTGTCATGGCCGCGTAGACGGTGAGGCTGATCAGGATGTACTGCCCGTAGCTGTGCCCGTTGGGCAACTGCTGGTTTTTGTTGGACAGGCCGAAGATGAAAAAGAAGATCGCCGGCATGAGTACCGTGAACATGATGGTCCGCCGGTTGCGGAGCATCCTTTTGATCTCAATCCAGAGGAATGTGGTGTTGACGCCGCCCGCAGAGGGCCGGCGGTCCTGCATTGCTGTTCCCTGGCTCATGCCCGGTTCCCTTCCATGGCCGTGGGGGCCGTGACCGGCCCGGCCTCGTCTGCGGTGAGGGCCACGAAG
>Ga0256898_1000770_pt1 | contig 11240 bp, 10 predicted proteins | sample MC6MC0686MT_FD_186333 | JGI IMG/M metagenome (GOLD analysis project Ga0256898, IMG submission 186333) | Metatranscriptome of enriched soil aggregate microbial communities from Iowa State University, Ames, United States - MC6-MC0686-MT... | ecosystem: Environmental > Terrestrial > Soil >... | reverse complement strand
TCGTATATTTGCATCCAATTTTTAATGAGATAGGACATGAATATAGCGCTTGCAGGAAATCCCAATAGTGGTAAGACATCAATGTTTAATGTATTGACTGGATTGAACCAAAAGGTGGGCAATTTCCCTGGCGTAACCGTAGATAAGAAGATCGGCTATACCCAGTTACCGGATGGTAATAAGGCAAAAGTGATCGATCTGCCAGGTACTTACAGCCTTTACCCTAAAAGTGCAGATGAGTATGTGGCCTATGAAACCCTCATTAATCCTTCAGGAGAAGATGTACCTGATGTCATCGTTGTTGTGGCCGACGCCACCAATCTCAAACGTAATTTACTGTTCTGCTCGCAGATCATGGATTTGAAAAAGCCCGTTATCCTTGCGCTGACCATGATGGATATCGCCGGGAAGAAAGGACTTTCTGTTGATGAAAACATCCTTTCCCGTATGCTGGGCATTCCGGTGCTCAACGTCAATCCCAGGGAAGGCAAGGGCGTTCGCCCGCTGAAAGAAGCCATCGTACATGCAAAGAGTGGTGTAGGGGTACTGAAACAACCCTTTGTCACCTTCCCCTCGCTGCAGCCGGGTTTCCTGGAGCAGATCCGTGAAATCACACAGATCGATAATGATTATGCGGCATTGCACATTGCCTGTGCGTCAGAGCGACTGAGCTTCCTGACCGGTACACAACTGGAATCTATTGAGCAGGCAAAAAAAGAATACCAGTTCTCCAAAGCTAAAGTCCAGGCCGCAGAGGTACTGGACCGCTATGCAACTATAGACCAGGTATTGCAATCTGCAACCCGTACCGATGGTCCGGAACATAAAACATCTGTTACTGCCCGTTTAGATAAAATATTACTGCATAAAGTCTGGGGTAACCTGATCCTGATGCTGGTACTCATACTATTGTTTCAGAGTATCTTCTGGCTGGCCTCCTATCCCATGGACTGGATCGATTCCGGATTCGGAATGCTTACCGGCTGGCTCAGTGGTGTACTGCCCGAAGCCTGGTGGAGCGACCTGATCATCAACGGCCTTATCGCCGGTATCGGTGGGGTAGTAGTGTTTGTACCCCAGATCGCCATTCTTTTCGGCCTCATTACCATACTGGAAGACAGCGGTTATATGGCCCGTATCAGTTTCCTGACCGATCGCCTGATGCGTTCGGTGGGTATGAACGGCCGTGCGGCCATGCCTCTGATCAGCGGACTGGCCTGTGCGATTCCTGCTGTGATGGCCACCCGTATTATTGAAAACAAGAAGGAGCGCCTGATCGCCATCCTGATTACACCGCTCATGAGCTGTTCGGCCCGTCTGCCGGTATATACCATACTCATCAGCCTGGTGATCCCCAAAACCAATATATTGGGCTTCCTTTCTTTACAGGGACTGGTCATGATGGGCTTATACCTTTTAGGCTTTGTGATGGCCCTGGTCGTATCCAAAGTGCTGAGCATATTACTGAAAACCAGTAACGGAAGCATGTTCCTCATGGAGCTGCCGCTGTACCGTGCGCCGCGCTGGCGCAATGCTTTACAGACCATGGCCGAGAAAGCAATGATCTTTGTAAAAGATGCCGGTAAGGTAATTATGGTGATCTCCGTAGTGCTCTGGGCATTGGCCTCATATGGCCCTTCAAAGCATATGGCGCCTGTAGAAGCCAGGTATGAAGCGTTCAGGACTGCTCAGGGTGGAGAACTTACCGAGGACCAGAAGATAGAAGAGGCACATGAGAAACTGGAGCACTCTTATGCCGGTATCATGGGCAAAGCCATAGAACCGGCGATTGAGCCCCTGGGCTATGACTGGAAGATCGGTATTGCGCTGATCACCTCCTTTGCCGCACGTGAGGCCTATGTAGGCACTATTGCTACCTTATACAGCGTGGGCGATGCTGATGGAGCCGCAGCCACCTTAAAACAAAAAATGGCACAGGCCCGTCACCGCGATGGTAGTCCGGTGTATACTCTGGCTGCAGGCAGCTCGCTGCTGGTCTTCTACGTATTTGCCATGCAGTGTATGAGCACCCTCGCTATTGTGAAGCGGGAGACAAAAAGTTGGAAATGGCCCCTGATTCAGTTCGCATATATGTCCGGCTTGGCGTACATTTGCGCATTAATTGTTTACCAGGTTTTAAAATAAAGATTCATGAACAAATATTTACTGGCCATTATCGGGGTATTCCTGGCTTTATGCGGAATGGTATATGCCTTTGATGCATCCCAGCCGGGCAGTTACGACTTCAATGCCTTACTGATCGGGAATGGCGTATTAGCCATCCTTTCTGCCGTAACCTATTTTATGGTGACCGGTGCACTGAAGAATGATAATCCCAATGCCTTCATCCGCGCCAAAATGGGCAGCACGATGATGCGTTTTTTCCTGTGTGTGGTATTATTCATCGGTTACGCATATGTGCATGGAAAGGCGGGTATCAAGCCAACAGTATTCATGTTCCTGGGTATGTACGTGATTTATTCTATTCTCGAGTCTGCGGTATTGTCACAGAAAGGGAAGAAAAAAGCTTAAGACCAAGTCCTGATGAGTGCAGAGAAGTTGAGTTTTGATGCGTTTGGCCGGTATCTGCCACAGGGCACTTTAGATAAGGTAAAGCCCTGGTTTCAGCAATATACTATAAAACTGATCATCACCCGTGAGCGGAAGACCGTACTGGGCAATTACCGTCAGCCGGTAAAAACAGCCCCTTTCCACCGGGTTACCGTTAATGGTAACCTTAATCCGTATTCATTCCTGATTACCTTACTGCATGAGTTGGCCCACCTGGAGGCCTTCGTGCGCTATCATAACCGCATAGCCCCGCATGGTAAGGAATGGCAGGATATTTTTCGCAATATTTTATCCGGTTACCTGGGGCAGGGTATCTTCCCGCCGGCACTGGAGCAGGCAATCAATACATCATTGCAGGGGCTCAAAGCCTCATCCTGTGCCGATCCTGCTTTGTACAAAGCCCTTGCGCTGTACGATGAGCCGGGTACAGATGGCCTGGTCTGGGTAGAGCAATTGCCGGCTAATGCACAATTTGTGACCAAAGAGGGCAGGGTATACCAGCTGCTGCACAAACGCCGCACACGCTACCTCTGCAGAGATCTGCAGACCCAGAGAGATTATCTCTTTGCCGGAGTAGTGCAGGTGAAGCCGCTGGGGCAGGAAAGTAGCAATTAAAATTTGTCAATTTAGAAATAATTAAATACCTTTGCAGTCCGAAAAAATAAGGGCCACCTTTTAGACGTACTAAAAGATGTCCATTTGCAGCCCTTAGGCATAATCGGTTAATCTTATTAAAAAACATTTTTTATGGCAACATCAAACATTCAGAACTATGAGTTGATGATCATCTTCACTCCGATCTTATCCGAGGAAGATTTCAAAGCTGCTCAGAAAAAGTTCACTTCTATCATTTCAGAAAATGGTGGTGAAATGGTTCACGAAAACCCATGGGGTCTGCGTTCTTTAGCGTACCCTATCCAAAAGAAAACTACAGGTTTATACACAGTAGTTGAGTACACTGCACCAACAGACGTTAACGCTAAAATTGAAGTTCAATTGAACCGTGACGAGACTGTAATGCGTTACATGCTGACTCACCTGGATAAATTCGCTGTAGAGTATAACACTCGTAAACGTAACAAAGCTTAATCCGGGCCCGTTACATTATTCGTAAACTAATTTTCATTCAACCACAATTTTATTAAAATGGCTAGAAATAACGATATTAAATACTTGAGCAGTACTCGTATCGAGAACCGTCAAAAAAAATACTGCCGTTTCAAAAAATTAGGTATCAAATATATTGATTATAAAGATGCTGAATTTTTGAAAAAATTCTTAAACGAGCAAGGTAAAATGTTACCTCGTCGTATCACCGGTACTTCCCTGAAATACCAACGTAAATTAGGCCATGCTATTAAAAAAGCACGCCAAATGGCAATTCTGCCTTATGTTACTGACTTATTAAAGTAATAAAAATTTTAAACAATGAAAGTAATCTTAATAAAAGAAGTAGATAATTTAGGTGGTGCGCATGAAATCGTTGACGTTCGTCCGGGATACGCTCGTAACTTCCTGATTCCTCAGAAATATGCTATTGAAGCTTCTACATCTAACCTGAAAATCCAGGAAGAGCGTCAAAAGCAACTTGCTAAAAAAGAAGAAAAATTACTGGCTAACATTGCTAGCGTTAAAGCTGCTCTGGAAACTCCGGTTAAACTGACTGCTAAGATCGGTGAGAATGGTAAAATCTTCGGATCTGTTACCTCTATCCAACTGGCACGTGCGATCCGTGAGCAAAAGCAATACGAAATCGACCGTCGTCGTATCTCTATCTTAGACGAAATTAAAGAAGCGGGTTCTTACAAAGCGCAAATCGACTTTGGTAAAGATCACCTGGTTGAATTAACTTTCGACGTAGTAGCAGAGTAATTCTTGCACAATATATTTTAAACAAAGGCCAGCATTTGCTGGCCTTTGTTGTTATGTAGAAAAGTGGATGAGTTCTTAGGGAAAATGTAAATAAGCCGCAACGTGGAGATCGTGGCTTATTTGTTATTAATCCCCGTTAGAATAATAGTAGTTTTTACCATATTTATTCTCAATATTTATATGGCCATTTTTTGCAAGCACTCTTGTTCCCCAGATTGAAACCTTTTGTACCGTACATCCTACAGCATCTGCAATCTCTCTAGCTGTCATAGCTTCTTCTTTATTTAATTGTGATATTAAACCTAATATTTTGATTTCAACTTCAGCATAGTTGCCCTCCGTTTTTGGTGATTCAAGATGAATTATCTCAATTAGCTTTTCATCATCTTCAAAACATCTTTTAATTTTATGTTTAATAAGCTCTTTCTCCTCATAAATTGTTTGACATAAAGGACATTTATAGCTTTTGGATTTTGATTTTGTAAAATATGGATCAAACTGTGATAATACATTGTCAAACACAAACCTGATAGGAGAATAGTCATCTTTTTTATCTGCATATTTGATATTGTATTCATTACATATATCAAAATCTATAGAGTATAAATTGTAGTTTCCTCCGTGTTTTGATGCAACATTTTCGGATAGAAAATGAATCAAAAAATTTTCACATAAAACATTTAAGTAATCCTTTCTGATAGGATCTATCATAAAATGGCTGGCTGCTCTATCAGAAAATTTGTTTTTTTCGGAAATTGCTTTTTCAATGATAGAATTCCAAATATCCATATAGTATCCCGGAATTAATCGTCTTTTTACGCCACCTTGAAACTGTTTTTGATAAGTTTTTCTTGCTGAGCTAATTCCATAGTTAAGCTCTGCTAGCCCAATTTTAAGATCATTTTGAGATGCTTGAGCCTGAACGAATGCATTCTGCAAAATGATTCCAATGGTTCTCGATACTCCAATCGCTTCACGAGATAACCTATAAAAAACTTGTTCTTTGGGAGCTTTAAATATATCTCCATAATTTAATTCTGGACAAAATATTTCGATTCTTTTTAACACTAGTTTATCTACAAATTCTTGTATTCGGGTCATTGCAGCAATAGCACCTCCGTATCTTTCGACATAGTCGTTAAAATCTAAAGGGATATGAAAAATGTCTCGGCCAACAATGATTTTTGCACCAAAGTCATATCTATCCGTTATTACACCTACTTTAAAGAACATTCCTATTCGAGAACCAAGAAACGTTTTTAATAAAGAAGAAAATTTTAATTGAGCATTACTATTCAAATCGGAATATTCGTCTATAAAAACATAGATACTTTCAATTTTTGCTTTCCTTTTGATTTGATTTATTTTATTTAAAAAGTCTTGAACATTTAAACCTCTTAATTGTGTATAGCTTAGGTTTTTTTCTGATTCATCTACGTAATATTCTTTATTGGATATATTTAAGTCTTTCGTAGCTAATGATGCTGATGATTCTAAACCCTCAGTCTTTTTAATCTTGTCTGTTATTTTAAGATCCCTTTGGTTATATAATGTAATGCCATCCACTAAGACTTTTTCAATATAGTCTAAATCGTCTAATGCTGGATTTGCTTTTCTAAATACCAATAAAAAGTTCTCATCAAACATTAATTCAAGCTGCTTCTTCAAAGATTCTATTATTTGTCTAATAAAGTGAACTTCTATTAAGTTTAAATCATTTTCTGTATCAAATAGATCATTGCAGGTACTTAAATCAATATAAATAGGTAAAACTTTTTTTTCGCCGAAGATCGAAGGTTTATTCTTCAGCTTTGGCGAAATCGTTTTTAAACATTCATAATATCCTCTAAGTAGATTCGTCGTTTTTCCGGTTCCTCGTCTACCAGATATGAAATTATCTTGTTTCTGTAATAGGCCTTGGAGTATACCAAAATAGTCAATGAAATAATGCTCTAGCTTTTCTAATTCATTAATCTGATCTAGAGTAATGTAATCTGCTCGAAGTATAGAATCAAATGCTTCTCTAAGCTTTTGTGTTTGTTTACTGTTCATTTTTGAAATTTGAGCTATTAAGTTTGAATTTACTTATTGAATATATTAAAAGTGTAAAGAATTTATACTGATTGCAAGGGTGTTTCTCCCGTTTTTTGATGTGTTTTTTCCGGTAGGGTACAGTTCACACTTGAATCCTTTTCTTAACCTAAAATTTTGCTGCTATTTTGTCAGTTAATTGTCTGGATTATGTAATTTTGTAGCTTATATTTTTGAACAATGTTAGAAACGCATAATAAGACAATGGATGAGGCTCGCCAGGGCGAGGCTTATGGGGGACAGCTGGAAGCTGAAAAGAAGTTTGAGAAGCATTTCTATATCGAAAGTTATGGATGTGCAATGAATTTTAATGATAGTGAAATCGTTGCTTCTATCCTGAACGAACATGGGTTCGGAGCAACAAAAATCATAGAAGATGCCAACCTGGTGCTGGTCAATACCTGTTCTATCCGCGAGAAAGCAGAGCAAACCGTACGTAACCGCCTGGTGCATTTCAAAGGATTAAAAAAGAACCGTCCGGATATGCTGGTAGGCGTGCTGGGCTGTATGGCCGAACGCCTGAAAGCTAAGTTGCTGGAAGAAGAAAAACTGGTAGACCTGGTAATCGGACCGGATGCATACCGTACCCTGCCTAACCTGATCGCAGAAGCCGAGACCGGTCAGAAAGGAGTAAACGTACTGCTGAGCCGCGAAGAAACCTATGCCGATATTGCACCGATACGTCTGGACAGCAATGGTGTAAGCTCATTTGTGAGCATTATGCGTGGCTGTAATAATATGTGTACTTTCTGTGTAGTACCATTCACCCGTGGCCGCGAGCGCAGCCGTGACCCGCAGTCTATCCTGCGCGAAGTGCAGGACCTGGTAGACAGAGGGTATAAAGAAGTAACCCTGCTGGGACAGAATGTGGACAGCTATTATCATACCAATGATGATGGCTCTGAGGTAGTGAACTTTGCCAACCTGCTGGAGCTGGTGGCACTGGTTTCCCCTAAACTGCGGGTACGCTTCAGTACCTCGCATCCTAAAGATATTACGGATGAGGTATTGTTTACCATGAAAAAGTATGACAATATCTGTAACAATATCCACCTGCCGGTGCAGAGTGGCTCTACGCGCGTATTGCAGCTAATGAATCGTACCTATACCAAAGAGTGGTACCTGAAGAAGGTGGACCGCATCCGCGAGGTCATCCCGGATTGTGCGATCACCTGCGATATCATCTGCGGTTTCTGTACCGAGACGGAAGAAGATCACCAGGAGACCCTGGAAGTAATGGCGTACAGCAATTACGACCTGTCTTATATGTATATCTATTCTGAAAGACCAGGTACACTGGCCGCTCGTCGTTATGCAGATGACGTGCCGGATGAGGTAAAAAGCCGTCGCCTGGATGAAGTTATTGCCCTGCAACGTAAAATGAGTGCGGCCATCTTTAAAAGCGATATCGGTAAGACATACGAGGTGCTGATCGAAAATACCAGTAAACGTAGCGAAGAGCATTGGTCCGGCCGTAACAGCCAGAGCCGTGTGATCGTATTCCCTAAGGGAGAATACAATTTACAAAAAGGCGATTATGCAACTGTCAAAGTTACCGATGCGACCAGCGGCACACTGATTGGTGAAATTGTTGCTGTATAGTATCCTAAACTAACCCATTATGGATTTACAATCGATTAAGAACAGATTTGGCATTATAGGTAATGATCCCACATTGAACTATGCACTGCAGGTAGCGGCCCAGGTAGCCAACACCGATCTGAGCGTACTCATTATGGGAGAGAGTGGTGTAGGTAAAGAAATATTTTCGCAGATCATACATAGCTTGTCTTCCCGCAAGCATAATCCCTTTATTGCGGTCAACTGCGGTGCGATACCGGAAGGCACGATCGACTCAGAGCTGTTCGGACACGAGAAAGGTTCGTTCACCTCTGCCAGCGATCAGCGTAAGGGTTATTTTGAATCCGTAAACGGTGGTACCATTTTCCTGGATGAGATCGGGGAGATGCCTCTGGGTACACAGGCACGCCTGCTGCGTATGCTGGAGACCGGCGAATTTATCCGTGTAGGTTCCTCCAAAGTACTGAAAGCAGATGTACGTGTAGTTGCAGCAACCAATAAAGACCTGCTGAAGCTGACACAGGAAGGTAAGTTCCGCGAGGATCTGTATTATCGTCTGAATACGGTTCCCATCCGCGTTCCGGCATTAAGGGAGCGCAGAGAAGATGTATACCTGCTGTTCCGCAAATTTGTGATCGATTTTGCAGAACGCTATAAAACCACTCCGATACAGTTAGATGATGAGGCACGCCACATACTCATGTCCTACCCATGGCCGGGCAATGTGCGTGAGCTGAAAAATATGGCAGAGCAGATCTCCGTATTATCTACCGATAAATTAGTAACAGCAGACCGGCTGAACAATTTCCTGCCAAAGGCAGCACAGGGCAGTAATATGCCCATGCTGGCCGCCCCGGCAGAGTCTGCACCAATGAAGTCTTTTACAGCTTCAGAAAACGCAGGAACCACAGAGCGGGAGATCTTGTATAAGCTATTCTTCGACCTGAAAAAAGATTCTAACGATATCAAACAATTATTGTTTGAACTGCTCCAGCAACAGAATACCGGCGCTGGTATGACGGGTAGCATGACCAAAGTAAATAATGCACCAATGTCCGGAGATGGATTTTCCATGCCGAATTACAGCAGCCAGAATGCAGGACCTATCGTTACCCCGGAGCAGAACAGTTATGTTAGTTATCCTCAGAATTCCGGAGCCCCGGTGATCCTTAGCGGCCCAGATAGCCTGGATCATCATGAAGAGGTAGAGGAGTCTCTCTCCCTGATCGACAAAGAAAGAGAGCTGATCACCAAAGCGCTGCAGAAACATAAAGGCAAACGTAAGGATGCGGCTCATGAACTGGGCATCTCGGAAAGAACTTTATACCGTAAAATTAAAGAGTACGATATAGACGAATAAATTTCGTTTCACGCTGTAAAATACAGTACATTTATACCTCTGTAAAAAACTTAAAAACACTAAACTTATGCGCTGGAGAGGAGAACGCGAAAGCGATAATGTAGAAGATCAACGCGGGATGAGCGGTGGTGGCCGTCTTGCCGTCGGTGGCGGTATCGGTACCATTCTTATCGTAGTGATCGGATTACTGATGGGCAAAAGCCCGACCAACATCTTCAGTGATGTAATGCAGAACAACAGCCAGAGTTCTTCGTATGAACAGACGACTACGGCCAATCCTGCAGATGATTCTACTGCACAGATGATCAAAGTCGTACTGGCCAGTACAGAAGATGTCTGGAGCGAGATCTTCAGACAGGCAGGAGCCAGTTACCAGGCACCCAAATTACGCATGTTCAGCGGTGCAACGCAAACCGCCTGCGGACAGGGACAGCAAGCCATGGGACCATTTTATTGCCCTGCGGATACGAAGGTCTATATCGACCTGAGTTTCTGCGATGAATTAAGAACAAAATTTCATGCACCCGGCAATTTTGCAGTAGCCTATGTTATTGCGCACGAGGTCGGACACCATATTCAGAACCTGATGGGCACCTCCGAGAAAGTGCAGCAATTAAGAGGCCGCGTGAGCGAAGCCGAATACAACCGCTACTCTGTAGCACTGGAGTTGCAGGCCGATTTCTATGCCGGTGTATGGGCTTACCATGCACAACGCATGCGCAATATCCTGGAGCCGGGCGATCTGGAAGCCGCGCTGAAAGCGGCTAATGCCATCGGTGATGATAAGCTGCAGCAGGAAGCACAGGGCTATGTCGTACCCGATGCCTTTACACACGGTACCTCCGATCAGCGTATGTTCTGGTTTAAGAAAGGATTCCAGACCGGAGACCTGAACCAGGGCAATACCTTTAAGGCACTGGGGCTGGCCAGCTAAGCCATCCATCTTTAGTATTATTATTTAAAATATTACCGACATTGTCTATTATAGTTAAAGACCTGACCCGCCATTATGGCGAACAGGTAGCGGTTAATCATATCTCATTTGAAATAGGGAAAGGAAGCATCGTAGGATTCCTGGGGCCAAACGGTGCCGGAAAATCAACCACGATGAAGATGCTGACCACCTATGTTCCGCCTACCTCCGGAACAGCCTCCGTCTGCGGTTTTGATATTGTGAACAATGTACAGGAAGTACGTCGCCACGTCGGCTACCTCCCAGAGAGCAATCCACTGTATTACGATATGTATGTACGCGAATACCTGCACTTTGCAGCAGGCGTACACCAGCTCAGCCATAAGAAAAGCAGGGTAGATGCCATGATCGATATGACCGGCCTGGGCAAGGAAGTCAATAAAAAACTGGGACAATTATCCAAAGGATATAAGCAAAGGGTAGGACTGGCGCAGGCGATGATCCACAATCCCGATGTGCTGATCCTGGATGAACCGACCAGTGGTCTGGACCCTAATCAGCTGGCCGATATCCGTGACCTGATTGTACAGATCGGGCAGGAAAAAACAGTACTCTTATCTACGCATATCATGCAGGAAGTAGAGGCCATGTGCAGCCGGGTAATCATCATCAATGACGGCAAGATCGTTGCAGATGATGCAATCGGTACCATACAGGCACACCAGAGTAATAAGAATACACTCATTGTTCAGTTCGACAAACCGGTTACGGAAGCCGCTTTACAGCAGCTGCAGCAACTGGAGTCAGTGAAACAGCTCGAGGGTAACCGCTGGGCTTTACAGACCGCACAAC
>Ga0256898_1000762_pt1 | contig 11279 bp, 9 predicted proteins | sample MC6MC0686MT_FD_186333 | JGI IMG/M metagenome (GOLD analysis project Ga0256898, IMG submission 186333) | Metatranscriptome of enriched soil aggregate microbial communities from Iowa State University, Ames, United States - MC6-MC0686-MT... | ecosystem: Environmental > Terrestrial > Soil >... | reverse complement strand
GTTGGCCGCGATCGATGCCAGCGACACGCCGCGCCAGGCAGAACTGCCCCTGACCCAGGAACACGCCCTCATCCGGCCTGCCGACGAATACGCCGATCTGTTCACTCGCTGTGCTGACGCGCAGCCCATCGCGCCTTGCATCAACCCGAGTACCCACCATGACCATGAATGAGATCGAACGCGCGCTGCGCGAGTTGCGCCTGTCGGGCATCGCCGATACCTTGAGCACGCGCGTGATGCAGGCCCAATCCTCGCAGCAGCCCTTCCTGGAGACCCTCGCCTGCATGCTGCAAGATGAACTCGATCGGCGTCGCACGCGGCCGACCGAACGACGCTTCAAGCACTCCAGACTGGACGAGCGCGTCACGCTTGCCGACTTCGACTGGCGATTCAATCCGAAGTTGCCGCGCCAGGCCTGCTTCTAGTTGCACACGTTGAAGTTCATCAGCGAAGGCTCCAACGCCCTGATCATTGGCAAGCCCGGCACCGGCAAAAGCCACGTCGCCAAGGCAGTGGCCTATCAGGCCACCTTGCAGGGCACGACGTGCGCTACGTCGAAGCGGACACCGAGTTCGCCCGCTACGGCCTGACCCAAGCCGAGCAAGCCCAGATACTGCGCACCTGCATCGAGCCCGCTCTACTGGTGCTGGACGACCTCTTCTTGGCCCGGCGCATCAGCGAAGCCGGTGCCGAGTTGCTTCAAACCGTTGTGCACCAGCGCTACAAGCTGCGTCGCAGCCTCATCGTCACTTCCAACCGCGTCGTGCAGGAGTGGGGCAAATACCTCGGCGACGCGACCGTGGGAACCACCATCCTGGATCGCCTCATGCATCGCGCATCCATGCTTGAGTTCGAGGGCAAGAGCTATCGCCTCAAGGAGGCCGCCGCCCGTAGTGCATTGCGCACCCCCGAAAACTCATAATCCCTCACGTCCTGCCCTGGAGGAATTTACCCGGCCAAAGGTGGAGGAAGTTGAAGGGGCCATCCGGGCACGCTCGAAGCCAAGCTCCATACGCGTTGCGTCACTCATGGCGCGGCGGCGTGGTTCGGTGCCGGCTCGCCAATACGCGGAAACGTCTATGCTGCTCCTTCTTCTTTGTACTTGTATTCAGTGTAGCGGTAGCCACCGTACTTGTAGCCATAGCTGCCGTAGTGCCTGCGCGAGAGGTCCATGCCGTTGAACACCACTCCATTGACCTGCTGACCTGCATGCGCAAGGCGCTTGACGCTCTCCTTCAGCTCACCCAATTGAGTCAGATTGTCGCGGGCAACCAGCAGCACGACACCTGCATGCGCCGCGACCGCTGCAGCATCGGCGGCCACCAGCACCGGCGGGCTGTCGATCACCACCAGGTCGTAGCGTTCCGAAAATGCATCCAGCAACTCTCGCAGTGTTGACGACAGCATCATGTTGGCAGGGTTGAACGGGTAGGCGCCCGTTGTAAGGACGTCGAGATTAGGGACCACCTGGGCATGGATCGCCTGCTCGGGTGTCAGGTCGCCTGCCAACACATCCGCCAAGCCGCCCTTGCGCGGCAGCCCGAAGGCCTTTTGAAGATGCCCCTTTCGCAGGTCGGCGTCGATCAGCAATACGCGTTTGCCGGCCTGCGCCATGATGACGGCGAAATTGCCGGAGACAAAACTCTTTCCCACGCCAGGCGTCGCGCCGGTGATGAGCACGCGGTTGTTGCCGGTCTCCATTAAAGTCAGTTGCAGAGAGACACGCAGATTGCGCAGACTTTCGATCGCAAGGCTCTCGGGAGAGGTCACTGCCAGCAATTGCACGCCCTTAGCGCCGCCGGCGATGTGCTCCAGTATCGTTTCCTGTTCGAGAGCCAATGGCACCACGGAATAGACATTGAGGGCGAGACGATCCTCGATTTCTTGCGGGTTCTGGATACCGCTTGAAAGCTTGCTCCGAAGGATGGCAGTTGCCACGCCAGCCAGTAAACCCAGCACCAAAGACAATGCGACGATCAGCGGTTTCTGTGGTTTGACCGCTTTTCTCGGCTCTACCGCCGTATCAAGCAACCGCACGTTGCCGATCTTGCCTTCCTTCACAAGACGTAGTTGCAGCGAGCTATTGAGCAGCGATTTGTAAAGTTCGCCATTGACGCGCACATCCCGTTCGAGCCGCAGTGCGTCGCGTTGGACGGCCGGCATGGCGCTGACGCGGGTCTCGAGGCCATCCATCTCATGACGGATGGCCGCGATCTGGCCGTCGATCATTTGGACTTTGGGGTTGCTCTCGGTGAAGCGCGAGAGCAATTCGCGTCGCAACTGCTGGGATTCCAACAGCTTGGTCTGTAACTGCACTGACATGCTCAGAGCAGCCTTGGCCTCTTCATCGAAAGCGACCGTGCCGTTCTGGTTGCGAAAGCGTGCATATGTGTCTTCCGAGTCTTCGAGCTGCCGCTTGAACTCAGGCAATTGTTTATCAAGAAATTCAATGGTTTTTTCAGCTTCGGCGGCTTTGCGTTCAACGTTCTGGCGAACGTATTGGGCCCCGATTTCGTTGAGCGTGCTCCGCAGGCGTTCACGGTTGCTGTCTTCGAGCGAAACACTGATCACGTTCGACTGTTTACCCTGCTCCCCGAGTTGGAGGCGTCGTTGAAGATTCTCAGTCGTGGTGAGCAACGATGCACGTGAGACCAGAAATTCGGCCCCTGGTTTGCCTTCGAGTCGCGATACCACCAAGGTGATGGCTCCTTCGGGAAGCTGCTGGTTGAGCACCTTGCCGACAGTGCCGGTCAATGGTTCGGCAAGATCGGGATGACTCAGCGTGTATTGATCACCGGCCAGCGCGGTGATCGTGAAGGGCTTCTGGTCTTCGAACGTGGAAGGCACGTCGAACTTGGCAATGTTGACCGTTTCGGTGCCAGAAACGTAGCCTCCCATGCCAAGAAAGCCGGGGCTCGACAGTTCCTTGGCGCGCCTGGAAAGCCACTCGCCGATGAGCGGCAAATATCGCGGCTGCGCATCGATGTACAGCTGCTTTGCCTCGATGGCGCCTCCGATGACCATTCGCGAACGAATGATCTGGATTTCGCCTGTGGCCGGTGTCTTCACATCGAAGAGATTCGCGGTGTCACCAAGAAAGTTCTTGGCGTCTGGAGCGGAGTCTTCAACTTGAATCAAAAGGTTGGATTGATAGATCGGCGTAGCCAGAAGCGCGTAGGCCGTACCGATGACGAGAGCGACGGCAGTAACGCCTGCCACGAGCCACTTTCGGTCGAGCAAGATATCGAAGTACTCGGACAGATGAATTGCATCGTTGTCATCGTCACGCGCGAGTGCTGCGGAAGAAGCCGAAGTGGAAGCAGAAGAAGTCATGAGAGTTTGCGAATGCGTTCGGCCCAGGCTTGGGCGCCGTCGGCGATGAGTTGCAGGGCGTGCTCGAAGGCCGGACGGCCCATGCGATATGGATCGGGAATGTCAACGCGTGCGACTTCGCCCAAGCGAAACAGCTTGCCCCGGGTCAACGGATGGCGCTGCCCGATGTGAATCCGCTGGGCTTCGTCCATCGCAAGAATGAGGTCTGCCTGCTGGCACATCTGCCCTGTAAGTTGGCGTGCCCGGTGGGCTTCGATGTCGATGCCACGTTCGGCCATGAGTTTGCGTGCAATCGGATCTGCTGGGTGCCCGACCAGGGCTCCAGTCCCCGCTGACGCGACTTGAACCTGCGGCAATGCGGCAGCGATCAGTGCTTCACCCATCGGGCTACGGCAGATGTTGCCAATGCATACCACCAGAACAGATTTCATGAGACTTGGCTCCCTACGAAGGCTTGTGCCTCTGTTGTCAGACTCAACGTATTTGCGTGCCGTGTGCTTCATGTCCGGCATGAAGCACATGTCATTCAGAAATGTCCTCGCCATTTGTCCTTCGTTGAGCGATTGAATCGCGCTATCTAAATAAAGAGAGACGAAGGATGGGTAGGCACGCCCTCGGCATTGTAGTCAGGGCATCGGCGCTCACTGCCTCGTGGCGTTGGTCATGCCGCAGGCTTCCTGGGCTCGAAACGGTCATGGCTGCCAAAGGGACAGCTGCTTGAGGGGGCTGATCAGCGGCTCTATGACCAAAGTCATGTCGATGCAAAAGATACAAAAAATGACATTATGAGTGTCGCGAATACCCTGATTTGGGGGGGAGGGATAGGTACCCTTCACGGACAATTGTTGCAGCGCGGCGCGCCCCAAGCGTCGCAGGAGTTTTCAGTGTGATCAATCGTCTGGCTACGCCCTTGCTTGCTTTGCCGCGCCCCATTAAGCGCATGCTGGCTCTCGGGGTGGATGCAATGCTCTGCGTCCTGTGTGTCTGGTTGGCATTCAGCTTTCGTTTCGAGCAGTGGATGACGCCGCGTGGCGTTCAGTGGTCAGCCGTCGCGGTCGCTGTAGCCCTTGCGCTCCCTCTCTTTGTGGTGTTTGGGCTCTACCGAGCCATCTTTCGATATGCCGGCACGGCTGCAGTCATGGCCATCGTGCGCGCTTGCGTGTTGTTTGGCCTCGGCTATGCGTTGATCTTCTCTGTGGTCGGCGTACGAGGAGTGCCGCGCACGGTCGGTTTGCTGGTGCCGTTGCTCTTGTTCCTGGCCATCGCCGGCTCGCGGATGTTTGCGCGCTATTGGCTGGGTGGTCTCTACATGAGTGCTTTGCAGCGTAAGCAATTGCCTCAGGTTGTGATCTACGGTGCCGGTAGCGCGGGTTTGCAGTTGGCCGCTGCGTTGGCCCAAAGCCGGGACTTGGTCGTCCGCGCTTTCGTTGACGATGACTCGCATCTCCAAGGCAACACGATCAACGGTCTGCGCATTCAGTCCTCGGAGTGGCTGAACGACAACGCTGCCACTTGGGGCATCACAGACGTGCTCTTGGCGATGCCCTCGGCCAGTCGCGGGCGCCGCGTTGAAATTCTGAACCAGTTGTTGCCATTGCATCTGCATGTACGGATGCTCCCGGGGTTGCTCGATCTGGCCAACGGCAAGGTCCAGGTCAATGATCTGGTCGAGGTCGACATCGAGGATTTGCTGGGGCGTGATCCGGTCGAGCCGGTGGCAGATCTGCTCCACAAGCACGTCCGTGGCCAAGTGGTGCTAGTCACTGGTGCTGGTGGCTCCATCGGCAGTGAGTTGTGCCGGCAGATTGTTCAGCTGTCGCCTTCCACGCTGCTGCTCGTGGAATTGAGCGAGTACGCGCTCTATGGCATCCACCAGGAGTTGGAGCAACTGGCACCGACCGTACGTGTCATCCCGCTGCTCGCTTCGGTCTGCGATGCGGCGCGGCTGCGCGAAGTGATGCGCGCCTGGCGTCCTGACACGGTCTATCACGCGGCAGCGTATAAGCATGTGCCGCTCGTCGAGCACAACCCGGCAGAGGGTGTGCGAAACAACGCGATAGGCACGCTCACGACGGCGCGGATCGCCATGGAGTGCAAGGTTCGCAATTTTGTCCTCATCAGTACCGACAAGGCGGTGCGGCCGACGAACATCATGGGGGCCAGCAAGCGCGTCGCCGAAATGGCATTGCAGGGGCTGGCGCAGCAGAGTTCGGACACCTGCTTCTCGATGGTCCGCTTCGGTAACGTGTTGGGCTCGAGCGGTTCGGTGGTGCCGTTGTTTCGCAAGCAGATCGAGGCGGGTGGCCCGATCACACTCACGCATGCGGACATCACACGCTATTTCATGACCATTCCCGAAGCCGCCCAGTTGGTGATTCAAGCGGGCGCGATGGCTCAGGGCGGCGATGTGTTCGTGCTCGACATGGGCGAGCCCGTGAGGATCATTGATCTCGCTCGCCGGCTGGTAGAGCTTTCGGGGCGGACAGTCCGTGATGAGGATTCGCCGGATGGCGATATCGAGCTGCAGGTGACCGGGTTGCGACCTGGAGAGAAGCTCTACGAAGAGCTCCTGATTGGTGACAGCGCAATGCCTACAGCACATCCTCGTGTCATGAAGGCGCACGATCCCTGCCTGCCTTGGAGTGAACTCTGGCGCCAGTTCGAGACGCTGAACGCGGCACTCGAAAGCAGCGATGTACCGATGCTGAAGCGGACGCTGACGCAGATGCTGCCCGGCTATCGACCCCACGCAGAGGTGGTGGATTGGGTGCACATGGAGCGCCATCGCGTGCGTGACCGGGCTCTGCCGCTTGCAGCGGCCGCCGGCGCTGCGCAAGGGGGCGGGGCCGACCAGCCGTCCGCGCCGAATCCAATTGCCGTGGCAATCTGATTCGATAGATCCGCTTCGTTCTTTTTTCCGTCCCGACTCACTCGGGGTGATGTTGAGACTAAGGGCCCCGGATCGGGGCTCTTTTGCTTTCAGCCGGCGGCGCCTATTGCGCTCGCTTGAAGTCGAGGATGTTGTCCCCGGCCTTGGGCGCCTTGTCGTCGGGCGGTGAGAAGCTGAAGGCCTTCGGGTCCCGTATCGAGGTCATCTCGAACAGCGGGTTGATCCGCCCCAGCTTTGCGCCGCCGTCGCGTATCAGCGGCGCCCAGGCAAAGTTCGCAGTGAACTTGCTCGAGCGCGGCAGCAGTGCGTCGAAGGGGATGGACACGTAGATGCCCTTGTCGAAGCTGCCTTCGCCGAACTGTGCCGCGGAGACGTTGGTCTTGGTCGCCCATGCGCCGATCGTCACGCCGTTGTCGAAGCGGCGGCTGATGTCGAGGGTCACACCTCGATCGCCCGCAAGGTACTGCCCCGCACTGATCCTGGCCTGTACGCCGTTCCAGCCCGTATCCCAGTAGAGCGTGGCGTGGCCGGTGTTGACCTTGTAATCGCGCAGACCCAAATCCTGAGCAAAGTCCCGCTGACGCACATGGTTGACATCGATGCCGAAGGCGAATTTGCTGCGCCACGGGCGGTAGAGCCATTCGGCGCCCACGCCGGCAAACATCGACTCAAGGGCGCCACCGTAGACGCTGTAGTACTGGTCTTCGTTCAGTCGGCCAACGTGGGTCAACTGAAACACCGGCATGGTGAACCGCTTGGTCGTTGCGTACTCGCGCTGGTAGGTTCGCACGCGGGGAAGGTTGCTGGGTGCTGTGTAGGTGAACTTGTCGAAGTTGTCGATCAGGCGCCAGTTCAGTGCAGCGTTCACCCAGGTGCTCGGCGTGAAGCGGTATTCCGCAGTAGCCGAGACGCCGAGTTGATAGAGCAGGAAGGCGTCGGGGCCGCCGAGGATCTGCGAGAAGCTCGGGGTCAGGCCGAAGGTGAGTTTTTCCGTGCGCCGTTCCCATGGCGTCATGGCCGGCGTTTCGCCGGGCGATGCGGTGGCGACGGTTGTTGCGTCGGCGGGTGTGCGCAGCGGCGTTGTCGGCACGTAGAGCCCGTCTTCGGTCCGACCGCGTGGCGGGGCGTAGTCACGCTGGTCTGTGGCGCGCAGTTCTGCGGGTGTCTGCGCCTGGTAGTGCGCCGTCACCCACTCGCTGCGATCGACGACCTGCGTGTGCAGTGCCAGACCACGTTCGTTGTAGTGAAGGATGAAGTGCTTGATCGACGCCGGTGCATCGCGATGCATGACAGCAATGACCTGCTGCACACGGGCCTCGCGGTACACCGTGTGACTTTCAGTGATCCACACGTGTGCGCTGTCACCTTGCGGCGCGATGCGCTGCACGGTCCATTCGGTGCGTGCCTGGATCTCCGCGGCGGTGGTGGCCCAGCCGGGTGGATTGGCTGGCGCCTCTGGGGTGAAGCGGGGTGGAGGCGGGTCTGCGGGCTTGCTGGCCCGCATGTTGGCCATATTGGTGGACAGGGTCAGGCCCACCATCACTTTGTTGCCGCGTTCCAGACCGGCGGTGAAGGCGACGCCGGGTGAGTAGCGATACTCCAGCCCGATGTTGAAAGGCGAGCGCTGAACCTGGTTGTTCTGCTGAGGTTCGTTCTTGTAGTTGTTGCCTTCGTACTCGAGCTTGACGGTCAGGGGATCCCAGGGGGTGCGCCATTCCATGCCGCCGAACAGAGCTGCCGGGCCTCGGAAGAAGGAGTTGAAGTTTGCTTCGCCCCCCGTCGATGAACTGGCGGAGCGGGTTCTGAAGCGGTTGCTCAGTGCGAGCAATGGGTTTCGGATGTTCCCGCTGCTGCCCAGGTAGCCCCAGCCGATGCCGAGGCTGAAGTCGAGATCGCCGTAGCGCTTGTTGGCGACCAAGTACTCGGAAGAGAAGAGGCCGGTGCCGCCGAGGTCGCGGAAGCCCAGCGCCAATTCAGGCACGTAGGCTGATTCACGCAACAGTCGGACCTTAACGTCGATGCTCTTGTCCTTGTAGCTCTGGCCTGGGGTATTGGCGAAATAGGTACGGTTGCTGACCGAGGTGTAGCGAAAGCCGGCCTCCAGCCAGTCCAGCGGCTGGAACATCACGTTCAGCCGCGTATAGGGCGACACGTGGCTGATCGATGTGCGGAAATCGCCGGCTTCGCCCATGCGTGCCGTGGGCGTTTGGAGAAGACCTGTTTCGCCCCAGTCGTTGCTGCTTGTGCGCGGTGCTTTGTACTGCGGGGCCGAAGTGTCGGAGCGCACGGAGATGATGCTTTCCGGTGGCACTGACGGCAGGGCGGGCGTACTGATCGCGATGACCGGCTTGGCGGGCGCAACCGCCGCGGTGGTTGCGCGCAGCGTTGCCGCCTGGGGCGAGGGGCCTTGCGTCGCTAGGAACTTGATGATGCCTTCCGATGCGTCGACCAGTTCGGTCACGCCTCGCGGCGCGGCCCAGATCCATGCGCCGGGAGCCGGTTCGTCGGACGGGTGGCCGTTCCAGGGGGCGATGCCCACGCGCGACGTCCGGCCGTCGGGCTGCGCAACCCATGCCCAATCGTGGGCGGTGTTGGGCGCGCAGGCTAGGACGTAGTCCCAAACGGTCCGGCCGGCCTCGTGTGCCACATGGCAAAGTTCTCCATCGGGCCGTACGACCGCGATGGCTTTCAAGTGTGAAGGGGGTGGAACGAGCTGCTGTCCGGCCGACAGCAGGGGATCTTGATCGGGGTGCGCCTGCAGCCAGCGTGGGTCCACGATACCCAGCGCGACGCGGCCGGTGATCGGGAGGTTCTGCAACCACGTGATGAGCTTCAGCCGATCGAGTTGCTCGGAGCGCGGTGCGCGCCTGCTGGCTGCCTCGAGGCGCACAAGCAGGGTGTTCTTCAGGAACTGCTGGGCCAGCCGCTCCTGCGGCACGCGCCATGCCAGCCCGGATACTGCTGTGTCCTCTGGTTGGCGCAGCAGCCAGGTGCTCAGCCGCTCGCCGGGGCGCACCTCAGCATCATTTGCGGGTTCCACAGTCGCCATGTTCTGCAATGGCTCTGCCAGGGCGCCAAGACTCGCCATCAGCGCGCAGGCAAGGGCCGTCCGACGGGGCCAATGCGAGGGTCTGATGGCTTGCAGAAAAAGGGGGCTCATGTACCAGCGCGCGCCGCGGTGTCGGCTGCTGGTGCGGGGGGTGTCCACTGTTCGAAGCTCATGCAGAGGTCGCGGGAAATACATTGCTCCGAATACACGACCTGTGGGGCGCCAGAAGCAAATGAAACGCCGAAGCGGGCGGGAGGAACGGAGGCTGCTGCAGGACGGGACACACTGCGTTCTTCATACCAACGCAAGGAGTTGGCGGACGCGCCAGCAAGGGCGCTGTCGGTGGGAGGCGCGATCGATGTACGCGCGATGTCGTCGCGGATGCCGAAGCGATAGCCGGGCATCAGGTCGCGCTCTCGAGCGTAGGTCTGCGTTGGGTTGGCAGCATGAGCTTGCCAAGCAGGCGGATTGGAGAGTCGAACGTCGCGCCAGTCGATGGACAAGCCAGTCGTACCGACCAACTGGCCATTCAGGAGTCGAACGACCTCACCCGAGCCGCTGTACCAAACCTCGACGGGCCCTTCGGCGCGCTGGTCGATGTAGCCGAGTACCATGAAAACGATGCGCCCATTGACGCTGGTTCTCAGGTAGCGATAGCTGGGATTGAAATCGGGCTGGGGTGCTGAGGACTCGCCGCGATACAGCAGTCGAGCTGAATCCAGCATGGCTGAAGTTCCGGAGGAGCAACCGCCAACGCCCAAGAAAAACGTTGCCAAAAGGCAACGTTCTAAGAGTCGCGTGGCGGAAGCAACGCGCGGACTTTTCAGCGAATGCCCTCCTTTCAGGAGGGCAACCAGCATTAACGCGTGCCGGTGGTGCCCGTGCCGGTGGTGCCGGTGCCAGGGACGAAGAAGCCGCCGCCGCCGTTGCCGTTGTTGCTGCTACCGAGGGCCAGCATCAGAGCGCCGGTGCCTCCAACCGCGCCCCATTGAGCGGGGGTCAGGCCACCAAGGCCACCAGCGGTTGCGGCCGGAGCGCCAGCGGGGCCCGGTGCAAATGCGCGAGTGTTGTTGCTTGCGGGCGCAGGGGTAACCTGCGTTTGGGCAAAAGCCGACGAGATTGCCAGGGTGGCAAGGGCGACGGTAGCAACCAGTTTGTTCATCTTCACAGTGATCCTCTCAAAGGGTTTTTATGCTCTTGAGTCGAGATTAGCAGCATCAGAAGTGTGCCGCAACTAATTTGGCCTGGGGGATGGGGTGTTTGCCACGGCATCCTTGTAACCGCATATTGCCTCGATTTTTGCTGGTGACTGTGACGAGTACATGTGTATCTCGATGCTACGTAACGTTCCGCCCAGAACGACCGTAACGACGGCGACTGGCACGTGCCTCGATCAGGAGGGCTCCGGTCCTCGCCGCCGCATTTCTCCAATGAAATCAACGCGCTGACCGAAACACCGTTGTGATGGGCCGCATGGCCGATCCCCAGGCATCGTTCCTGCAGTACCCCGAAACGAAAGTTGACATTCAAGGTATGCCGCGGGGCGCAACAAGGGGATATGCGTGGTTCGATTGTCTGAAGGTGTGGGAGCGAAAGGTGTGCGGGTGTGCGAGCGCGCGGCAGATCGCGTGATCCGAGGCGTCTGCTCATGATGAATCACCTGTCCGCCAGCAGCGCACACTCGGCGCCGGCACTCACCGGCAGGTACGCCGCCTTGGGCTGTGCCTTCTTCGGTGCCCTGATCGTCGAGGGCGACCTAGCCCTGGCCGACCGCATGCGACGCCTTCTTTGCGATCTGGCCCCGGGTCGCCGCGTCGTGATCGCCTCCACGCAAGCGGAAGCGATCCGTCTGCTGGCCGCGCTGCCCTACGACCTGGTGCTGATCGACATGCACCTCACTGATGACGGCGGTGTCGCGCTCCTGTCGCACCTGCGGCGTACCTACCCGCAGATCGACGCCATCGCCATGTCGAAGGACGACGACCGCCTGCTGGTCGAAGCCGCGAT
>Ga0256898_1000759_pt1 | contig 11317 bp, 10 predicted proteins | sample MC6MC0686MT_FD_186333 | JGI IMG/M metagenome (GOLD analysis project Ga0256898, IMG submission 186333) | Metatranscriptome of enriched soil aggregate microbial communities from Iowa State University, Ames, United States - MC6-MC0686-MT... | ecosystem: Environmental > Terrestrial > Soil >... | reverse complement strand
GCGCAAGCAGGCGATCGGCCGGATCGTCCAGACGCAGCTTGCGCTGCGCCAACGATGAATACTGCGGCGCCTGTTGCGGGCGCACGCCAGCTTGCCGCGAGCGCTCCCAGGAACGCAGCACGGCCGGTGCCAGTAGTTGCGCAGGCAGGCTGCCGCCTTCCGCGAAGCGCTGTCGCGCTGCCGCCAGGCGTTGCTGCTGTTGCACGAGCGTGGTGGCCATGGGCGTCCTCCAGACAACTGCCCCAAGCCTACACCTCGCTCGCTGACTGGATCACCATCGCGGGCCAGCCCGGCCCGCGATGGTTTGTTCCATCAACCGATCTTGAGGATCGGCTTCAAGGTGATGCCCTTGGTGCTGTCCTCGGCCGCCTGGTTGATCTGCTCCAGCGGGTAGAACTTCACCAGCTTGTCGAACGGGAAGCGACCCTGCTGGTACAGCTGTACCAGCTGCGGAATGAATACCTTGGGCACGCTGTCGCCTTCGACGATGCCGCGGATGCTGCGCCCGCCCAGCAGCAGGTTGTTGACGTCGAACTCGGCCTTGGTGCCCAGCTTCGGGGCGCCGACCACGCCGATCACGCCCAGCCCCCCAAGCGCCTCGATGCCCTGTGCCAGCACGTCCGGGCGCCCGGTGGATTCCAGGGCGAAGTTGGCCCCACCGCCGGTGATCTCGCGCACGGCGTCGACGACGTCGACCTCGCGGCTGTTGATCACATGGGTGGCGCCGAGATCCTTCGCCAGTTCCAGGCGCGACGGCACCACGTCGATGGCGATGATCGTGGTCGCACCAGCCACGCGCGCGGCCATCACCGCGCTCAGGCCGACCGCGCCGGCACCGAAGCTGGCGAAGCTGCTGCCGGCGGTGACCTTGAGCGAGTTGATCACGGCACCGGCACCGGTCTGGATGCCGCAGCCGAGCGGGCCGAGCAGTTCGATCGGCGCATCGTCAGGCACCTTGATCGCGTTGTTTTCGCGGCTCAGTGCGTAGGTGGCGAACGAAGACTGCGCGAAGAAATGATCGTGCAGCGGCTTGCCGTCCGGGTACTGGATCGCGGTGGAACCGTCCAGCGCACCGCCGCCGAAGTTCAGGCCGAAGAAGTCCTTGCAGTACGCGCCGTGGCCGCCGCTGCAGGGATTGCAGTGGCCGCAGGCGCCGTAGGTCAGCACGACATGGTCACCGACCTTGAGGTCTTTCACGCCCGGGCCGAGTGCTTCGACGATGCCTGCACCTTCATGGCCGAGCACCGCCGGCAGCGGCACGGGATAGTACTGGTCACGCACGATCAGGTCGGTATGGCACAGGCCGGTGGCGACTACGCGCACCAGCACTTCATCGTCCTGCGGCCCACGGATGCGCGCCTTCTCGATCGTGAAAGGCTGTTCTTTTTCGCGCACCACGGCCACGGTGATATCGCGCAGTTCTGCTGTTGCGGTCATGAGGGTCTCCTGATCAGATCGGGTAAGCGGGCGCTTCGCCCTTGACGGTCATCCACTGCCACTGGGTGAACTCGTCGATGTTGGACGGGCCACCGATGCTGGTGCCATTGCCGGAGGCGCCGACGCCACCGAACGGATTGATCACCTCATCGTTCACGGTCTGGTCGTTGATGTGCAGCAGGCCGGTGCGCAGCCGTTCGCCCAGCTTCAGTGCGCGGCCGACATTGCTCGACACGATCGCCATCGACAGGCCGTACTCGCTGTCGTTGGCCAGCTCCACCGCCTCATCATCGGTATCGAAGGGCACGACCACCGCGACCGGTGCGAAGATCTCTTCGTGGAAGGCCGGATTGTCGCGGCTCACATCGCTGAGCACGGTCGGCTCGAAGAACAGGTCCGTGTACCCACCGCCGGTCGCGAGCGTGGCGCCAGCCGCCTGCGCTTCGGCAACGATGCGCGCAGCATGGTCACGCTGCTGGGCGTTGATCAGCGGCCCGATCGCCACCTCGCCATCGGCCGGATTGCCGACCTTGAGCGACTTGGCCTTGGCCACCAGCTTTTCCAGGAACCGCGCATGGATGCTGCGCTGGACCAGCACGCGGCCGGTGGCCATGCAGATCTGGCCCTGGTGCAGGTAGACGCCCCACGCGGTATTGGCGATGGCCAGATCCATGTCGGCATCGTCGAGCACGATCAGCGAGTTCTTGCCGCCCAGTTCCAGCGATACCTTCTTCAGGTGCTTGCCGGCCGCTTCGCCGACCTTGCGCCCCGCTCCGGTGGAGCCGGTGAACTGGATCATCGCGATGTTAGGGTCACTGGTCAGCGCCGCACCGGCGGCGCCATCACCCGGCAGCACGTGCAGCAGGCCCGCCGGCAGCCCGGCCAGTTCGAACAGGCGCGCGATCACGAAGCCACCGCACACGGCGGTGCGCGGATCGGGCTTGAGCACCACCGCGTTGCCCAGCGCCAGCGCAGGGGCCACGGCACGCATGGCCAGGTACAGCGGGAAGTTGAACGGCGAGATCACGCCGACCACGCCGAGTGGGCGGCGGCGCGCCAGATTCAAACGGCCCGGTTCGGACGGCAGCACCTCGCCGATGCTGCGCGAGGGCAGTGCCGCGGCCTCATGCAGCGCCTTGGTGTTCACCTTGGCCTCGAAACCGGCCTTGAGCTGGGTGGAGCCGCTTTCGCGGACCAGCCACTGCACGATCTCGTCGTTGTGTTCTTCGGCCAACTGCGCCGCGCGGCGCAGCACCTGCGCGCGGGTGTCATACGGGGCGCTGGCCCAGTCGCGCTGCGCCTTGGCGGCGGTGGCGGCGGCGCGCGCGATCTGTGCCGGGTCGGCCATCGCGATCTCGCCCAGGCGCTCGCCGGTCGCCGGCTCGACCACGTCCTGGGTGCCTGCACCCGGGGCCCACTGGCCATCGAACAGCTTGCCGGACCACGTGGCCGTCGGCAGGAATGCGTGTGTTGCCATCACTGAGAACTCCTTGCGTCGTGTACCCGGCCATTGGATACCCGCAGCCGGCCACTGCCTATTGGCCGCTGGATGGATCACTGCAAGTGATTGCCGGATAAGGAATTTCCAGCATGACCGGTGTCCAGTTAATGGACAGTGGAGTCGATCGGGCGTCCACTTCACCGGCGCGCCGTACAATCAACGGCCCCGCCAGCGACCCCGCCCGCCATGAACGATGCCTTCCTCACTGCCACCCGCGACCCCATTGCCGAGACCCGGAAATGGCTGGAGCAGATCGTGATCGGCCTGAACCTGTGCCCGTTCGCCAAGGCGGTGTACGTGAAGGACCAGGTGCGGTTCGTGCTCAGTGATGCGACCACGCCGGAGGCGCTGGTCGAGGAACTGGCCGAAGAGCTGATCCTGCTGCGCGACACGCCCGCCGAGCAGATCGACACCACCCTGATCGTGCACCCGGACGTGCTGACCGATTTCCTGGAGTACAACGACTTCCTCGACAACGCCGATGCAGCGATCGAGGCACTGGATCTGCAGGGCATCCTGCAGGTGGCCAGCTTCCATCCGCAGTACCAGTTCGCCGGCGTGGCCCCGGATGACGTGAGTAATTACACCAACCGCGCGCCCTACCCGACCCTGCACCTGCTGCGCGAAGACAGCGTCGAGCGCGCGGTCGCGGCCTTCCCGGATCCGGACGTGATCGTGGAGCGCAACATCGAGACGCTGGACAAACTCGGCATCGAAGGCTGGACGCGCCTGCTGGGCCGCAACGAGATGCCGCCGTGTCACTGACCCCGACCCTCCTCGACTGGCCGGCACAGCCGCTGCGCGACCGCGTGGTGGTGATCACCGGGGGTGCGCAGGGCGTGGGGCGCGGCATCGCGCAATCGGTGCTCGGCGCGGGCGGCAGCGTGATGATCGCCGACCTGGATGCCGATGCCGGCAAGGCCTGCCTGAAGGAATGGGCATTGCCGGAGCGCGCGGCGTTCCAACGCGCGGACGTGGCCAGCGAACGCAGCGTGCAGGCGCTGGTGAAGGCGACGCTGAAGCGCTTCGGGCGCATTGATGGCCTGGTCAACAATGCCGGCATTGCCAGTGCCCATGGCACGCCCCTGGCGCAGATGCCGCTGGCCGAGTGGCAACGCCGCCTCTCCAGCCTGCAGGGCGCCTTCCTGTGCAGCAAGCATGCCCTGCCCGCCCTGCGCGAGCATGCCGGGGCGATCATCAACATCGCCTCCACGCGTGCCTGGCAGTCCGAGCCGGACAGTGAAGCCTACGCCGCGGCCAAGGGCGGGCTGGTCGCCTTCACCCATGCATTGGCGTTGAGCGAAGGGCCGGCCGTGCGGGTCAACAGCATCAGCCCCGGCTGGATCACCACCGACGCCTGGCAGGCGCCCTCACGGCGGCGCACGCCAACGCTCTCCCGTCGCGATCATGCGCAGCACCCGGTCGGCCGCGTTGGCCAGCCACCGGACATCGGCGCACTGGCGGTCTTCCTGCTCTCGGACCTGGCCGGCTTCATCACCGGCCAGGACCACATCGTCGACGGCGGCATGAGCCGGAAGATGATCTACGCCGAATGAGCCATGTGCCGTCCGATCCCGCTGCCCGGTAGTGCCGGCCGCTGGCCGGCTCCTCACGCTGCATGACACCCCGCCCTTGGCGGCAGGATGCAGAGCCGGCCAGCGGCCGGCACTACCGTAACCGGGGTCACACCATCCCGTTATGCCGCAGCAGCGCGTCCACTGTCGGCGCACGGCCACGGAAGGCGGCGAAGTTCTCGGCCGCACTGCGGCTGCCGCCCCGTGAGAGCACTTCATCGCGGAAGCGCTGGCCGGTCTCGGTCACTTTGTCCGGGGCCTCCTCGAACGCGGCGTAGGCATCGGCGCTGAGCACCTCGGCCCATTTGTAGCTGTAGTAGCCGGCCGCATAGCCACCGGCAAAAATGTGGCTGAACTGGTTGGGGAAGCGATTCCACGCCGGCGGCCGGTTGACGGCCACTTCATCGCGGACGCGTTCCAACAGCGCCTGCACGCTGTCCTGGGTCGGATCGAACTCGCTGTGCAACTGCATGTCGAACAGCGCGAATTCCAGCTGGCGCACGGTGAACATGCCGCTCTGGAAATTGCGTGCGGCCAGCATGCGGTCGAACAGCGCACGCGGCAGCGGCTCGCCGGTGGCCACGTGTGCGGTCATCGCCTGCACGCGGTCCCATTCCCAGCAGAAGTTCTCCATGAACTGGCTCGGCAGTTCCACCGCGTCCCACTCCACCCCGTTGATGCCGGCCACGCCCAGCTCACCGATGCGGGTCAACAACTGATGCAGGCCGTGCCCCATCTCATGGAACAGCGTGGTCACATCGCTGTGGCTGAAGGTGGCCGGCTGCCCTTGTGCACCCTTGCCGAAGTTGCAGACCAGGTACACCAGCGGCGTCTGCACGCCGGCGGCGGTCTCGCGGCGGTTGCGGCAATCGTCCATCCACGCGCCACCGCGCTTGCCTTCGCGCGCGTACAGATCCAGATAGAACTGGCCGACCAGCGCGCCCTGCGCATCGACCACGCGGAAGAAGCGCACATCCGGATGCCACACCGGCGCGCTGTCCGGCTGCACCGCCAGGCCATACAGGCTGCGGATCACACTGAACAGGCCGTCCAGCACCTTCGGCTCGGTGAAGTACTGCTTCACGTCCTGCTCGGAATAGCTGTAGCGCGCCTGTTTCAGTTTCTCCGCGGCAAACGCCAGGTCCCACGCCTCCAGCGCGGCCATGCCCAGCTCGTCGCCCGCGAACGCCTCCAGCTCGGCACGGTCGCGCTGCGCGTACGGCTTGGCACGCGCGGCAAGATCACGCAGGAAGCCCAGTACCTGCGGCGCATCCTCGGCCATCTTGGTGGCGATCGAGTACTCGGCGTAGTTGGCAAAGCCCAGCAGCGTGGCCAGCTCCGCGCGCAGCGCCAGTACGCGATCGATGTTGCCGCTGTTGTCCAGCGTGGCATCGCCGAATTCAGAGGCGCGGATCGCATTGGCGCGGTACAGCGCTTCGCGCAGCGGGCGATGTTCGGCGTAGGTCTGCACCGGGATGTAGCACGGCATCTGCAGGGTCAGCTTCCAGCCGGCCAGACCCTCCTTCTCCGCGGCAGCGCGGGCCGCGGCGATCACATCGTCCGGCAGGCCGGCGAGCTCGGCGCGGTCCTGCACGTGCAGCGACCAGGCATCGGTCGCATCGAGCACGTTCTGCGAGAACGTCGCCGACAGCGCGGACAGCTCCTCGCGGATCGCGCTGTACCGCGCCTTGCCGGCGTCATCGAGTTCAGCACCGCCCAGACGGAAATCGCGCAGCGCGTTCTCCAGCACTTTGCGGCGTGCCGCGTCGTACTGCGCCGCTTCGGGCGCGTCGGCCAGGGCACGGTACTGCTGGTAGAGCGCCAGGTTCTGGCCCAGCGCGCTGCCGAAGCGCGTCACCTTGGGCAGGTTCGCGTTGTAGGCCTCGCGCAGCGCCGGGGTGTTCACCACGGCCTGCAGGTGGCCCACCTGGCCCCACGCGCGCCACAGGCGCTCGGTGGCGTCGTCCAGCGGCTCGGCGAAGCTCGCCCAGGTCACCGGGGAGACCGTTTCGGCGGTTTTCACCGCGGCTTCGGCGTCGGCCAGCAGGGCATCGATCGCCGGCGCGATGTGCTCGGGCTGGATCGCATCGAAACGCGGCAGGCCGGAAAAATCGAGCAGAGGATTGGTGGGGGTCACAGGCATCTCCAGACAACGGGGCCGCTGCAGCGGCATCACCCCACGATATGGCATTGCCCCCCACCCCACACAAGGCCCCGGGGCACGCCGATGGGCCCGGTTCACGCCCGCCCGGGCGCCCCGCTCAGTACAGTGCTTCCAGCGAGACGCACGGCAGCACCGGCAGCCCCTTGCCCGCCACCGCGGCCGCAAGCACCGCATCGGCGCCGTCCACATCGATGGCCTGTTTCGGGTACCACTCCGGGTTGTAATAGCTGTGTGCGTAGCGGTCACCGCTGTCACACAGGATGGTCACGATCGAGCCGCTGCGGCCCGCATCGCGCATCAGCTGCGCGGCCTGCAGCACGCCGATGAAGTTGGTGCCGGTGGAGCCGCCCACGCGGCGCCCCAGTTGGCGGCTGACGTGGCGCATCGCGGCCAGGCTCAGTGCATCGGGCACTTTGACCATCGCATCGACGCTGGTCGGAATGAAGCTCGATTCCACCCGCGGCCGGCCGATGCCTTCCACCCGCGAACCGCCGCTGCAGGTCAGCTCACGCCAGGGCTGCCCGGCCAGCGCAGCGCAGTAGCCATCATAGAACACGGAGATTTCCGGGTCCGCGCACAGAATGCGGGTGTCATGCCGGCGGTAGCTCACGTAGCGGCCCAGCGTGGCCGCCGTGCCGCCGGTGCCCGGGCTGCACACGATCCACTCAGGTACCGGATGCGGCTCCTCGGCCATCTGCTTGAAGATTGATTCGGCGATGTTGTTGTTGGCACGCCAGTCGGTCGCGCGCTCGGCGTACGTGAACTGGTCCATGAAATGGCCGCCGGTTTCGCGGGCCAGCGTTTCCGAATCGGCGTTCAGGTCGCAGGCGCGCTCCACCAGATGGCAGCGGCCCCCGTGGAACTCGATCGCCGCGATTTTTTCCGGGGAGGTGGTGGCCGGCATCACCGCAATGAACGGCAGGCCCAGCAGCCGCGCGAAATACGCCTCGGACACGGCCGTGGAGCCGCTGGAGGCCTCGATCACCGGGCGCCCCTCGCGCAGCCAGCCATTGGCCAGTGCATACAGGAACAGCGAGCGTGCCAGGCGATGTTTGAGGCTGCCGGTCGGGTGGCTGGACTCGTCCTTGAAATACAGGTCGATGCCCTCGAACCCGGGCAGGTCCATCGGAATCAGGTGGGTATCGGCCGAACGGTTGAAATCGGCGTCGATCTTGCGGATGGCCGCAGCCACCCATTCACGCTGGGACATGGATGAACGCTGGTCAGGAAGACACACCATTCTACCTGTCACGTGGCCCGGCCGGGACCGGTAAAATGAGGGGTCCGCCGCGCTGATGCGGCCCTGCCCCCCAGGAATCCCCATGAGCCTTGCCGCCCTCCAGAACTCTCCCGGCGTTGCCGCCACCACGCCCGCCGAGACCGCCGGGTTCGTGTTCAACCACACCATGCTGCGCGTCAAGGACGCTACGGCCTCGCTGGATTTCTACACCCGCGTGCTGGGCTTCCGCCTGATCGACCTGCGCCACTTCCCCGAGGCCGAATTCAGCCTGTATTTCCTCGCCCTGCTGCCTGCCGGCACGCAGATTCCCGAGGGTGACGATGCCCGCCGCGTGTGGATGGCCGGCATCCCCGGCGTGCTCGAGCTGACCCACAACCATGGCACCGAAAACCAGGACGGCCCGGTCTATCACAACGGCAATGCCGACCCGCGTGGCTTCGGCCACATCTGCGTGTCCGTGCCGGACATCCAGGCCGCCTGCAAGCGCTTCGATGAGCTGCAGGTGCCTTACCAGAAGCGCCTGGAAGACGGCCGCATGAAGCACCTGGCCTTCATCAAGGACCCGGACGGCTACTGGGTGGAGATCATCTCCAACACGCCGATCGCCTGATCCCTGCGGCCGCGCAACGCACCGGCACCGCTCGGTCCGTTGCCGGTGCTACGGCTCGACCTGGAACTCGAACGCCGCATAGAACGGCGCCTTCGGTGGCACGAACAGAGTTTTCCCGGCGAAGCCTGCGTCCACGCAGCGTGCAACCGCCTCCTCGCCCTCGCGCCACGTGCGCACCACCCTGCCCTGCGCATCCAGCTGCAACACCACGGTGAACGCGGCCAGCGTCTGCGGCGCGGGAGTCGGCATGCAGCGCGTGAAGGCGGCACCCCCAACCTCGCTCATGCTGTCCACCATCGCCGTGTACGCCGCCGGTTCGAGGCTGGCCTCATCACGTTGCGCCCAGGCATGCACCTGTGGGTAGTCCGCATCGCCGGCGACCGCCTGGGCCATCATCACCATCCACAGCATCGTGCCTCCTCCGCCTGCGCGTTCATGACGCCAGCACGCAGCGTAGGTCACTGCGCGGGCCGGCGGAAGGGCCGCCGCCGGCACCGCCCTGGGCGTGGTCAGCAAGGTCGACGGCGCGGCAATGCGCAACGCTGTGTCCGGTGGTATACCTGCGTCCCATCCCACCCTCTGTGGAGCCGGTATGGAAACGATGGAACTGCACCGCGGCCGCCTGATCGATCACCTGCAACTGGTGGTCAGGGACTTGGCGTCCAGCCGCCGCTTCTACCAGGCCGTGTTCGACACGATCGGCATCCCGATCGCCGGCGAGGGCGACACGTATTTCTGGGCCGATGAGCTGTTCATTTCCACGCCGGACAGCGAGGCGGCCCTCGGCCAGCTGACCGGCCGCCACCATCTTGCCTTCCAGGCCCGCGACCGCGCCACGGTGGAGGCCTTCCACCACGCGGCGCTGGCCAACGGTGGCAAGGACAACGGCGCGCCCGGCGAGCGCCCCTACCATCCGGGGTATTACGCCGCCTTCGTGCTGGATCCGGATGGCAACAACATCGAAGTGGTGTTCCATGGGCCGGCCGACTACAGCGCGGATTCGGTGAAGGTGAGCTTCTCGCAGTAGACCAGCGCCTTGGCCCGACGCACCGCACCAAGGCGGGCACGCAACGCGCGCGCCCGCCTCGTTATGGTCCTTGTCCGATCAGCGCGAACACGTCCCCTTACGGGCCATCTTCAACCCGGCGACCTGGCGGCGGCCTTCGGCTTCGGGCACCACGTCCAGCTTGGCACCGCCCACGAACACGCCCATCCGGATCGATTGCTGGATGAAGTAGTTGCGGCCCGATTCGGTCTGCACTTTCAGGTCGTTCGGCGAGAACTCCGACTCCGTCGAGAAGGTGTGCTCACGGTCGCCCGGCACCGTCGTGTAGAAGAACACCTTGTCGGCGCTTTCGCCCAGGCATTCGCCATCGATCCAGATGTCCTTTTTCAGCGCCTTGCCGACGAAGCTATTGCGGAACACATACACCCCGGCGGTGCCCGGTTCGGGCGTCGGGAAGGTCTTGGCGGTGTCCACCATGCCCTTTTCGGACATCGGCACGCTTGCACAGCCCGACAACAGGGCAATGGCCGCGGCCATCCCCAACAACGAAACCTTGTTCACGTACTGCCCCCTGATGGTTGGATGAGAGGCGACGCGGTTCCGGCAGAAGGATGCTGGAGATTCAGTCGCGCAACGCCGCACGCGAGAGCGTGCTTCCAATGCCGTGCCCGTCCTGGCCAACCTGCGTCCCTGCCGGTGCCGACGGCACCGGGGCGAAGTCTAGCCGGGAATGTGAAGATCGTGAATGGGCGCACCCAGCGCGTGCAGGCGAAGCACGGGAGCCACGGGGTGAACGCTTCAGGGAGCCCCGCGGCCAATCTCACTGGATGAGATCGCCCCTGCTTAGGGTGCCCGCATGGACACCCTCCGCAAGCTCGCCATCCTCGCCGATGCCGCCAAATACGATGCCTCCTGCGCCTCCAGCGGTGCGGGGAAGCGGAACTCGGTCAAATCCGGTGGCATCGGCAGCACCGAGGGCGCGGGAATCTGTCACAGCTATACCCCGGATGGGCGGTGCGTATCGTTGCTGAAGATCCTGCTGACCAACTTCTGCATCTACGACTGCGCCTACTGCGTGAACCGCGTGTCCAGCAACGTGCCGCGGGCGCGCTTCAACGTCGCCGAAGTGGTCTCGCTTACGCTGGATTTCTACAAGCGCAATTACATCGAGGGCCTGTTCCTCTCCAGCGGCATCATCCGCAACGCCGACTACACCATGGAACGCATGGTGGAGGTGGCGCGCCAGTTGCGCGAGGAACACCGCTTCGCCGGCTACATCCACCTCAAGACCATTCCCGAGGCGTCGCCGGAGCTGCTGGCCGCTGCCGGGCGCTACGCCGACCGCCTGTCGATCAACATCGAGCTGCCCACCGAAGCCGGGCTGGCCAGCTTCGCGCCGGAGAAGTCCCTGCCCTCCATCCGCGGCGCGATGGGCGAGCTGCGCTGGCGCATCGAAGAGGCCAAGGACGCGCGCAAAGGCGATGCTGCAGCATCGGCAACACCGGCGCCGCGGGTATCGCGCCCCCGACCGCCGAAGTTCGCGCCGGCCGGCCAGAGCACGCAGATGATCGTGGGTGCCGACGGCGCCAGCGACCAGCAGATCCTCACCGCGGCCGACAACCTGTACGGCAATTACCGCATGCGCCGGGTCTATTACTCCGCCTTCAGCCCGATCCCCGACGCCAGCCGCATTCTGCCGTTGCAGCCGCCGCCGCTCGCGCGCGAACACCGCCTGTACCAGGCCGACTGGCTGCTGCGTTTCTACGGCTACGGCGTGGAAGAAAT
>Ga0256898_1000757_pt1 | contig 11349 bp, 10 predicted proteins | sample MC6MC0686MT_FD_186333 | JGI IMG/M metagenome (GOLD analysis project Ga0256898, IMG submission 186333) | Metatranscriptome of enriched soil aggregate microbial communities from Iowa State University, Ames, United States - MC6-MC0686-MT... | ecosystem: Environmental > Terrestrial > Soil >... | reverse complement strand
GGCAGGTGCTTTTTAATATCATCGAGCAGGGGGTATTTCCCCCCTGCCCATTTCAGAAAAGCGCGATTTTTTTTCATGCTGACTAACTGATTACACCTTCTCCGGCTGTGGAGAAAGCTCCGACAGCATCCTGCGCTTTAAACATTACTTCAGATCGGCCTGAACCTGATGAATCGGCTTCGCCCACGGGTTTTTCGCCTGCACGTCTGCTGGCAGCGTCGCCACGGCACGTTTTGCTTCATCTTTGGAAGCATACACACCGCTGACCAGCACATACCACGGCTGACCGTTACGGGTCGTCTGATAAACAACATAGTTTTTCAGATTGGATTTCTTCGCCCAACCGTTGAGGTTGTCATAGTTAGACGAACTGCTCAGCTGCAGCGTGTAGTTGCTGGATGGCGCAGACTTCAGCGAACCGACGTTACCTGCAGTTTTACCTGCCGCGCTGCTGGATGCTGTTGCCGTTGCGGCAGGCGCAGCTGTAGCAGCCGGTGCCGTGGTGGTCGCCGTTGCTTTCGGCGCAGTCTGCGTGACTGGCGCTTTAGCAGGCTCGCTCACCGCAGCCGTTTCAGTGTGTTTCGGCTGTGCCGGTACGGCTTTCACTTCAGGCGCTTTTACCACTGCCTGAGGTTTAGTTTCGCGCTTAGGCTCAATCACCGCCTGCTTACGTTCAGGGCGTGTCGCAGTTTGCGTCTGGCGCGGTTTGGTTTCCGTCGCGGCCGTTTGCGGCTGAGCGTTACCGCCGCGAATCGGGGCAACGGTTGCAGGTTCAGTTGGCAGCGTAGAGTTAACCACGACGTTATCAACCTGCTGCTGGTTCTGCGGCTGCGTCAGCGCATTGTTCAGGTCTCCCTGAACTTCTACGCGCTGCTGGCCTTCAGGCGTAGCAGGTGCCTGACCCTGAGCAGGGGTAGAGGAAACGGGCGGCAGAGAAACATCCTGCGGCGTTGTTGTGTTACCAGCAGTCTGCTCTGCAGAAGTGGTACCCGGTGCAGGCTGTGCGCCATTCGCCTGATTGGACGCATCGTTACCGGAAAGGTTAATGCTCTTCTCGGCGGAAGCGGTTTGCTCGGTTGAGTTCGTTGACGGTGCTTTTAGCGCGGAGCCAATGCCGACAATCAGCAGCACAAGCACCAAAACGCCAAGGCCCATCATGATGTACTGGCGGGAAGCCGGTTTTGGCGCAGCGGCTTTTTTACGTTTACGCGGGCGACGCTCTACAGGCTGTTCGTCCATTGAATCTTCTTCGGACTCATAATCCTCTTCTTCTCGCTCCTCGTGCGCGTTGCGGCTGCGCGAAGGGCGACGATCGTCTGCATCCAGATCAACATCGTCAAAGTTGATCTGCGGCTCGTTATCACGTTCTGAAGATTGACGAGAACGACCAGTACGACGATCGCTGGGATCGGGTTTCAGCTCGTCTTCTGGTTTGAATTCATCCATTTAACACCCCACTCAAAGGCTTATGCCAACGACTTTGCATTTCACCTGAAGCTAAACGACCACCTGCAACAGTGGCCTGACCTTTCTAGTTGTTACGCCTGCTGACAATCAGCGATAGCGCCAAGAACGACATCGTGCGGCACTCCGCCGCGCACTTCACTCTTCCCTATTGCAAGCGGGAGTACAAGACGCATCTCACCTGCCAATACTTTTTTATCGCGCATCATGTGGGGTAAATACGCTTGCGCCGACATCTCCTGCGGCCCGGTTACCGGCAAACCTGCACGCTCAAGCAGCGCAATGATGCGTGCCGTCTCTTCCGGCTTGAACTGTCCAAGACGTTCAGAGGTGCGGGCAGCCATTACCATTCCGGCCGCAACGGCTTCACCGTGCAGCCAGTTACCGTAACCCATTTCGGCTTCAATCGCGTGACCAAACGTATGCCCAAGATTCAGTAAAGCACGTAAGCCCGTTTCACGCTCGTCTGCCGCGACAACTTCTGCTTTCAGCTCACAGCAACGACGAATGCAGTATGCCAGTTTAGCCTCGTCCAGGCGCAACAACGCATCCATATTCTCTTCAAGCCAGTTAAAGAACTCGCCATCCAGAATAATGCCGTATTTGATCACTTCCGCCAGACCGGAAGCCAGCTCGCGCTTCGGCAGGGTTTTCAGACAGTCGAGATCCACCACCACCGATGCGGGCTGGTAGAACGCGCCAATCATGTTTTTACCGAGCGGATGGTTGACTGCCGTTTTGCCACCCACAGAGGAGTCGACCTGAGACAGTAACGTGGTCGGGATTTGAATAAAGCGGACACCACGTTGATAGCTTGCGGCCGCAAAGCCGGTCAGATCGCCCACAACACCGCCGCCCAGGGCAAGCAGTGTTGTATCGCGACCGTGCGGTTTTTGCAGCAATGCGGTAAAGACGGTATCCAGTACCGTCAGGCTTTTATACTGCTCGCCATCGGGGAGAATCACACTGTCGACTTTAACGCCCGCCTGCTCAAGCAGGTGGCGCACGCGGTCGAGATAAAGCGGAGCCAGCGTCTCGTTGGTGACCAGCATCGCCTGATCACCCGCTTTCAGTGGTAAAAAGGAAGCTGGATCGTTAAACAAACCAGCCGCGATGGTGATAGGGTAACTACGTTCCCCGAGAGTAACTGTAATCCTCTCCATGACGCGACATCCACCTTTAATGCTTTACCCGCAGGCGAGTGTATATAAAGCCAGAATCAGTTGCTTTCCAGCATATGAATAATCTGGTTTGCAACCACTTTAGCGCTCTGATCGTCAGTACGAATGGTCACATCGGCAATCTCTTCATACAGCGGATTGCGTTCATCGGCCAACGCTTCCAGAACTTCGCGTGGTGGCGTTTCAACCTGCAGCAACGGGCGCTTTTTATCGCGCTGCGTACGTGCCAGCTGTTTCTCAATGGTCGTCTCAAGATAGACCACTACGCCACGGGCGGAGAGACGGTTGCGGGTTTCGCGAGATTTCACAGAGCCGCCGCCTGTTGCCAGAACGATGCCCTGTTTTTCCGTGAGTTCGTTGATCACTTTTTCTTCTCGGTCACGGAAACCTTCTTCGCCTTCTACGTCGAAAACCCAGCCCACATCAGCTCCGGTTCGTTTCTCAATCTCTTGATCAGAATCGTAAAATTCCATATTGAGTTGTTGAGCTAACTGACGCCCAATAGTGCTTTTGCCGGCACCCATAGGCCCAACCAGAAAGATATTGCGTTTCTCTGCCATTTTATCGGTACTACTAAGACTATTCGTTAATGGTAATCCCCGCTTCGCAGACACCCAGCGTAGCAGGACATGAACTGAAACCTCATATGCAATAGAGCGAGAGTCAGACTAAAAATTATCTCAATACTCCGGCTTGTTTGGCAACTGATTAAATCACCGCGCCGGGCGCATAAGGTAATAAGACGTAAGTCCAACTCAAATCGGTACTCCTTGTATGCTAATTCATGCCCCACGTCAAACTTCTGCAACAAACTGAATGCAAAATCATTGCGGAGATCGTCACCCGTCAGTGAATAGCGACCAGACGTGGCGTAATAAACACCACTAACTCGCGTCGTTCGTTATCTTTCCCGTCATGGCGAAAAAGCGCCCCAATCCAGGGAATGCTACCCAGCCCCGGTACGCTGTCAGTGCCGGTTTTGTTCTTCTGCGAAAAAATTCCGCCCAGCGCCAGCGTTTCTCCACTTTTTACCTCAACCTGCGTTTCTATCTCCTGTTTGTCGATAGCCAGCGTTTCACCGTCAGCCTGCTGCAGCACCTGTCCTGGCATATTTTCGCTGATGTGTAATTTCAGGCGCACGCGTCCCCCCGGCAATACCACCGGTGTCACCTCCATTCCCAATACCGCCTCTTTGAACTCAACGGAGGTCGCGCCGCTTTCACCGCTTGAGACCTGATACGGAATTTCACTGCCCTGCTTAATACTGGCCGGTTGCATATGCGAGGCCAGCAGCCGCGGGCTGGCGATGATATCGACCTGCTGTTTTTGCTCCAGCGCAGACAGCTCCAGATCCAGCAGCCGACCGTTGATTCGCCCGATATTAAAACCCACGTGGCTGGTGGCGCCAGGCACAGAAAGATCGCCGCCAAGCGTCGTGAGCTGTCCGACCTTGCCCGCGTCGGTGGCGTCGGCGAGATTCCACTTCACCCCCAGCTCGCGCAGACTTTTTTCAGTAATGGTCACAATGTGCGCAGCCAGCTCCACCTGCTCGACGGGAATATCCATCTGAGCGGCCCAGCGCTGGAGCGTATCCACCACCGTCTGGTTATCCCGGATCAGCAGGCGGTTGGTACGTTTGTCGACGGATAAGCTCCCCTTTGGGCTCAGGAGTTTTTCTGCGGCTTTTTGCAGATCTGCGGCATCGGCATAGGAAAAAGAGATGCTCTGTGAGACCAGCGGTGCATCAAGCTGTCGACGCGTCCGCTCCTGCTCAGAACGTTCCTGCTGTTCACGCTGCCACGCTGCGGTATGAACATAAAAAATGCCCCCTTCCTCTCGCAAAACGAGCCCGGCGCTGGAGACAACCGTCTGTAGCGCTTGCCGCCAGGGGACGCGCGTCAGATTGAGCGAAAGCGTGCCGCTGACATCAGGCGATACCACCAGATTACGGCTCTCCTGTGCGACCAGCGCCTGCAGCACCTGGACCACAGGGACGTCATCCACCACCAGCGTGACCGGCTTCGGCGCGGCGGCCCACAGCGGATGGCTGAACGCCAGCAGCCACAGCATTATCCGTAAATTCATTTTTATCCGTTCCTTCTCGTTGCCACGTCCATCGGACGGGTTCACAGGTATCACCCACATCAACAACCAGCTCAGATTCATTGATGGCTGTTATCTGCCAGCCCGCCGGGAAGCGTTCGTACGCTTTCAGGCGGTACCAGCGCTTTTGCCCATCCTGTAAGATGCCAATAGCCTGACCTCCTCCCACCATGCCGCGATAGTGCCATTGCGCCAGTTCGCCAATGGCGCAAGGATCGTCCGGCGGGCGAAACGGATCGCGCATGCCTGTTAAGAGCAACACTGAGCAAACCAGCAAATATCGCGCGCTATTTCGCATGATTCAGCTCCAGCCGCAGGCGTAGCGCCTTACCTTCTGACGAAATAGCGAAAGCTGCGACCTGCACGTCCCGCTGCGCCAGCCGGGAAAAAAGCCCCGGGATCGCCGGCCACTCAACCTCCAGCGCCAGTTCTCCTCCGTTCGGCAGAGGCTTCCAGTGAACCAGCGTCGTGCCATTGTCCTGAAAATCGAGCGGTGAAAACGGCGTCAGCTCCCGTACTTCCGTCATTTCCGGGTGAAACGGCGCCTTTCTGACCGCAGGCCATAACGCCGCGTTTGCCCTTACGTCCTGGATAAGCTGGCGTTGTCGTTCAGCACACTGTCTGTCTACCGGTCTGAGCAAGGTGCCCCACGCGGCCAATGCTGCCAGGAGACTCCCCAGACACCAGCAGAGCACCCGAATCCAGGAACGACTCTCGCACCAGCGTTCCAAAAGGGTATTCACGCGTTATCCCTCGCTTTTAAGATGAAAGGTAAACATCCAGCGCCCCTGATTATCCTGCCGAAGCTCACCCGCCGTCCCGGGGGTAAAACCGGCAATTTGTCCAAGCGCATCACGCAGGGCGGACAGGGCTGGCAGGGTTGTGGCATATCCGGTCAGCATCAGCGCAGGCGGCTGATAGCGCAGCTCCGTCAGCCAGACCTCTGCAGGAATGGCGCGGGAAAGTGACTCCAGCACCGGTTGCCACTGGCGTTGCTGACGCGCAGGCATCTGCGTTTGTGTAGCGAGCCTCTGGCGAGAGGCCAGCACGTGCTGCACGGATTGTGTTCCCGCCAGATCCGTTTGCAGGGCATGCAGCCGCATGAGATGGGTCATCCGCAGACAAAAAATGACCATAAGCATCACCAGCGCTGTGCCGAAAAACATCGCGCCCCAGAAGCGCAGGTATCGCGCGCGCCGCTGCTGCCGCCACGGCAGAAGGTTCGTGATGCTCATTCGGGCACCTGACTCATCGCCAGCGCCAGCGCAACGGTATAATCAGCGCCGCATTCCGGTAACGGGGCATGGCAGCGTTCCAGGGTTTCCCACGGGTCACGTCGGCTATCAAACAGCGCGATGTCATCCGGACCAAGGGCCAGCAGCGCCGACAGCTCAGCCACGTTTTCTGCTTCCGCGGCAACGCGGCGGCCCCACTGGTGGCGCATTGCCCAGAGCCACTGCTCCTCGTCCCGCCAGGCGACACACTGCGCCGGGGCCACGGCAGGAAGAAGATTCTTCAGCGCGCTGGCATCCGGGGTAATGGTCACCAGCCGCAAACGCAGCGTTTTCCCCAGCGTCAGAAGCGTTTCGACCTCGTTATTTTGTGCCGCAGTGACGTGAAAGGTATTGCTGAAGGTGTCCTGCGCGTAATCGAAACGGAGCGTCTCTGCAGAGACCTCCAGCTCGCGCGAGAGTGCCCCGCCAAGCCATGAGAGCTGCTCGCTGTCGCGCAGCGTAATGGCCGGGCGGGGAAGCGACCTTTGCAGGGTGCGCGCGGCCGGGAAAGAGAGAAACACCCTGTGAGAGTGCGGCAACGTTTTCCGCCAGTCGCGCAACGCATCAACCAGCTGTTCTGGCTGACAAATCTTGCCGTCACGAATGATGCCTTCGGCCAGAGGAATTGCCCACCAGCGGCGCAAACACCAGCCCGACTTCTCCCGGACCAACGCGACGATCAGCACCCTATCCTGTTGAATATGAACGCCCGTTTGCCATGTTTTGAAAGCCATGCTTCACGATCTCCTTATCGCCCGTCACCTTGACGGCTATATCAATGCATCAGGCTTGCCTTTATACTACCGCGCGATTGTTTAGAAACTGCCCAAGTGAAACCAAATGGGAAATCTCCGGTGAAGTTCGTAAAGTATTTATTCATCCTTGCAGTCTGTTGCATTCTGCTGGGAGCAGGCTCGATTTACGGTTTATACAAATATATTGAGCCACAGCTGCCTGATGTCGCCACGCTTCGCGATGTGCGTCTCCAGATCCCGATGCAGGTCTATAGCGCCGATGGCGAGTTAATGGCGCAGTATGGCGAGAAGCGCCGTATCCCGCTGACCTTAAACCAAATTCCTCCTGTCATGGTGAAGGCCTTTATCGCCACCGAGGACAGCCGTTTTTACGAGCACCACGGTGTCGATCCGGTGGGGATTTTCCGTGCCGCGAGCATTGCGCTGTTTTCTGGTCATGCCTCTCAGGGGGCGAGTACCATTACGCAGCAGCTGGCGCGTAACTTCTTCCTCAGCCCTGAAAAGACGCTGACCCGTAAGATCAAAGAGGTGTTCCTTGCGATCCGTATTGAGCAGCTGCTGAGCAAAAACGAGATCCTTGAGCTGTACCTCAATAAAATCTACCTGGGCTACCGCGCCTATGGTGTGGGGGCTGCAGCGCAGGTGTACTTCGGTAAGCCCGTTGAGCAACTCACCTTAAGCGAAATGGCAACCATCGCCGGTCTGCCAAAAGCGCCGTCCACGTTTAACCCGCTCTACTCGCTCGATCGCGCCACCGCGCGCCGCAACGTCGTCCTGTCACGTATGCTGAGCGAAGGCTATATCAGCCAGAGCGAGTACGACCAGGCGCGCAGCGATGTCATTGACGCCAACTACCATGCCCCTGAGATTGCCTTCTCAGCCCCTTATCTGACCGAAATGGTTCGCCAGGAGATGGTGAACCGCTATGGCGATAAGGCCTATGAAGATGGCTACCGCGTTTACACCACCGTCACCCGCAAGGTGCAGCAGGCGGCTCAGGAAGCGGTGCGCAATAACGTGATGGACTACGATATGCGTCACGGCTATCGCGGTCCGTCAAACGTGCTCTGGAAAGTGGGCGAAAGCGCGTGGGACAGCAAAAAAAATCACCAGTACGCTGAAAGCGCTGCCAACCTATGGTCCGCTTCTTCCTGCCGTGGTGACGCAGGCCGATCCTCAGGAAGCCGTGGCGACGCTCGCGGACGGTACGTCCGTCTCCCTGCGTATGGACGGTATCCGCTGGGCGCGTCCGTACCGTTCGGATACCCTGCAGGGCCCAACCCCGCGTAAAGTGACCGATGCAGTACAAACCGGGCAACAAATCTGGGTGCGCAAGGTCGGTGATGCCTGGTGGCTGGCACAGGTGCCGGACGTCAACTCGGCCCTGGTCTCTATCAATCCACAGAACGGCGCAGTAATGGCCCTGGTCGGTGGCTTCGATTTCAACCAGAGCAAATTTAACCGCGCGACCCAGGCGCTGCGTCAGGTCGGTTCCAATATCAAACCGTTCCTCTACACGGCGGCGATGGATAAGGGCCTGACCCTTGCCAGCATCCTTAACGATGTGCCTATCTCCCGCTGGGATGCCGGCGCGGGTTCCGACTGGCAGCCGAAGAACTCCCCTGCGGAATATGCCGGCCCCATTCGTCTTCGTCAGGGCCTGGGACAGTCGAAAAACGTGGTGATGGTGCGTGCCATGCGCGCGATGGGCGTCGACTATGCCGCAGAGTATCTGCAGCGCTTCGGCTTCCCGGCGCAGAACATCGTTCGCACCGAATCGCTGGCGTTAGGCTCAGCCTCCTTTACGCCGCTTCAGGTCGCGCGTGGATACTCGGTGATGGCCAACGGCGGCTTCCTGATTGACCCGTACTTCATCAGTAAGATTGAGAACGATCAGGGCGGCGTGCTGTTCGAGGCGAAGCCGAAAATTGCCTGTCCTGACTGCGATATTCCGGTCATTTATGGCAACACGCCGAAATCTGACGTGCTTGAGAATAAGGACATGGAAGACCCTGCCGTGTCGCAGGAGCAGCCGAACGGCGTTGTACCGCAGCCGCAGCTGGAACAGGCGAACCAGGCGCTGGTCGCACAGACCGGCGCGCAAGAATATGCCCCGCACGTGATCAACACGCCGCTGTCGTTCCTGATTAAGAGCGCGCTGAACACCAACATCTTCGGTGAACCAGGCTGGCAGGGCACCGGCTGGCGCGCAGGGCGTGATTTGCAGCGCCATGACATCGGCGGCAAAACGGGGACAACCAACAGCTCGAAAGACGCGTGGTTCTCCGGTTACGGTCCGGGCGTGGTAACGTCAGTGTGGATCGGTTTCGACGATCATCGCCGTGATTTAGGCCGTACAACAGCGTCTGGCGCGATTAAAGATCAGATTTCCGGCTACGAAGGCGGCGCGAAAAGTGCGCAACCGGCCTGGGATGCCTACATGAAATCGGTTCTTGAAGGCGTACCGGAGCAGCCGCTGACGCCGCCGCCAGGCGTGGTGACGGTCAATATCGACCGCAGCACGGGCCAGCTCGCCAACGGCGGCAATAGCCGCGAAGAGTATTTCATCGAAGGCACGCAGCCGACCACACAGGCGGTGCATGAGGTGGGTACAGAGATTATTGATAACGGCGAAACGCACGAGCTGTTTTAAGCATAAAAATGCCCGGTAAAACCGGGCAAAGAATTGTAGGCCGGGTAAGGCGAAGCCGCCACCCGGCTTTTTTTATGGCCTACAGCCGCCCTTGACCCTTCAGCCACTCCCGGACCAGGAACAGCGCGCTCACGTTGCGCGCTTCATTAAAGTCTGGGTCTTCAAGCAGATCCATCAGATGCGCTAACGGCCAGCGGACCTGCGGCAGCGGCTCCGGCTCGTCCCCTTCCAGCGACTCAGGGTAGAGATCTTCAGCCACCACGATATTCATTTTGCTGGAAAAATAGGACGGTGCCATGCTCAGTTTTTTCAGGAACGAAAGCTCGTTCGCACCAAAGCCCACCTCTTCTTTCAGCTCGCGGTTTGCCGCTTCAAAGACGGTTTCGCCCGGGTCGATAAGCCCTTTTGAAAACCCAAGCTCGTAAGATTCCGTTCCCACAGCGTATTCGCGGATCAAAATCAGATGATCGTCGACAATCGGAACAATCATCACCGCTTCGCGCGAAGAGGGGCGCATACGTTCATAAACGCGACGCACACCGTTGCTGAACTCCAGGTCCACGCTTTCGACATTAAACAGGCGCGATTTGGCGACAGTTTCAACATTCAGAATGGTGGGTTTTTGTAGTGGTTTGCTCATCGTGATGGGTCTTAGCAGTGAGAACTGGCGTTATTGTGCGATATGCCGCACGGTTTCGGCAATGTCAATCGTTCTTTATTTACATTTATGCAACGTAGCAGGGATCAATCCTCAATTCAAAACAAATGTCAAGAGGTTGAAATGTTTCCAGGAATTTGCTGATATCGCGCCATAACAGGCTTTGCTATCATCACCGGTCACTGGGATGCGCTTCAGAATGCTCAAGTTCGACTCCATACTTGCCGATAGCCAACCACAGACTCTCATTCAATGTAAAGGTGCTACTGACTACACCTGTAAGATAAGTAAGATGGGGAAAGCATGAGCACCATTTTGATTGTTCTCGCTGCTATGCTGGCCAGCGCATTGGTTGCAGGGTGGTTGTACAGGCGCCGCGTACAGCGCCGTTATCGTCTGCCCTTTTTAAATGCATTTGCGGGTGCGAGCACGCGTAAACTCACGCAAGACGAGCGCGATGCGGTTGAAAACTATCTCGAAATCCTGAACCGTTCTCAGTTAACGCCTGGGCCAACGGGAGCCACCGCTGCGCCCGTCACGCTAAAGCTTAACGCGCAAAGTGATACCGTGCTTTGCGTGACGCGCTCCATCACGCGCTATGGCATCACCACTGATGACCCCAACAAATGGCGCTATTACCTGGATTCCGTCGAAGTGCATCTGCCCCCGTCCTGGGAGCAATACATTAATGACGAGAACAGCGTTGAGCTGATCCACACCGATTCGTTGCCCCTGGTTATCTCGCTTAACGGCCATACGCTGAATGAATACCTTCAGGAAGCCCCGCGTTTTGCGCTGGAGCGCGCAAGTTCAACGCAGGCATCCATTCGTGGCGAAGAGACTGAGCAGATCGAACTGCTGAACATTCGCCAGGAGACGCATGAAGAATACGCCCTGAGCCGCCCGGACGGCATCCGTGAAGCCATTCTGATCGTCGCGGCCTTCCTGCTCTTTTTTATCTGCCTGCTCACGCCGGATGTGTTTGTTCCCTGGCTGGCGGGAGGCGCGGTGCTGCTGCTGGCAGCCGGGCTGTGGGGGCTCTTTGCCCCACCGGCCAAAACCTCGTTACGAGAGATCCACTGCCTGCGCGGTACGCCAAAGCGCTGGGGCCTGTTCGGTGAAAACGATCAGGAACATCTCAACAATATTTCACTCGGTATTATCGACCTTATCTACCCGCGCCACTGGCAGCCGTGGATTGCGCAGGACTTAGGCCAGAAAACCGATATTGATATCTACCTTGACCGCCACGTTGTGCGTC
>Ga0256898_1000753_pt1 | contig 11408 bp, 8 predicted proteins | sample MC6MC0686MT_FD_186333 | JGI IMG/M metagenome (GOLD analysis project Ga0256898, IMG submission 186333) | Metatranscriptome of enriched soil aggregate microbial communities from Iowa State University, Ames, United States - MC6-MC0686-MT... | ecosystem: Environmental > Terrestrial > Soil >... | reverse complement strand
CTATCCAGTTTTTTAAAGCTTCGTTTTTCGTCATTTTTTTGATTGTATCTTTTCAGATACTAACGAAGGTAATAAGTTAAACGCAGAAGTGCAAAGTTTTTATTAATCCTTTTTAATTGTTCATCCAAATTTTATAATAAACAGTTTTTTGAACCTAGCCTGATGTTAACAGTATTTTTGTCATTCTGAAAGAATCTAAACTGCTGATTTTTATAATATTGATATTCCTGCGGAATGACAAACTTTATGTACAAACCTAACGGAATTTTGAAACCCGTTAGGTTTTGTTTATTACGAAGCGTTGTCAATAGCCCTGATTGAACGGTCTGTCTGAGCTCTTTTTGAGAGTTTTAACGTTGGTAATGCAGATGCTGAAACTCTCAAAAAAGCGAGTAGTGAAAGCGGGAATTGCTTCTAAAAGCAATCGACGTAGTCAAATAGCTACTAAAAAGAAAGGAAGTCAGAAGCTGGATGATGGAAGTTTACAAGATTGAGAATAATAGATTTCTTCTTTGTTGAAATGACAAACTCAAATAATATTTTACAAATAGATTAAAACACAAAACTATATTTTTCTATTGCTTTAAAAACATTAAATTTGCATCTTATCAAAAATTTGTAAAAAGCAAAGCAATATATAATTATGACATCACAAGAGATTCGTCAGAAATTTTTAGATTATTTTAAAAGCAAAGACCACCTTATCGTTCCTTCTGCACCAATTGTGCTGAAAGATGACCCTACTTTAATGTTTTCCAACTCTGGAATGACGCAGTTCAAAGATTTTTTCTTAGGCTACAAAACGCCGACTGCACCAAGAATTGCCGACACTCAAAAGTGTTTGAGAGTTTCCGGGAAGCATAATGATTTAGATGATGTAGGTAGAGATACTTATCACCACACCATGTTTGAAATGTTGGGGAATTGGTCTTTTGGTGATTATTTCAAAAAAGATGCTATTGCTTTTGCCTGGGAATTGCTGACGGAAGTTTACGGAATTCCGAAAGAGAATCTTTATGTAACGATTTTTGAAGGAGATGCTTCTGAGAATCTCGACAGAGACCAGGATGCTTATGATTACTGGAAAGCGGTCATTTCTGAAGACCGAATTATCAACGGAAATAAGAAAGATAACTTTTGGGAAATGGGTGCAAGCGGACCTTGCGGACCTTGTTCTGAAATTCATATTGACCTAAGAACTCCTGAAGAAAAAGCTAAAGTTTCCGGTCTTGAATTGGTGAACAACGACCATCCTCAAGTGGTGGAAGTTTGGAATCTCGTTTTTATGGAATTCAACAGAAAAGCTGACGGTTCTCTGGAAAAATTACCTGCTCAACACGTTGATACGGGAATGGGCTTCGAACGTCTTTGTATGGCGCTTCAAGGGAAATCTTCCAATTATGATACCGATGTTTTCACGCCTTTGATTGCTAAAGTTGAAGAACTTTCAGGCAAAAAATATACAGGGATTTTAGAAGACGAAAAAGATATTGCCATCCGTGTTGTGGTAGACCACATCAGAGCGGTTTCGTTTGCGATTGCAGACGGACAATTGCCATCAAATGGAGGAGCTGGTTACGTTATCAGACGAATTTTGAGAAGAGGAATTTCTTATTCTTACCGATTCCTGGATATGAAAGAAGCTTTCCTTTATAAATTGGTTGCTGTTCTTCAGGAACAAATGGGAGCATTCTTCCCTGAGCTGGAGAAACAAGGAAAATTGGTTTCTGAAGTGATTAAAAGTGAGGAAGAATCTTTCTTAAGAACGATTGAAACAGGATTAATCAGAGTTGAAAAACTAATTCAGCAAACGATTTCAGAAGATAAAAAAAGTGTTACCAACTCAAGAAGTTTTCGAATTATACGATACTTATGGTTTCCCGGATGATTTAACAAGAATTATCGCTGAAGAAAAAGGTTTAACGATTGATGAAGCAGGATTTGAACAGGCTTTAAGCGAGCAAAAACAACGTTCAAAAGCAGACTCAGCTCAGAAAGTTTACGACTGGGTAACTTTAGAAGAAATAGAAGAAAACTTTGTGGGTTACGACCAAATTGAAGCTGAAACATACATTACAAGATACAGAAAAGTAGAAAATAAAGACGGCGAATTTTATCAGGTTGTGTTAAGCAACTCCCCTTTCTATCCTGAAGGTGGTGGACAAATCGGCGATAAAGGTGTTCTTGAAAACGCAACTGAAAGTTTCGAAGTTCTTGAAACTAAAAAGGAAAACGGATTGATCATTTCTTTAATCAACGGACTTCCGAAAGATGCAGGTGCTGTTTTCTATGCTAAAGTGAATGCCAACGAAAGAAAAAATTCTCAGGCAAACCACTCTGCAACACACTTGTTACACGAAGCTTTGAGAGAAGTTTTGGGAACTCACGTTGAGCAAAAAGGTTCTTACGTTGGTCCGGATTATCTGCGTTTCGATTTCTCGCATTTCAATAAAATGACGGACGAAGAATTGGCTTTGATTGAAGAAAAAGTGAATGCAAAAATCAAAGAAAATATCGCTCTTCAGGAATTCAGAAATATTCCGATTCAGGAAGCGATTGACAAAGGTGCAATGGCTTTATTCGGTGAAAAATATGGCGACAGCGTGAGAATGATTCAGTTTGGAAGTTCAAAAGAACTTTGCGGTGGAACTCACGTGAAAAGTACCAGCGAAATCGGTCATTTTAAAATTAATTCTGAAAGTTCTGCAGCTGCGGGAATCAGAAGGATTGAAGCCATTTCGGGAGACAAATCTGAAGAATATTTCAAAGGTCTGGAAAAGCAAATTACCGAGCTTTCTCAATTATTAAAATCTAAAGATGTTGTACGTTCTATCGAGAAATTAATCGAAGAAAATGCATCCTTAAAGTCTGAAGTTGATGCTTTGAAAAAAGAAAAAGCAAAAGGCGAGATCGGTGACTGGAAAGGTGCTTATGAGCAAAAAGGAGATAAATTACTTTTAGTGAAGAAAACTTCTCTGGACGCAGGTTCTGTAAAAGATATCGTCTTCCAGTTAAAGAAAGAAATCCCAACTTCTATAACGATTATTCTGTCCGACGCAGACGGAAAACCAATGATTACCGTTGGCGTTTCTGATGACTTAGCAGGAATTTATCAAGCTGGAGCACTTATTAAAGAGTTAGCTAAAGAGATCCAAGGTGGCGGCGGTGGAAACCCAGGTTTCGCTACAGCCGGAGGAAAAAATCTTGATGGTTTAGAAAATGCTTATCAGAAGGCTTTGAATATTTAAATTACTAATAAATAGTACCGTTTTGCGGTTTCTATACAACAATCCCTTTCAGTTTTTTGAAAGGGATTTTTTATGTTTTACAACGCCAATCGTACGTCGTCACTTCGAGTAACGTAGCAAAGCGAAGTGTATCGAGAAGTTTTTGATTGGAGGACAAAATTTATGCTTCGGTTCACGGGTTCTCGATACATTTTTCTGCGCTGCGCTACGAAAAACACTCGAACTGACGAAACTGTTTTCGTATCGTGTAAACAAGACGTCACTTCGAGTGATTTTTGCAAAAAATCGTATCGAGAAGTTTTTGATGGGAAGACAAATTTTGTCCTTCAGTTCACGAGTTCTCGATACATTTTTCTGCGCTGCGCTACGAAAAAACACTCGAACTGACGCTGCGACTTTAGTATCATCGTGTAAAGGGTATCGTGTAAACAAAACGTCACTTCGAGTAGATTTTTGCAAAAAAATCGTATCGAGAAGTTTGTGATTGGAGGGTAAATTTTGTGCTTCGGTTCAAGAGTTCTCGATACATTTTTCTATGCTGTGCTGCGAAAAACACTCGAACTGACGAAGCGACTGACGAATATAATTGATAAGATAAATAAATTACTTACCAAACTTCTTTTTCGCAAGATTAGGCAGGTCTTCATATCTTCCTTCAATCAATGCTAATTTTTTTGCCTGTGACCATTTCTTAATCTTTTTCTCAAATGCAATCGCTTGTTCGATATCCATAAACTGACAAAAATACACTAATTGTAATGGTCGTCTTGAGAATGTATAAGAGCCAAAATATTTACCGTCTTGATGTTCGTCAAAACGTTTGTAAACATTTTCGGTCACTCCAGTGTAGTAGGTTTTATCAGAACAAAGTAATATGTAGACGAATGATGTTTGCATGATTAATTGTATTTAGAAGTTTTGATTCAACGAACGTCACTTAGAGTTGATTTTTGCAAAAAATCATATCGAGAAGTTTTTGATTAGAGGACAAATTTTGTGCTTCGGTTCACGGGTTCTCGATACATTTTTCTACGCTGCGCTACGAAAAACACTCGAACTGACGAAATTCAACTTTCATTTAATGTCTGTAAACCATCACTTCGAGTAACGCAGCGAAGCGGAGAGTATCGAGAAGTTTGTGATTGGAAGACAAAATTTATGCTTCGGTTCACGAGTTCTCGATACTTTTCTCTGTACTGCACTACTAAAAACACTCGAACTGACGTTGAGACTTTAGTGTCATTGTGTAGAGGTGCCGTCACTTCAAGTAAATCTTTGCAAAAATTCGTATCGAGAAGTTTTTGATTGGAGGACAAAATTTGTGCTTCAGTTCACGAGTTCTCGATACATTTTTCTACGCTGCGCTACAAAAAACACTCGAACTGACGAGAGAATTGCCGGAATACATTTTTATACCGGATCCGTCGGTGATACTTCCGGAAGTCCACTTGGGGTGTCGTGGATGATGTAGTCGTTGTATTTGGCTTCATTGGTTTCGTAGAAAATATCCTGACCGATGCCTGCGTATTTTGTGAGCAGTTGATAGAGTTTATTGAGCGCTTCCACCCTACCTTCGGTGGCAACATCACGGTCTGAAATACCTTGAGCTTGTAAGTCGATAGCAATGTCTAAAGTATCACGTTGTGTAATCAGCGTATTGATCTTGTCTGCCGTAAGACCTTCATCGGAAAGTTCGGGAAGATATTTCTCTGCGGTGAGGCTCATGATCTTGGCAATCCGCACAAGCTCGGCATCACTTTGCTGACTGATCAATGCATTGCCGAATTCCTTGTATTTGGCACTGTGCTGTCCGAAGACATTTTCTGCAGCATTGAAAATACTGCGCATAGATTTTTCCAGTGCTTTTCTGGCGGCGTCTTTTTGTTCGGTGAGATTTATTTTGATGGCTTCCAGCTGTTCATCGCTTGGGAAACTGTCTACCATGTTTCGGGAAGTGGTAAGTTCGGTCTTTTTTGTGGGGTTGTAGCCACGGTCTGTAAATTCGGTGAGGTCTCTGTCGATCAAAGCGATCAATTCATCAGCTTTTTGTTTCAATACAGAATCTGCAATTCTGAAGCTACGTGTTACCTGTTCTTTTTTCATAATGGATTTGTTTTTGTGTTTTAAATAAAGGTTTGAAAATCTAATTTATCTTTTATATTCATTCATCAACTTTTACAAAAAGTCTGCAAAGCGCTGATAAATAACAAATTGTACTTGATTACCTCTTCAAACTGGTTGATGGGCACTTCGAACTGCTTGATTGCTTATTCGAAACAGTTGATTCCCTAAACGAAACACCTGAACGACCTTTCGAAGCGATTGATTGTCTCAACGAAATGCTTGAATGTTATTTCTAAACGGTTGAAGCGGTCTTCAAACTCCTTGAACCATCAAACGTAGTACTTTATCGGTTTTTGGGGTTAGTAAGTGGTTGATTAGAATATTGGTTTTTGTGGGATCCGATGGTACCGGAAACCTGCGCATGAAATGCGGGATTATTTTTAAATATCATCATTTTGTTTTTTGTTGTTCTTAAAACAAATATAAAAATATTTTTGATTAGTAGGAGATTAGAATTTTATTTTTTTTGAAATGAGAAAACCTCGCGGGAGGGCGAGGTTTTTATTTGAAAGCCTCAAATATGTCGGAAGAGAATGGAGAAACTGTACTTTCGAAAAATTTTAAAAAGTATGTTTATCATAATGTTATCCTGCTAAATTGTTGTTGATAATGATTGTAAATTTCTCCTTCTGTAAAATAATTTTCAAAATATTGTGTTATTCCCAATCTGTATACAAAGTTTTTTCCAATACCAGGAAGCGAATGTCGGTTCTTAAGATAATGCATCACTAATTGAAAACAATAATCTGCTATCAAATGACCGTAGCAATATTTCAGAGTTTCAATAGTATTTCGCCGCCCATAAGCGTTTACATTTTTTTTATTGATATTCTTAGATATAAAACGACTTTCCAAATCCATCATTTTGACAGTTGGAAGATCAGTTGGCGCACAGTCAATACAGAACATCGGGCTTCTATCTCTAGGAAAGTATGAAGATCCTCTTTTAAAAAGATAAGCATCAGCATTAACTGCTGTCTTTAGTGAATTTAAAAATATGTTGAAATTATTTTCAATATCAGTATGTTCAATTTCAATCCCTGACAATTGTGAAATGACTGACTTTACTACTTTGGCACTCCATATATCATTCTCCCAACTGTATCCATTTGTGTAAAAAATGTTTTCATTAACTAATCTTTTATTCAAAATTTCGTCAAACTCATTATCCATTGCAACTAAAACGCGTGTTAATTTACCATCAATAATGTCTAATGCAATTTCTTTGACAGCAGTTTTAGAACCAATAGATTTAAATTTCAATTTTCTATCATGAAAAACTTTGAAAATATTTTTCCAAAAAACAATATCGTCGGTTTCTTCATGATATAAACCTGATTCCACTTCATTTTTTGTAAATGTCTGGTTTCCCCCCTCTAAAAACACTATCAAATCAACATTGTGAAATAGATGCTGATTATTCAAACCGTTTATCGTTCTTCTAAAAGTACTCATAGTATTACATCCTCAATATTAATAACCGAATTTGAAAAATTACTTACAATATCAGGAGAGTGAGTTGCAAATATAATCTGAGCATTCGGATTTAAATTTTTCAGATTACTTACCAATTTTTCCTGCCATTCTATATGTAAGGAAAGTTCTGGTTCATCTGCTATAAAAACATGATTTTGATTTTCTTGTAAAAGACATTGTCCAAGAATAATCAGAAGCTGCTTTTCGCCAGAGGAGAGATGAGAGAGTGGAAATATTTTTCCACTTTGTGTCTCTACTTGAAGTTCATTTCTTTCAGTGATTATAATTTTTTTTCTTTGAAAGAGGTTATTAATTTCTTCAATTAGTGTAAATTTCGGACGATGTATATTTGTCTTTTTTTCATTTAGTGAATTCCATTCTTGGACAATAGAATGAATTCTCTTCGTATCTAACAATGCCGCAAAATCATCTAACAAAAGATTACCTGTGTCCAATTTATCTTTAGCGTTAGTAAAAGACTCATAATGATTTTCTAATTTCGACTCAAATTCATTTTCTTTCAATTTAAAAAGCAAGAAAATCTGTTTTAGTGACTCCTTTTCATCTTCTTCATCCAAATCATTTGAAAACGAAAGGATGTCATCACCTGATTTCGCTTCAATTAGTGATAAAAAAATATTTTTTTGAAATTTTTCTGTTTCCAAGGAGTATTTTCTATCGAGAATTCCGAAATATTTCACCATATCTGTAGAAAGTTCCTTTAATTTCAAATCAATTGTTGATTCAAAACTTTTATCATCAGTACTACGTGGTCCAGAAGTTCTATGTATTGATAGCCAAGTAACATTTGAAATTGCTTTTAAAGCAACATTTATATCCTTTTCAAGCTTTCCACCTCCAACGCTTCTAGGTAATCGATGTTCGTAAATGTAATTTAAGGGATAATGACGAAATAAAGAATCTTCTTCGATTTCATTCAGTTGAAAAATACTAACTTTTGATTTCCCGGGAATTTTGATTTTAAAGATTATATTTGAATAGGGTGAGTGGGCACGTTCTGTTTTTTCTACAATAATGTAAGTTTGTTTATTAGCTTCATTTCCAATTAAATCAAAAAAATCAATTTTAATTTTTCGAAATTGTATCTTGTCTAGTGTTGCAAAATCTGCGTTAAGACTTGCTGCAATTAAATTAATTATAGTAGTTTTTCCAGAACCGTTGACGCCAATAAGAAAATTGACATCATCTTTAAAATTAAGAATAACTTCTTTATCGTCCCAAAATCCTTCTATTTTGACCTTACTAATTTTTCTCATGATTTTTAGTTTTTATATTTAGCTGATAAGCTTGCTAAAATTTAAACCTTTTTTTGTTAAAAATAGACATTAATCTAAATAAAACCAATTTTATTTCAAACCTAAATGAAAAAATATAAAACTCTCATATTCTCTATACAAAATTATTCTTCAAATAATTTCTACTCGAACTGACGGAAGTTGTAAACAGTAGAAATAGTATTTAATTATAAAAGCCTTAAAAATTCTTAAATAAAGTCCAATTTATCATCTACCGGGGAATTGATTAATATAAAAACAAAACGTATCAAATTGAAATACAGCAGATTTTATTTTTAACAAAAGATTATATTTTCTCTTATGGTTTTGTAACTTTCTTATCAATAGTTTTGTCTCATTAATAAAAACTCAATGACAAAACTTTTATCTACTCTACTTTTACTTTGTACGGTACTTATTTTTGGGCAAACTCAATTGAAAGTTTTCAATAAAACCAATAAGAAACCGATTGAAAATGCAGCCGTTTACTGTGACGACAATCTTTTGGGAAAAACCAATTATGAAGGCGTTTTATCATTTAAAACAAAATGTAAAAAAGTAGAAATTCTTGCCAGCAATTTTGAAGATACTTTGGTTGATGTAAAAAAGTCGATGGATGTTGCCATGCAGCCTTTATCAGAAAAACAAAGTAACATCGATAAAATTATCATCACCGATAAAAGTGATCCCAAAGCTTTGAGAATTTTAGATGAAGTCAATAAAAGGGAAAAAGAAAATTCGCCAAAGTCTTTAGATACCTATAACTTTAAATCGTACTCAAAATTTTCGATCGATGTAGACAAAGATTCAATTGATACTTTTAAAAATTTCTTAGCTTCGAGAAAAGATTCTCTTTCAAAAGTTGATAAAAAAGAATTTAAGCAAAAGGAAAGCGAAAAGAAAGATTCGTTAATTAATGAAGATTTCATCAACGCTTCGCAGGAAAGCCAGATGTTTCTTTGGGAAAAGGCAACAGAATACAAATATTCGCAGAAATTTGGAGAAAAGACCAATATCATCGATAATAGAATGTCAGGTTTTAAAAATCCGATTTATGAGGCTTTAGCAATTAATATTTCCAATTTAAACAGAACTCCAAGACAGTTAAGACCTGAAAACAGAAAGCTTTTCAATTTTTACATGTCAGATACTTTACAGTTAGACGGAAGAAAAACCTACGTTATCAAATTCAAAGAAATCACCGATAAAAAGAAGCAAAATCCGAGAAAATTTAATGGTAAAATTTATATTGATTCTGAAACGTATGCACTGAAAAAGTTTGAAAGCGCCAACAAAAAAAGAAATGAAGGCGACATTATCTCTGTATGGAAACCAATTGACGGAAAATGGTTTTTGGATCATGAAGATATTAAGCTGAAAATGGGCGACCAGACCTTCAATATTGCAAAAAGAGACAGTGTAAAGACCGATAGTTTAAAGAAAGGCGCATACATCAGCGACAAGCGAAAATACCATCAGAAAACCTTTGGAAATTATCTGTATGTAAAAAACCGTTTCTTTGATTTCCAATTGAATGAAGCACAAAAAGCATCTGAATTTAAAGGATATTCTCTCGAAATGAAAAACTCTGACGGAAGTTTGCTTGATCAATACAGAACCGATAGTTTGACCGCAAGAGAAAGTGCAACCTACACTCAAATCGACAGTTTTGTACAAAAGCACGATTTTGAAAAGAAACTGAGTTTTTTAACCCAATTAATGAGAGGTAATCTGCGTTATAAAATGATTGATTTTGATATTACTAAGCTTTTCAGCTACGATAAATATCAAGGTATTCGTTTGGGAGCAGGATTAAAACTGAATGAGAAATTCAACAAGACATTTTCTCCGGATGGATATTTCGGTTATGGTTTTAAAGATCACACCTGGAAATATGGTCTTGGTTTAGATATGAAACTGTCTGATAAAAGAACTTCTGTTTTCCGCGTTGATTATGTAGATGACGTCTTTGCAGCAGGAAGATTCAGCAATAATATGTGGGATATGATGATGAAAGTGAATGACCTGAATCTAGATCTGCACAATGCTAATTTTTATAAAAATCAAAAATGGGGAGCATCCTATTTGTATGATATTTCGAACTCATTGAGTATGAAAATCGTCGTGAATAAAGAGAAGCAGGAAGCACTTTTTGATTATCAATACAAAAATTTAGGAAACCGCTTCGATAATGTAAGCACCACATTATCTCTGAAATTTTCACCAAATGATAAAAACATCATGACGCCAAGTGGAAAATATACTTATGAAAAAAGCTTTCCACAGGTTTATATGAATGTTGAAAAAGGAATTGATGGATTGGGCGGAGATCTGGATTATTACAGAGCAGATGCATTGATCATTCATCAGTTCAGATCAAAATTAGGCTACACTAATCTAAAACTTTTTGGAGGAATTTCATCAGGAACTGCTCCGATCTGGAAAAACTTTGAAATTGCAGGTCAAAACGACAGAAACCCTGATCATTGGTATTCTAATATCAACACTCCAAATAATTTAGCATTTGCAACGATGCCTTCAGGAACTTTCTTTGCAGATAAATTTATTGCATTTAAAGTTTCCCAATATTTACCGTTCAGATTTAAAACGTTCGGTTCGAGATATTCAAACATCGAACTGGAATACCAATCTGCAATTGGAGATTTTAAGAACAGAGGTGATCATCAGTTCGATTTTCAGGTACTCGATCATTATTATCAGGAAGTCGGCGTAATCTGGAATAGATTTTTAGGCAGAAATTTCGGTGTAGGCTTTTCGTATAGATTAGGACATTACCAAACATCGCAATTCAAAGATAATTTTGGAATAAAACTGAGATTTAATGTTTTAAATTAATAAAACAAACTCTTTACAAATAAGATCTTAAAATAACAAACCGTCATCTGCTTTTAAAGTTGATGGCGTTTTTTTTTGTTCACAATAAGTTTCTTAAAAAAAAATATCATTAAACAATAATAATCTCATTAAAATATTTTCTTAGAAGCTTATTCCGGCTATCCGCTTTTACTCCTCACACCGTTGCTTCTCCAACTCATGTTGCGGGGTAACGCTACCATCCGGGCTAGAATCATAGTCATTCGATATTAGTTTTTGGCTTAATTAAGACAACTAACTTTATTCAGCTTTAGTTTGTTCATTATCTACTTTAATCTCTTTTCTTATTACAATTCTAAAATTAATGTGTGTCGCTCCTCCGGAGCTCTGAGAGATTGTTTATGATTCTAAGCTATTTTTCTACAAAGGT
>Ga0256898_1000745_pt1 | contig 11462 bp, 11 predicted proteins | sample MC6MC0686MT_FD_186333 | JGI IMG/M metagenome (GOLD analysis project Ga0256898, IMG submission 186333) | Metatranscriptome of enriched soil aggregate microbial communities from Iowa State University, Ames, United States - MC6-MC0686-MT... | ecosystem: Environmental > Terrestrial > Soil >... | reverse complement strand
GGGCCGCCAAGGATGGTGGTGCTGAGGTCCAGGTTGTCCACTGATCCCCATTTGGGAAGGAATGACCAGTCGTCGAAGGAGGACCGGTTGCGGCGCAGCGAGACCTCGTCCTCTCCGCCGCCTTCGATGTATTCGAAGATGCTCTTGGGCAGCCGCTTGGCAGCCAGCTTCCGCATGTCCTCAACGCTGTAGCATTTCCGGGACAGCCGCTCGGCCGTGGATCGGGCCGGTCCCTGCAGCGAGGCGAGTGCCTTGATGTCCTTGATTTTCATGGTGTGTCCTCTGTGTTCCTGACGGGCTCACCTGCCCGGCGTCCCTCCCAATAGTGACGCAGATCTCCCCCGTGCTATATGTAAGATCCTCCACAAGATCCGTCTGCACCCTGTGATAACGTCCAACCATGGATACCGCGACGCAGTCAGGGATGCAGCAATCGGCAGTACGCCTTTCCGACTGTATCCAGCTGATGCAGGCCGTCCTGGTGCACGCCAATCCCACCCCGGAAAACCTCGGGCACCCGGTCTCGGACGTCCTCATGTACGACCCCCTGGATACGTGGTCCAGCGTGGACGATCGGATCATCCTCGCGGTCGGATGTACATACGGTTCACCGGATTTCGACCAGCTCCTCCACCGGGCAGCGAACAGCAACGCGGCAGCGGTGATCGTCAAAGCCCATGGCGCCCGGATGGAGCAACTGCGCTCCGCGGCGGTCCGGCATACCCTCTCGGTCCTGGTGGCCCCGGATGACGCGGACTGGACGCAGCTGGTGGCTTTGGCGCGGGCATCGGTCATGGGCGCCGCTGCGGACTCGGTATCAGGTGTGCGGCTTGGCGACCTTTACGCGTTCGCCAACGCAGCGGCTTCCATCACCAACGGCGCCGCCAGCATTGTGGACCCGCTGGGCCGAATCCTGGGCTATTCCACACTGCCGGGCCAACCCATCGACGAACTCCGCCGCATCACTACGCTGACCCTGCAGGAAACCATCCAGCCGGCATTCGACCAGGACTTCAAGGCTGTTTACGCTGCACCGGGGGCTGTGCTTGTTCCAGCGCTCGACGACGGAATGGCCCGCCTCGCGCTGGCCGTCAGGGCCGGCGGTGAGCTGCTGGGTTCCATCTGGATCATCGACCCGGGTGAGGAAAAACGCGCCACGGCATTGGACGCGCTGGACCGGATGGCGCCCCTGGCAGGGCTGCACATGCTCCATGCCCGCTCGGCCTCAGACTTCGGGGAGCGACGAAATGCAGACCTCATCCGCACGCTCATGGATGACACTCCCCACGCCTCCTTCGCCGCCGCGCAGCTGGGCCTCGATACCGCCAACGGGCTGGCCGTGGCAGCCTTCTCGATTGTCCGCCCGGAGACGGGAAGCCTGGAGTCCGTCCGGGAAATCCACCGGCTTCTGCACTTGGTGACCACCGTGTGCAACGTCCAGTTCGGCTCCGGCCACAGCGCCCTGATCGGCTCAGTGGTCTACGCACTCCTGCCCGGCAATGGCCCGTCCCCGCGGGCCCTGCATGCCCGGATCATCCAGGAGATCGAGGCCTATTCGCACACCATCAGTTCGTTCCCGGTCATTGCGACAGTGGGTGGAATCGCAGCGACCATCGACGAGCTGCCGCGGTCCCGGTCCGAAGCCATGCGCACGCTGCACCATCTTTTGAACCTGCAGGCACGCCAGGGCAAGTCCCCGGGCAACAACAAAGTGCCGGGCGTTGCGCTCTTCGAGGACTTCCAGGTTCCGCTGAACCTGCTGAGGATTGGGGAGTTCATCGAGGACAACGGCCTTGCCGGAGCTGACGAGATTTCCCGGATCCAGGCCAGGGACGCCGAGCAGCAAACGGAATACCTGGAGACCCTCCGGGCTTACTTGGCCTTCAACGGCAACATTTCCACCATGGCCGCCCAACTGCATGTCCACAACAACACCGTCCGGTACCGCGTGGCCCGCCTGGCCGAGGACTTCAACCTTGACCTGGCGGACCCGCAGAAACGGCTGTGGTTGTGGCTGCGGGTAACCACCATGGAACTGGCCGCTAAGTAGCCCCGCCCAAACGCGCCCTAACGGATGATGGGAAGTCCCGCCGTCGGGAAGACGCTGGGGAAGATCGACGGCGGCGGCACGGGAACGCTGTCCAGCGGCACCGTGACCGTTTCCGTCCCGACGGTGACGTCGTAGTCGCGCACCGTGATGCGCAACGGCTCGTCGCTGTAATCCGGCCCGGATTCGAGCGCCAACGCAATGGAGCCCTGCGCGAGTTCCACGGACAGCAGGCGGCCTTGAACCTTGAGCCGGAAGGACAGGTCCTCCCATTCAACCGGCAGGCGCGGGTCGAAACGCAGCACGTCGCCTTGGTCCCGCATGCCCGCGAAACCGCAGACAAGGGAGCTCCAGATACCGCCGGTGGAGGCGATGTGGACGCCGTCGATCGTGTTGCCGTGCGAGTTGTCGAGGTCAATGAACAGGGCGTCGGTGAAGTGTTGCAGGGCAACATCGCCGTAGCCGACTTCGGCCGCCATGATGCCCTGCACGCACGCCGAGAGAGTGGAGTCGCCGGTGGTGATGGGGTCGTAGAAGTCGAACGCCCGCTGCTTCTCTTCGGCCGTGAAGTCCTGCCATTGGAGGAACATGGCCAGCACCGTGTCGGCCTGCTTGAGGACCTGGTGCCGGTAGATCACCAACGGGTGGAAGTTCAACAGCAACGGGTACTTGGACTTGGGGGTGTTCCAGTCCCACGGTTCCAGCGTCATGAAGTCGTTGTCCTGGCTGAACACCTCAAGGTGGGGATCGTACGGGAGCGACATGCGCTCCGCGGCCTGCCGCCACACCATCCGCTCAGTATCGGCGATCCCCTCATGCTCCAGCGCAGCGGCAGCCCGCAGGTTGAAGCGTGCCATGACGTTGGTGTACAGGTTGTCGTTGACCACAGCCGTGTACTCATCGGGGCCGGTCACACCGTGAATGTGGAACATGCCGTCCTTGCCAAAGAAGCCAAGCGACGCCCACATGCGAGCTGTTTCAATGAGCAGGTCGGCGCCCAGCTCGCCCCGGAACGAGGCATCTCCGCTGGCCCACTGGTAGCGGCTTGCGGCGAAGGCGATGGCTGCAGCAATGTGGAACTGGGCCGTTCCCGCAGCGTAATAGGCGCTGGCTTCCAGGCCGTTGATGGTCCGCCACGGGAACAGTGCGCCGTCAACGCTGAGCTCCTTTGCCCGGACACGCGCATCCGGCAACATGGCATGGCGGGATTCCAGCACTTTTCGGGCACCGCATGGGTTGGTGTACGTCAGGTAGGGCAGGAGGTAGATCTCCTGGTCCCAGAAGTAATGGCCTTCATAACCGGACCCGCTGACACCCTTGGCGGGGATGCCCGCCACCCCGGCGCGGGCCGTGGCCTGCGCCAGCTGGAAGAGCCCCCACCTGACGGCCTGCTGCATCTCGGGCTGGCCGCCGATGGAGATGTCCGACGTGGTCCAGTACTGGTCATAGTGGGCTTTGCTCTGGGCAAGGATTTCAGAGAAGGACACCAGGTTGGCTTCCGCGTCGGCGGCCAGGCTCTCGCCACGGTCCTCGGCGTCGCTTGAACCTGCCACCAGGTAACTGACGGTCTTCTCCACACGGAAAGCCTCGCCGGCGTGAATCGCCAAAACGTAACGGACGGACGATTCGTCTTCCGCCACCAGCGTCTCAAACGGCTGGCCTTCGGCGGAGATCCAGTGATCCACGGCCATGGCAACGCGCTGGCGCGATTCGGAGGTCTCCCAGGCCATGCGGAGCGATCCATCGGCACCTTGGAGGTGCAGCGGCAGGAGCACGCGCCCGGCGTGCCGGCCGGATCGGCGCGGGTCGTGGACCGAGTGGTCCTCCACAGGCTGGTCCTGGCGATTGACGACGCCGGAAATGATGTCCGCGGACACGTCGCGGTCAGCCGAAACTGACAGCTCCAAGCCAAGGCATCCGCGGTTGTCGAACCCCACTGCGCGGCGTTCCACCGTGGTGACAGTCGCGCCGGACCGGCAGGCATACGTGGTGCTTTCCTCGTAGACGCCGGTGGAAAAGTCCACGGAGCGGTAGTAGTCCAACACCGTGGACTCGGCCAGGCTCAGCGCCTCGCCGTCGATGGAGACGGTGAAGTTGTTGGCGTCCGGCACGTAGACGATCCGCTGCCCGGTGCGGGCAAAACCGTAGGCATTCTCGGCGTGCTTGATGTCCCAGATCTCGTGGAAACCGTTGATGAACGTGCCGGGAAGCTCACTGTCGCCCGCGGTTGAATGTGAGCCGCGGATGCCCAGGTGGCCGTTGCCGAGCGCGAACAGTGTTTCCAGGGTCCCTTCGTCACCGGGGACGTGGATGTTTTCCACGAGCTTCCAGGGCTCGCAGGGGAAGCGCAGCCGATCGGAGCTGATGAGTGCCATGGGCTAAGGAGGTCCTTCGAAAAAGTAGGGTTAGAGAAGATCGTTGAGGTCGTCGACCACCAGCGTGGCCCCGGCGTCCAGCAGGGTTTGGCGGCCCGCTCCGCGGTCCACGCCGATCACGGCGTAAAAGTCGGCCCCCGCGCCGGCCTGCACACCGGAAACAGCGTCCTCAACCACGATGCATTCCTCAACAGGCACACCCAGCAGGCCTGCCGCGTAAACGTAGGTTGCCGGATCCGGCTTACCGGGAAGTCCGACGCCGGCAGCCACCTGCCCATCCACCACCACCTCGAAGTGGTGGTCAAGGCCGGCGGCCTTGAGTACGGCGGGTGCGTTGCGGGATGAAGACACGACGGCGACCTTCAGTCCCAGCTCCACCGCGGCATTGATGAACTTGACCGAGCCCTGGTACGGCTCGACGCCGCGGGAGTTCACGATCTCGTTGAAGATGGCGTTCTTCCTGTTGCCCAGGCCCTGCACTGTTTGGTTGTCGGGGTGGTCATGGACCGGCCCCTCGGGGAGCGTGATGCCGCGCGAAGCGAGGAAATCCCGGACGCCATCGAAGCGCGGCTTGCCATCGATGTGATCGAAGTAGTCGCTTTCCTGGTAGCCCTGGGCATGGCCGGTCCCGGCGAGGTAGTCGTCGAACAGTTCCTGCCACGCATGCTCGTGCACCACGGCAGTTGGCGTCAGCACGCCGTCGAGGTCGAACAGCAGCGCCGAGGCGCCAGTCCAGGCATTCCGAAGATCAGTCATGTGCAGTATTCCGTTCAGCGCTTGTGGCGCGTGGTTTTGCGTTCGATGAGCTTGGTATCGAGCAGGTGGTTGGCGGGTTGGTGGGGGGTTTCAGTATTCAGCAGGCGTTCACACAGCAGGCTTGCTGCGAAGGCCCCTTGGTCGGCAACGGGCTGCGCCACGGTGCTCAGGCCAAGGAACCCGCTCATGGGGTGGTCGTCGATGCCGACTACTGACACGTGCTTGGGGACGGAGAGGCCGTGTTCGCGGAGCGTCGTCAACACACCGAAGGCCGCTTCGTCGCAATGGGCGAACACTGCCGTGGGCCGTGCGCCGCGGGTGATGAGTTCTGCCATCGCCCGCCGGCCGTCGTCGATGCTTGGCCCGGCAGCCACCACAGAGTCCGGGTGGACGGTGAGGTGGTGTTCATCCAGCGCACGCCTGAAGCCACGGAACCGAGGAGTCTCGGTCACAACGGGGTGTTCGTTGCTCGAGAGAACGGCCAAGTCCCAATGGCCCAGCCCCAGCAGGTGTTGGGTAGCCTGCCAGGCTGCGTGTTCGTCATCGATACCTACATTGTCCCACGGAACATTTCGCATGCCCACGCTGGCCACCGGCAGCCCACACGCTACCAACGCTTCCACTTCTCCGGGCGCAAGGCCAACGTTGAGCAGCAGCACGCCGTCGACCCTCTGCGCCAGGTTGCTGAGGTCCGCAAAGAACTGGCGCCTCACGGTGGTCTTGTTGCGCAGGCTGATCAGGACCGTGTCATATCCGCTGTCGCCGAGCACTTCCTCCGCGGCTTCCACGGTTTGGGCGAAGAACCAAGCTGTGGCTGTCGGGGCCACGATGGCCACGGACCGGGTGCTCCCACCTGCCAGCCTGGACGCTGCGGCCGACGGTTTGTAGCCGAGCTTACTGGCGGCTTCCGCCACTTGGTGCCGGGCTTTGTCAGAAACGTTGGGGAGGTTCCTGAGGGCCCTGGACACCGTGCAAATGGACAATCCGGAGAGGACGGCTACGTCCTGGATCGTCACCCTGTGAGTCCTAACCATGCAACACGGCCTCAACCCTTTCCATCCTCGCCTGACGCCTTCACGCGCATCCCGCATCGGGACACCAGCCAAAAGTGTAAGCGCTTACAATTTTGTCATTCAATAGAGTGCAGTCGAAGTCGAAATTGTGACGCGAATCTCACCGACGTCTTGATTTTGGACGCGGGATGTCTTCTAATCCGGCGGACTACCGCAATACGTAGTACTTGAGGAAGGCGCTGACATCCACCAGTTCCGGCGGCTCAATCCTGTGCCCCATCCCGGGATAGGTTCGCGCGGTCAGCGCAACGTTGGCATGCAGCCATTCCTCGGTGTGCGCTATCGCGTCCTCGTTGATGACCGGATCAGCCTTGTCCCTCCCCCAAAAGAACGGGGGCGGACTGTCGAAGGACTCGCTGAGGGCAAGGAGATCGTTGTCCATCACGAAGCCGGACAGGCCCACCGTGGCCTTGAATTCCTGTGGTCGCAAGCGCAGGAGGGTGCTGGCCATGGCCATCCCTTGTGAGTAACCCAGCAGGCTGACGCTGCTGTGGTTCCCTTTGACGGAGTTGATCCAGTCGAACACCCGGTTGGTGGAGGAGATGACATCCGCAAAGTCGTTGGTAAGGAAGTAGTCCAGCAGGAACCAGCCGTAGTCGTCACCGATGACCTTGGGTCCACGCAGCGCGGCGCAGCTGAAGTCCGCGGGCAAATGCGGGAAGAGCTTAACCATGCGCTGCTCGCTGGTGCCATAGCCGTGCAACATCACCAACAAAGGGGTGCCTGCCCGCTCGTTTTCGGGCTTCGACCAAACCACTGAATCCATGGGACTGAGACTAGTAGACTTGCCGCATGACTCCGCAGGAACTGGCCAACTTGGCCCATCTGCGGCGAGCGCGCGACTTCATTGACCGCGAGTATGCGCGCCCGCTGGATGTGCCAACCATGGCCGCCGGCGCGCTGATGTCCCCAGCCCACTTCTCGCGCCAATTCAAGGCCGCGTACGGTGAATCGCCCTACAACTACCTCATGACCAGGCGGATCGAGCGGGCCATGGCATTGCTTCGCTCGGGAACCAGCGTCACGGATGCCTGCATGGAGGTTGGCTGTACATCCTTGGGTTCGTTCAGTTCCCGCTTCACCGAGATCGTGGGCATCACCCCCAGCGAATACCGCTCCCGCGAACACCACGCCGTGAAGGCAATGCCCACATGCATCGCCAAGCAGCACACCCGCCCCGACCGCAAGGGCGGCAACAACCTGAGCAGGATCGAAGAAGCGCCCGCACCGTAGCTGAAATAGCGTGGGCGGTATGAACATTTCACTGAAGTACGCACACGTTACTGTCAACGACGTGGATGAGTCCCTTGCTTTCTACCGCGACGCCCTCGGCCTGGAGGTCCGCAACGACGTTGGCTCGGACGGTCAGCGCTGGGTCACCCTCGGCAGCGATGCCCAACCCGACCTTGAACTCGTCCTGTCCCCACCGCACGCCGGCCGCTCCCAGGCCGATGGCGACGCAATCCAGGAGCTCCTCACCAAGGGGGTCATGCCGATGCTCGTGTTCAACACGGACGACCTCTATGCAACGTTCGAGAAGCTCCGCGCATCCGGCGCTGAGGTCCTCCAGGAGCCGATCGTCCAGCCGTGGGGTCCGCGCGACTGCGCTTTCCGCGACCCTTCGGGCAACATGATCCGCATCAACCAGGGCTGAGCAGGCCCTAAAGTACGACGGCGGCAGGTCACCGTGGGCACCCATGGTGACTTTTCGCCGTCGTACTTCTGCTGCTGCGCGTCCTGTTGCTGTCAACGGCCAAGCAGGTACCTGGCGTCGGACAGTTCGCCGTCCTGGTGGGTGGACGCGATGGCGGCGGAAACGACATCCGACAACCGGCGCCGGCGACTGTAGGCCTCGCGCTGCAACCGTTCGCCCGTTCCGCGGCGGAGGATGTTCGCCACCCCCGCGCGCGCAGCGGCCAGGTCCCCCGTCTCCACCAAAGCCCGGCGGACGTGCCGCAGGAGGGCGGCCACGACGTCGGCGGCAGGAAAGGGCGTCTGTTCCAGCGGGTGCAGCAATTGCTGGTCGACGCCGAAGCGGCTGGCTTTCCAGTTGGCCATCCGCAGGATCGGGGTGGAAACGCCCGACGGCGGGACCCCCTTGCGCCACTCATCCGCCGAGGTCTCCACCAAGGCCCGGGCGATCAGCGCGATAGCCAGGGCATCCTCGGCGTAAAGGCACACATCAGCAACCCGGAACTCAACGGTTGGATGCCCCCTGGACAGGCGCGCATCAAAATAGATCATGCCCTCATCCAGGGGAACACCGGTCCGGAGGAGGCTCGAGGCCACAGCCTGGTAACCCTCCGCTGATCCGAAGACATCCATGGGACCAGCCGTGGGCCACCGGTTCCAGATCTGCGTGCGATAACTGGCGAAGCCGGTGTCGGCGCCCATCCAGAACGGCGAGTTGGCGCTCAGCGCCAGAAGCACGGGAAGCCAGTGCCGCATCCGGTCCAGCACAGCTACGCCTTCCTCCGGCGACTCGATGGAAACATGGACGTGGAAGCCACAGGTCAGCTGTTCGCGGGAAATCAGCCCGAACTCGTTGCCCATGGCCGCGTATCGCTGGTTGCCCCCGGTGGGCGTCGCATGGAAGACCGGAGGCGTTGCCAACGCTGCCACCCTCGCCCCGACAGCCCTGGCGGCCTTATCCGCAAGCGCCCTGCCCGCGCGGATTTCGGCTCGAAGTTCCGACGCTGTCCGGCAAGGGAGCGAATTGACTTCAATCTGCTCCTGCTTGAACTCCGACTTCAAGAAAGGTGCGTCATCACTGGGCTCCTCGCCCGGAGTGCCGGCCACATCCAGGATCCCGGCAGCCAAAGCCAAGGGCGTCCCGTCCGAGGGATCGGCAATCAGCAACTCTTCCTCGACACCAAAGGTGCGCATGGCCACCCCTCCCCACGAGACGAGTTATTCAAGCACGGCAGTTAGCCAACGTGGCGTGGAACCTCCATTTGGAAACCGCACCGGCAATGGAGCACCTGGGTCTGCAGGTACACCTCAAGAAGGTTGGGCGTGCCAGGATCGTCCGTGGTCCGGGGAGCCTCGATCACGCGCTCCGTGGGGCGCCCCAACGTCATGGGCTCACCGCAGTGGGTGCAACTGAACCAGAGTCCAGCGGCGGACGTTGACAGGAATTCCCTCTGGATCTCAGGCACCAGCGCGTCCAAACGGACAGTGTGGGCGTAGAACGTATCGCACTCGCTGCAGGTGTAGCTGACTTCCACCAGCTGGGACTGGTCAGGGGCCGCCTCTACGACGGTTTCCACGAAAACGTACGAATCCGTGTCGCAGACCGTGCACCATGGGCGCGCGTCCGTATCGGCGGCTGCAGGCTCCGCCCCCATAAGAGGTTTCGGGGCGGGAATCGGGGATCCAAGCGTCATTGCCATTCTCCTTTTACTCCTTCAAGGAGCCTGCATGCATGCACGCGGTGAGCCGGCCGATAGAGGCCACGGCATCAGTGCAGTTTGTGGACCATCCTTGATGGTGTCAAGCATGAGGTTCCAAGGGCTATCTGCTTAACCCATGTATGAATGTAGTTCACCAGTGGCGAAGGTCACAAGTGATGGGGTGGCTCCGGACCAGTCGCCGGCCCGGGCTCAGGGCTCGAAATGGGCCACAGGAGCATGGTTGGCCACGGACTTCACCAGCGACTCCGCGACGTCCCGGAGCTTCTGGTTCCGGGTGCTGGATGCCTTTTTGAGGATTTGGAATGCCTCGTCCTGCGTGCAGCGGTTCTGGCCCATGATGATGCCGCTGGCGAGGTCGATCACCGTGCGGGAGTGCATGGCTTCCTGGAGGTCCTCGGCGTGCTGCTGCTTGACCCCGATCCGCACGGCCAACCTCAGCGAGCGTTCGGCTTGGCTGGCGTAGAGCTCGCAGTTGCGGATGGTGGCGTCATCGTAGACGTGCGCCTGCGGGGCGAAAAAGTTCAGGGCCGCGGTGGCGCCCTCGTCCAGTTCGAGCGGCACGCAAAGGGCTGAGAGGTGGCCACGTTCGGCGATCACGGAACAGTACTCGGACCACCGCTCTTCGGTGGAGGTGTCTGGAACGTGCACGGTCCCATGGCTTCGCATGGCTTCCAGGCAGGGGCCGTCGCCATAGGCCTGCTGGACTTCGTCAATCAAGCGGGCCTCGTGGGTACTCCCAGCCACGGTGGCGGTCCGTCGGCGACGACTCAGGGTGATGCCGCAGAGGACATCGACGCCCACGGCTTGGGAGACCGCGGCCGCCGAGAACGCTGCGAGTTCGTTGAGGAATCCGCCCACGTCCTCGCTGTCGATCACGAGGTCCTGCAATTGCTCGGGGACCGAAACTTCGTCGGGCGCCTGGTCAGCATCAGGCAGCACCAGATCTACGTTCATTTCGTCCATGCCTTAGTTTAGGGTCGAGGGGGCACCGTATCGCCACCCCTTGATGAATGACAACAGAATCCTTGCATATGCCGTGCACCTATGTGCACAATCTTGCTACGTCCCCTTCCAGGGATCCAGGCTTTCCAGCTCATGCAGACGGGCGTCCCGCATTTTTTGATGCAAAGGTACAGACCCATGCCGGCCCAGCCAGCGTCCAGAGTCCCGGACGAAGCCCACCAACCTCCTGACGAGCCGCTTTGGTGCAAGCGCTGCAATACCGACAGGAACCTGCTGGTCAATTCCATCCAGTCCCACTATCCACCGGCGCCCAACATGGTTGACGTCGCTTACGAATGCAGCGACTGCAGGTACTCCTACACGCAGATTGCCTCAGTCCAGAAAGTGGCTGCGGTACTCAACCGCCCGGGCGTCACCCAGGGCGTGCTGCAGTTCGGCGGCCAGTATCTCCACTGCGGTGAACCAATGAAGACCAAGAGCTGCGAATTGCGGAGAATACAGGCCCCCTTGGTGTTGAAGCCCAAGGCGCAGCTACGGATGTACGAGGTACTCATCAACACACGGATTCTCGGATGTCATTGCGGCTTCCGTATGGAGATTCCGGACTGAATTCGACATTGGCTTCGGTGCCCTAGGACAGCCCTGGAGCGACAGGAAGGAACACCATGCACGCAGAACCACAAAGACGAGAACCTGCGGTGACCGGCGGGAAGACCGGCGAAGGCAGGAAGCGGACGCTCCCTGATCCGCCGGATCCGGACAACCTGCCTATCGATTATCCGGGATCTGGATGGGATTCAGGCAGCTACCCCACCCATGTGCCACCGACCCTTCG
>Ga0256898_1000740_pt1 | contig 11508 bp, 10 predicted proteins | sample MC6MC0686MT_FD_186333 | JGI IMG/M metagenome (GOLD analysis project Ga0256898, IMG submission 186333) | Metatranscriptome of enriched soil aggregate microbial communities from Iowa State University, Ames, United States - MC6-MC0686-MT... | ecosystem: Environmental > Terrestrial > Soil >... | reverse complement strand
TCGTTGCAGATGCGGTCCAGCTCATCGGTCGTGACGCCGGGGCGCACGTGTTCGCCGATCATATGCAGCACTTCCGCCGCCATCGCGCCGGCCTTGCGGGCCATTTCGATATCGGCGGCGGTCTTGATGGAAACCTTTCTTGCCATTTACGCGGCCTCCTGCTGGACGCCGTCCGGCAAGCGCCGGGACAAGGACGCAATGGTGAAGCCTTCGGCCTGCTCGATGCGGATCAGCAATTGGCAGATGTCCGCGTGGCGCAGTTCGGGATAGAGCTCGGACAGCATGCCGATGCGCATCCAGTGTTCAGCTTGGGAATTGATCGAGCGGCTGAGTGCGCCGCTGGCGACGCGCAGATTTTCGTGCATCTGCTCGGAGACTTTGACGAGGCCCATGAGGGAATGATCCGTATATGGTTTGTATATGGATCGTATGGTACTGCCGAAAAGGGGCGGCGCGCAAATCAGGCGGCTGGGAAGGTGACGAAGCCGCCATCAACGCGATCAGCGCGCTTTGGCGCGCGACGTTTTCTTGGCTGCGCCGGCTTTGGCTGCGCCGGCTTTGGCGGCCCCCGCCTTGGCCGCACCCGAACGCCCCGCCTCTTTGGGGGCGGGCGCCGTCGCGGCTTGAATCTGCTCCATCCACATCAGCGCGTCGGTGTATGACAGGAACTGCTGCAAATATCCCGGAGACAGCTCGCGCATCAGCGACAGCGCGCGGTGCACCAGCTGATTCGAATTCAGCGGGCCGGCGTTCTTGTGGACCTGTTCCTGCGACTGCCGCACCTGCCGGTCGGCGCTGACGCGGGACCACACGGCGCGGAAATACTCCAGCATCTGCACATCGGGGTAGGCTTCGCGCAGCCCTAGCGCGTCGCGCGTCCAGGCGGCGTCGCCGTCCGGCGCATCCGGGTACGCCAGGTAATCGATCAGGCCGGCCAGCGCGCTGGGGGCATCGTCGGCAGGGGACGTTTCCTGCTCGGCGGCGGGCGCGTCCAGCAAGGCTTTATAGGCGCTAAGCAAGCCCGCCAATTTCTCGTCCAGCAACTGCCGCGCAGGGCCGTCCAAGGCGGACGTGCGCCGCGCCATGGCGGCCAGGAACTGAAAGCGCACCGGGTCGGCGCGGTCAGCCCCGCTGTCGCGCCAGGCGTCCAACGTGGCTTGTGCGTCGCAGGGGAGGCCCGCGCTGCCGTCACTGCTCACGCGGTTTTCCCGGCTCGTTGGACGGCTTGGGGATCGGGGTGATCTCCACGCGGCGGTTCTTGGCGCGGCCTTCCTCGTCGGCGTTGGACGCCACCGGCTGCTCCGAGCCGAACGCGGCGGCGAACACGGTCGACGACGGCACGCCTTCATCGATCAGCGCACGCGTCACCGTCAAGGCGCGCTGCGCCGACAAGTCCCAGTTGTCCGCAAAACGGCGGTTGCCTTCGCGCACCTGCTGGTCGTCGGTGTAGCCGCTGACCATCAGGATTTCGTCGTGCGTCTTCAGATACGCGGCCAGCGGTTCGATCAGCGTCTTCAGAATCTCCCGGCCTTCGGGCTGCAACTGATCAGAGTTCAGCGCAAACAGCACGCTGCCGCTGATGCCGATGCGGCCATTGATCAGGGTGACGCGGCCCGCCGCAAGCGGCCCGGCCAGCGCCTGCTCCAGCGTTTCGCGCCGTTGCGTTTCTTCCTGGCGCTGCTTGACCTCTTCTTCCAGCTGCGTCGACAACTGCAACTGCACGCCGATCACGCTGACCAGGATCAGCACAAAGGCGCCCAGCAGCACCGACATCAGGTCGCCGAAGACGGCCCAGGCGGGGGAGGAGGCCTCGACGCCGCCGTCGATGTCTTCGCTCATGCGGCTTCCGCTCCGGCGGTGGCGCGCTGGACGGCCAGCTGTTGCAGGTTCTCGATGATCTGCTTTTGCGACATCAGGCTCAGGTCAACCACTTCACGTGCTTGCGCCACGTAGTAAGACAGCTGCTCGTCGCCCCGCGCGATGGACTTGTCCAGCGCCGCTTCGATGCGTTGCAGGTGCGCGACCAGCTTGTCGTTGGACTCGCCGAACAGCTGCACCGCCGTGCCGAAGGATTCGCCCAGGCTGGCGACTTCCACGGCGCTGCTGGTCACGTGCGCCGCCACGTCGGCAAGCTTGCCGGTTTCGGCTTCGACGCGGTCGGTGAACTGCGTGCCCACGCGTTCCAGCAGCTCGGCCGACGAGGCCACCAGCGCGTCCACGGCCGTGCGTTGCTCGGCGGCGGTGTGGTTGACGGCGTTCAACAGCGTGTCCAGCGTGTCGAGCAGGCGGTTGCGCTCTTCGAGCATGTCGTTGTCGCGCACCATGCTGTCCGACAGCTTCTGGCGCAGTTCGCCGATGACGTCCGCCGCGGCCTTCGGGGCTTCGGATGCGGCTTGCACCAAGCGGCTGATCTCGGCAATGGTCTCGCTGGCGTGCGCCTGCGTTTGCGACGTGATGTCGTGCGCGGTCTGCGCCAGCGTGTCGGCCACGGCGGCCAGCTTGCCGGTCCAGGCGGCCAGGCGCGCTTCGTCCTTGGCGGCTAGCTCGGCTTGCAGCGCCGCGTGCGATTGGTCCAGCGTTTGTAGCAACGACGCCGAGTGTTGTTCGAACGTAGCGGCCGCCGTTTCCAGCGCCTGCTGATGGCTCGCCGCCAATTGCTGGCCGACCTGCTCTTGACGCGTCTGGGCGTCGGTCCAGGCCTGTGTCACGTGGCTGGCCGCCGTCTCCAGACGGGTCGATGCGGCCTCCAGCACGGTTGCCTGCACTTCTGTTTGTGCGGTGATGTCGCGGGTGGTTTGGGCCAGGGCTTGCGTCAGCGCTTCCTGACGCGAGGCCGCCTGCACGCCCGCCAGCTCCCATTCCTGGCCCAGCGCGTCGGCCAGCGCGGCCAGCTTCGCGGTCCAGGCGGACAGCCGTGCTTCATCCTTGGACGCCAACGCCGCTTGCAGATCCGCGTGCGACTGGTCCAGCGTGCGCAGCAACGACGCCGAGTGTTGTTCGAACGTGGCGGCGGCGGTTTCCAGCGCTTGCTGGTGGTTCGCCGCGAGCTTTTCGCCGACCTGTTCCTGGCGCGTCTGCGCATCGGTCCAGGCCTGCGTCACGCTGCTTGCCGCCGTTTCCAGGCGGGCCGATACGGTCTCCAGCAGACGGGCTTGCGCTTCCGTCTGGCCGGTGACGTCCAGCGCGGTCAAGGCCAGCGTGTCGCTGATTTCCTGCTGGCGGGCAACGGTGTGCTCGCCAGCGGCCTTCCATTCCTGGCCCAACGTGGCGGCCATGGCCGTCAAGGTGCCGGTCCACGCCGCCAGACGCTCGTGGTCTTGCGCGGCCAGCGCGGCATGCAGATCGGCATGCGATTGTTCCAGCGTGCGCAGCAAGGACGCCGAGTGCTGCTCGAAGGCGGCGGCGGCGGTCGTCAAGGCTTGCTGATTGTCGGCGGCCAGCTTCTCGCTGACTTGCTCCTGCCGGGCCAGCGCCGTGGTCCAGCGGTCAGACACGCTGTTCGCGGCGGACTCCAAACGGGCCGACACGCTTTCCAGCAGCAGCGCCTGCGCTTCGGTTTGCGAGGTGATGTCGCGTGCGGTGCGCGCCATCGACTCGCTGATGGCTTCCTGCCGGGTGGCGGCCTGCGTGCCAGCCTGTTCCCATTCCTGACGCAGCGTAGCGGCCATGGCGGCAAGCGACGCCGTCCAGGCGGACAGACGCTCGTGGTCCTTGGCGGCCAGCGCCGCTTGCAGATCGGCGTGCGACTGATCCAACGTGCGCAGCAGCGACGCCGAGTGCTGTTCGAAGGCGGCGGCGGCGGTGGTCAGGGCCTGTTGATTGTCGCGGGCCAAGGTCTCGCTGACCTGTTCCTGGCGCGACAAGGCCGAGTCCCAGCGGGCCGACACGTTGTTGGCCGCGGCTTCCATGCGCGCCGACACGCCCTCCAGCACGCTGGCTTGCGCGGCCGCCTGGGCGTTGATGTCGCGCACGGTTTGCGCCAGCGTGTCGCTGATGGCTTGCTGGCGGGCGGCGGCTTGCGCGCCAGCCTGTTCCCATTCCTGGCGCAGCGTGGCGCCCATGGCGCCCAGCGTTTCGGTCCAGGCGGCCAGACGTTGCTGATCGCGTGAGGCCAGGTCCGATTGCAGCAGCGCGTGCGAGTCGTTCAGCGTGCGCAACAGCGACGCCGAGTGTTGTTCAAAGCTGGCGGCGGCGGCCGTCAGGGCTTGCAGGTTGTCGCCCGCCAGTTTTTCGCTGACGCGCTCCTGGCGCGACAGCGCCGAGGTCCAGGCCTCGGACATATTGCCCGATGACGTTTCCAAGCGTGCCGACACGCCATCCAGCAGGGCGGACGAACGTTGCTCAAAGGTTTCGGCAAAGCGGTCAAGCGACGCGCGCAAGTCCTGCGCCAGCGTTTCGCTTGCGCGCTGCTGGCCGGCCAGCGCCTGGTTCCAGATGTCGGCCACATTGGCGGTAGACGATTGGAAGCCGGACGTCAGGCTGCTCAATTGCTGTTGCACGGCTTGCGTCACCGTGTCTTGCAGGCTGGCCGTTTCGCGCGACAGGCTGGCCATCGTGGCTTCAACGACGGGCTGCAAGGCCACGCCGGCGGAACGCGCGCTTTCGGCCACGCCTTCCTTCATGGACTGTTCCATCACCGACGCCAGGCGGGCGTAGGCGGCTTCGGCCTTGTCCTGGAACGCATCCTGGCTGGCCAGTTGGCGGTCATTGATGGCGCGGGTTTGCTGCTCCATGTTTTGCATCATGGCTTGCAGGCGGTCTACCAGCGTGGGCATGGCTTCGGCCTGACGCTGCATGACTTCCGCTTGCCGTTGCAGCAGCTTGAAGGATTCTTCGCGTTGATAGCTTTGCGAATACACGCGCAAGGTCGTGGCGATCTTGGTGTCCAGCGATTGGGCCGCCTGCACGCGTTCGCGGCGGCACAGCGCAGCCAGCAGGCCCAGCATGGCGGAGGTGGCCACGCCGGCAATCGACGTGCCAAAGGCGAAACCCAAGCCCTTGACCGGCGCGGCGAGGGACGCGCGGATAGCGCCCAGGTCGGTCGCGCTTTCCAGCGCCATGCCGGTGCCGCGCAGCGTCACGACCATGCCCAGGAACGTGCCCAGCATGCCCAGCAACACCAGCAGGCCGACCAGATACGGCGTCAGCGCCGGGCCGGGCAAGCCGACCCGTTCGCCTTCCACGCGCAGGCGCGCGGCGTTGCGCAGGCTGGGATGCAGCTGATCCAGCCACGACCCCAGGCTGGCCGGCGCTTCAGATAGCGATGCCGTGGACCGCGTCAGGCTGGACGTGGCCTGCTGATACCGCAGCAGCTCCCACGCGCCCGCCAGATAACAGACGCCAATCAGCAGCGTCACGGCCAGCGCCAGCGGGTTCGTACCCGCATAGCCCACGCCAATCCAGCCCACAACGGCCAGACCGGCCAGGAATACAACGAAATTGATCAGAGTCTTGGACATAGTGTCCTGGTTAGCTGGCGCGAAGGGCGGCAAGCAGCCCTTCGACCGGTTGTAAACGAACATCCAATTCGGCAAGCAGGACGCTACGCATATCCTTGCGGAACACGTCCAGCCAGGCGCCGGGGGTAATCGGCTGGAGCCCGGTTGCCGCAACGCCTGCGGCGTCGGCCGGGACGGCATGGCTTTGTGCTTCGGCTTGCGCTTCTACTATGGCGGCTTCCGCATCGGCATCCCCTTCCGGGGGCGCCAACGCCGCCGCCTCGGCCAGCCGCAGGCGCTCAAAATGCGTCTGTAGCAGCTTCGGAATCAGCCCAAACAGCGCGCGTTCCTTGGGCAGCAGCGCGCGGTCCATGATGGCGTCCACGACGGCCAGCCGTGTCATTTCGCCATTTCTGGCCGCCACCATGCCGCGCAAACGGCTGCGCAAATTGCCCACGCTGGTCTCCATCGTGTGCTGCAACGACTGATACCGCTGACGAAAATTCGAGTAATCGGCCTCGGCTTGTTCTACAGCCGCCGACTTCTTGGCCGGCGCTTGTCCGGGAACGAGCCGCTTGGCGGCCGTGGCCGCCGTATCGCTGGCGATGGCATCGGCCAGCGTGGTCCGGACACGCACGCATTCGCGCTCTTCGGCACTGCTGAACTGACGCGCGCCAGGGGCGATCACCGGCGGGCGGGTATTCAAGGCCGCGGAAAGCGCGATCGCATCCGTCCAACCGAGCCACTGGCTCAAATGGTCGGACAGCGATTGCCTGGATTCCGGAACGTCGACATCCGTCAGGCGAGTCAGCAAGCGAATGAGCGTCGGGCCGCTTAAACCTGTGCGCTGTGGGGCTTGCAACATACCACCAGAGTCAAAAAGGGGGGAGTTTACACGCTGACGGGCAGGTTAAGGGCGGGGTGACGGCCGCCCGCGCTATAAGTGGGGACGCATTACTTTGCGCCTGATCACTCCCTGTCATCCCCGCTGGACCATTGGCTCAGGTCGTCGACGGGGCGGGGCAGGTAGCCTTCCAGCGTCTGCGCGATCCAGGCGGGGTCTATATAGTTGTACGTCGATTCGATTACCCAGGACAAAAAGTCCTGCGGGCCGCCATTCAGATAAGGGGGCGGCGACACCGGCTTGAAGACGGTGGGCAGCTTGTCGTGGATGGACGCATCGTTCAGCACAAAGCCCAATTCCTGCACGACTTGCCAGGCCAGCGGGTTCTGGAGGTCGATGTTGAACTTGACCCACCAATAGGCATCGCTTGTCACCTGCGAAGACAGCACGTTCACGCCCGGCATCCGCGACAGATAATCCACCAGCTTGGGCAGTCCGGCTTTCAGCACGGCCGGGTCGATGGCTTCAACCGGCGGCGTGATTGATTCCAGCTTCTTCAGAATGTGCGCGTGCAGCGTACGGTTGGCGTCGGCGGCCTCGCGTTCCAGCGGTTTTTGCAAGCTCTTGGGTAGCGTCAGTTCCATACGTTCCTGTGATGGCAGGTTGAACCCGGGGGCGGGCAGCCTCGCATTGTGCCAATTCGCGCGCGATCCGGCACGCGCCACGGCCCAAGCAGCAGTGGTAGATTGTTTCGCACCCGAATGCCAAGGCGGATAGGGACGTGGCCGAGATATCCATGGATGTTCTGATTGCAAGCGCGGCGCGCGCCTTGGCCGCGGGCGACCCGCTGGGCGCGCTGAACCTCGTGGCGTTGCGTGACGAGGCTCCCGCGCTGGCCTTGCGCGGTATCGCCATGGCGCAACTGGGTGATTTTTCCCGGGCGAAGGCGCTGCTGCGCAACGCGGCGCGGGCCTTCGGGCCGGCGCAACCCCTGGCGCGCGCCCGCTGCGTCGTGGCCGAAGCCGAAGTGGCGCTGGCCTCGCGGGATCTGGCCTGGCCCGAAAAATCGCTGGCCGCCGCCCGCGCCACCCTGGCGTCCCATGGCGACCCGGTCAACGCGGCGCATGCCGCGCACCTACAGGCGCGGCGTCTGTTGCTGCTGGGCCGCCTGGACGACGCCGATCAAATGCTGGCGGACATGAACGTCAGCGCGATGCCCGCCGCGTCGCGCGCCATCCACGCGCTCATCGCGGGCGGGATCGCGTTGCGCCGGGTGCAGGCGAACGCAGCAGGCGCGGCGTTGGCTCGCGCCCAACACGCCGCGCAGCTTGCCGGCATTCCTGCCTTGATGGCCGAAGTGGATCACGCGTTGCAGGCGCTGCATGCCCCCGCCGCGCGCGAAGTCCTGCAAGACGGCGCGCGCGATCTGCGGCTGGATGAGGTCGAGACGCTGCTGGCGTCCCCTGCGCTGATCATCGACGCCTGCCGCAACGTCGTGCGCCAAGAGGGCCAGAGGGTGCCGCTCGCCAGCCGCCCCGTCTTGTTCACGCTGGCGCGTCTGTTGGCCGAGGCCTGGCCGCAAGACGTGACCCGCGAACTGCTGATCGCCCAGGCGTTTCGCACCGGCTTTCAGGACGACTCCCATCGTGTGCGGCTGCGCGTGGAAATCGGACGCTTGCGCACGGCATTGCGGCCGCTGGCGGGCATCAGCGCCACGCGGCACGGCTTCGTGTTGCGGCCTCATGCCCAGGCCAGGGTCGTCGTGCTCACGCGCCCCGTTGACGTGCCCGACCGCGACCACGCCGCCGTGCTGGCGTGTCTGGTCGATGGTCAGGCGTGGTCCAGTTCTGCGCTGGCGTTGGCGTTGGGCGCAAGCCAGCGCACGGTGCAGCGGGCGTTGGATGCGCTGGCGGCCTCGGGTCAGGCGCAGCCCTTGGGCCATGGCCGCGCGCGCCGTTGGACGACGCCCGCCGTGCCGGCATTCACGACAAGCTTGTTACTCCCGGCATTGCTGCCCGGTCAGTAGCATGAAGTCTCCTCCTTCAAGGACACAGTCATGAAACGAACCCAAGCCCAAATCCTCCGTGAATACGGCCCGTTCCCTGGTGTCGACAGCGTGCATGGCGTCACCTACGACGGCCATCAGGTCTGGTTTGCCGTCGGCGAAAAGCTGATTGCGCTGGACCCCGATAGCGGCGAAACCCCACGCGCGTTGAATGTGGTGGCCAACGCCGGCACGGCCTTCGACGGTAAACACCTCTATCAGATCGCGGAAGGAAAAATCCAGAAGCTGGACCCGGCCACCGGCAAGGTCCTGTCCACCATCCCCGCGCCCGGTGGCGGCGGCGATTCCGGCATGGCTTGGGCCGATGGCTCGTTGTGGGTCGGCCAGTATCAGCAGCGCAAGATCTATCAGGTGGACCCCGGCACCGGCAAGGTGCTGCGCACGATCGACTCCGATCGCTACGTGACGGGCGTTACCTGGGTAGACGGCCAACTGTGGCACGGCACTTGGGAAAACGACGCCAGCGAATTGCGGCGGCTGGAACCGGACACGGGCGCCGTATTGGAAAGCGTGGAAATGCCGGCGGGCGTGGGCGTGTCGGGCTTGGAGTCAGATGGCGCCGGCCGTTTCTTTTGCGGCGGCGGCAATTCCGGCAAGGTCAGGGCGGTGCGGCGCCCCGAGTAGAATCGGTCAATGGCCGCCACGGCTGATGCGTGGCGGCACGCTGCGCTATTCAGCACCCCTCTAGGAATCGCATGAAATTTGCTCCGCTAGGCATATTGGGCTTGGCCGCGATCGGCTTCACGGCCCAGGCCCAGCCCCTTGTCATCCCCACACCGGCAGACGCTCACGCCGCCGTGCTGACGCTGCTGGGTGATGATCTTCCCGGGATGAAGACGTCGCAACTGGCCATCGGCACCTGCCTGCCCGCACCCAAGCCGTCGCACAAGGGCCGGGTGTCTTGCACCACGATGCTGCTGATGCCAGCCGGCACGTCCGAGGCGCCCATGGACTTCTACCAGGACGGCGGCAAGTGGGTGGCCTCGCCGCCGACCAATATGGAACTGCCGTTTCCCGACCCCAAGCTTGCCGACAAGCACTGGGTGGACGGCAAGAGCAAGCCGTAGGGGCGTCAAGCCGCGGCGTCCCGCAGCAGCACATCCTCGTAAAACGCGCCGATGGGTTGTTGCTGATCGCGCACCTGAATCTCCAGCACCCAAATCCCATCGCTGGGCACGAAATCCGCATTGGCCAACTGATGCTTGCCATACAGCGCATGCGGAAAATCCGACACGCGATGGCCGGGTATCTCGTGCACCAGCTTGCAGCCCAGCTCGTGCGCGTAGGTGTCGGCCAGCGCATACAGCGCTTGGCCCGTCATGCCTTGCAGCCATGCCAGGCGCGTGCGTTCGAAGACACTGCGCGCGGCGTTGGCGCAGCGCTGCTGGTCGGCGTTGGCTCCGGTGATGAAGGTGTCGCCATAATCGCCTTCATACCCGTCCCAAACAGGGCCGATATCGATGACGAAGATGTCGTCTTCGCCCAGCGTGCGTTGGCGGTCGGTGGCTTGCACCGCAGGCGATTGCGAATCGGCGCCGAAGCGGATGTAGGTGGGGTGCCAGTTGTGTGACGCGCCCATCTGGCGCAGGTGCGCATCGGCCAGTGCGATGGCGTCGGCGGTGGTGATGCCGGGCGTCATCAGCGCGGCGATTTCATGCACGGCGGTGATGGAACGTTGGCGGGCTTGCAGAATGCCGTCCATCGTAAAGCGTTCGCTGACGCGTTCCCAAGCGTGAGCGGGAGGGGCGGGCGGGGACGCAAGTGTGGCGCTTGCCGGTACAAACGCTTCCGACTGAAAGCGGCCGTCGGGCAGCCCGGCATCACGCAAGCGCGCTTGTGCTGCGCGCACCATTGCCCCGCTGCCGCAGGCGTAGACCAGCGTGCGCGCCCAGTCATGGCCGGCTTGCGCGGCGCGGTCTTGCACGTAGCGCGCGCCGTCGGGCCGGGCAGTCGCATCGCCCGACAGAACGGGGTGCCAGCGAAACGCCGGGCCTTTGCCTTGCAGCGCATTCAAGAGGCCGCTGGCGTAGCAGTCCTCTTGTTGGCGAGCCCCCCAGTACAGCGTCACGGTCGTGTAGTGATCGCTTTCCAGGGCGCGCATCAAGATGGGAAACACCCCGGCCAAGCCCGTGCCGGTGGCCAGCAGCACCAAGTGGCTAACCCCCTGCGGAAGCGTCGACGGCAACACGCAAGCACCGTGCGGGCCGTCCAGCGTCAAGGCATCGCCGGGCTGTAACGCAGGCAACACGCCGTTGGTGAAACTGCCTTGCTGTGTGCGGCGGATATGGAATTCCAGCCGACAGGCGCCTGCCGCGCCGGGCGCATTGGCAATCGAGAAGCTGCGGCGTCCGCCATCCTCCAGCAGCAGTTGCACGTGCTGGCCGGGCAGATAGTCGAACGCGTCTTCACCTTGAACGTCGACGATGAGCTGCGTCACGTCCGTGGCCAGCGGCCGGCGCGAGACAACGCGCGCCTCACGGCGCTGCGCGGGGCGGGCAGGCGCGGTCCAGTGCGTAAAGCGCAAGCTCAGATCGCTGACGGCTCGGCATTGGCACATCAGCAATTCGTTGTCTGCCGGCACGTAGGAACGTTCGTTCGGCGCGGTAATGGGTTCGAAGTCACCGGCCACCACCTGCGCCCGGCACGAGCCGCATTCGCCGCGTTGGCATGAAAACGGCACGGGCGCGCCCTGGGCCAAGGCCGCATCCAGAATGGACGTGCCGCCATCGGTCGTGAACGAGCCGGTTTCCAGTGTGATGGTGTAGGGCGATGACATCGATGTCTTCCTGATTGACGTAGGAAAAAAGGAATCTGGTGACGCCAATCTATCGATAGAATGGCTTATCGAATAGAGCCATATTCATAAAAATGAGCAAGCCACTTATCAAGCGCCCCGGCGCAGGCGCAGGCACAGCCACAAGCACAGCCACAAGCACACCCGCGCGTACCAAACAGGAATCCAGCCTGGACCTGCCGGCCGACCCGCCCCGCGCAGGCGAATCCAAACAGTCCTGGGTGTACCGGCAGATTCAGGAACGCATCTTGAAAGGCGTGCTGGCGGAGGGGGCCCGCCTGCCATCCACGCGTGAACTGGCGGCGCGATGGCAGGTGTCGCGTTCGACGGTTGAAGCGGCTTATGACCAACTGCGCGGCGAAGGCTA
>Ga0256898_1000738_pt1 | contig 11515 bp, 9 predicted proteins | sample MC6MC0686MT_FD_186333 | JGI IMG/M metagenome (GOLD analysis project Ga0256898, IMG submission 186333) | Metatranscriptome of enriched soil aggregate microbial communities from Iowa State University, Ames, United States - MC6-MC0686-MT... | ecosystem: Environmental > Terrestrial > Soil >... | reverse complement strand
GCAGGCTCTTCAGGCGCGAACCCGTTCGCCTGTATCGCTGCGGGCATCGCCTCCCTGTGGGGACCGGCGCACGGCGGCGCGAACGAAGCGGCACTGAAGATGCTGGAAGAGATCAGCACCGTAGAGCACATTCCTGAGTTCGTGCGTCGCGCAAAAGACAAGAATGACTCCTTCCGCCTGATGGGCTTCGGTCACCGTGTTTACAAAAACTACGACCCACGTGCGACCGTCATGCGTGAGACCTGCCACGAAGTGCTGAAAGAGCTGGGTACCAAAGATGACCTGCTGGAAGTGGCGATGGAGCTTGAGCACATCGCGCTGAACGACCCGTACTTCATCGAGAAGAAACTCTACCCGAACGTCGATTTCTACTCCGGTATCATCCTGAAAGCGATGGGTATTCCGTCCTCCATGTTCACCGTGATCTTCGCGATGGCGCGTACCGTAGGCTGGATTGCGCACTGGAACGAAATGCACAGCGAAGGCATGAAAATTGCTCGTCCTCGTCAGCTGTACACCGGCTACGAGCAGCGTGATTTTAAGTCTGATATCAAGCGCTAATAAACACGCCCGGCGGCGCTTCGCTTGCCGGGCCTACAAGCGCGAAATGTAGGCCGGGTAAGGCGTAGCCGCCACCCGGCTTTTTTATTTCTGGCAGTGCGGGCACCAGTAAAAGGGTCTCGAAGAGAGCATAATCCTGTCGATAATCCCGCCGCATCGCTCGCACTGTTTCCCCGCCCGATGAAACACCTTAAAGCGGAACAGCGCCCCGTGATGCGTGTTCTCATCCACCACGCCGCGCGTATTATAGGATAACCGCGGAATATCCAGCAGCGCGTGGGACAGCGCCTCCAGCTGTTCATCGCTTAGCTGAGACGCTTTGTGCTGCGGTGCCAGCCCCACTTCCCACAGAATTTCTACCCGCAGATAGTTACCCAGCCCTGCCAGGAACGCCTGATCGAGCAGTAACCCGGAAAATTGCCGGTTGCGGAATTTGGGAGATAACAAGCGGGCTTTAACATCGTTCGCCGTCAGGCGCATATCCAGCACGTCCGGCCCGACCCGCTGCAGAAACGGGTGAGTGAGCAGCTGCTCCGGTGTTAACATTTCTATATCCGACGCGCTGTAAAGCAGAATTGCTTTATCCGCCGTTTGCAGCCTGACGCGCAACACGCGGTTGGTTTGCGGTTGCTCATCCGCGTTAACCACTCGCCAGACGCCGTAAAGCTGGTTATGGCTATATAACGTCAGGTTATGGGAAAAGTGCGTAAGCAACGCCTTCCCGCGCGTTTCAATATGCGTCACCGTTTGGCCCACCAGCTGGGCTTCAAACGCTTTCAGTTGAGGAAAAGCAAACCAGACGTTCGTCAGGGTTTTGCCCTTTATCGCCGCCTCGAGGCTATCCGCCGCGCGGCGGATCTCCGGGCCTTCAGGCATTTTTCTGTCCTTATCGTGAGTGTCAGGCGCTGACGAGGATCCCCTGCTCTGCAAAGGCCGCCCGCAAGCGGCGCGCGAACTGCAGCGCATGCTCGCCATCACCGTGTAAACAAACCGTATCCGCCTGCACGCTGGCCATAGAGCCATCCGTCGCGTTGACCGTGCCCTCCCGCACCATCTGAAGCGTCTGCGCCAGCGCCTGAGACTCATCGGTAATTAACGCGCCGGGCTGGGTCCTCGGGACCAGGCTGCCATCGGGCAAATATCCCCTGTCCGCAAACACTTCCTGACGCGTGGTTAACCCCAGACGCTGCCCGGCGCGGATAAGCTCGCTACCCGCCAGGCCAACCAGTATCAGTTGCGGGTTGCAATCCCGTACCGCGCGGGCAATGGCGTCCGCAAGAGCGGGCTCTTTCGCCGCCTGATTGTAGAGCATGCCGTGCGGCTTCACGTGGCGTAACGCGCGCTGATGGGCCCGCACAATCGCTTCCAGCGCGCCAATCTGGTACAGCATCTGGGCGTAGACCGTCTCCGGCGGCAGGTTCATCGCGGTGCGGCCAAAGTTTTCCCGGTCGGGAAAGCTCGGGTGAGCGCCAATCGCTACGCCGTTTTTAAGGGCATTGCGAACGCTCTCCAGCATGATCCGCGCATCACCCGCGTGAAAGCCGCAGGCGATATTGACCGAGGAGACCTGGGTCATCAGCTCGGCATCCGCGCTGCCGCCCTCGCCCAGATCGGCGTTTAAATCAATCTTTACCATCGAGCCTCCACGCCAGCTGTTCCAGATAGCGCTGCCGATCCTGACGCGCCTTCAGCGCCTCCTCCAGCGAACATTGCACGAAGTGGATCGGCTGTCCCAGGGGAATTTGCGCCAGATGGTAGCGATCGGCCTCAATAATGCAGGCAATACGCGGATAACCGCCCGTCGTCTGCGCATCGTTCATCAACACAATAGGTTGCCCGTTACCCGGCACCTGAATGACGCCGGGCAACAACCCGTGGGAAAGCAATTCTCGGTCCGTCGTACGGGTCAGCGGCTGTCCCTGCAGGCGATATCCCATGCGGTTACTTTGCGGGCTGAGCTTCCACGGCGAGCGCCAGAAGGACTCTTTAGAGGCCTCATCAAATTCATGATATTCCGGCCCCGGCAGGGCGCGGATCTGGTTACTCCAGAGGAGCTGCTTCACGCCCTGAGCCGTCGAGAAGTGGCGCGTGGATGGCCCGATCGCCAGACGATCGCCATCCTGCAACAGGCGTCCTTCGTGACCGCCAATACCGGCTTTCTGATCGGTACTGGATGAGCCCAGCACCTCCGGCACGTCAATCCCGCCCGCGACCGCAAGATAGCTGCGTACCCCGTGCAGAGGACGCTTAAGCGTTAAACGCTGCCCGGCTTTCGCCCGCAGCCGCCAGCCGGTCCAGACCGCTTTGCCATCAAGCGTGGCATCGCACCCTGCGCCGGTTAACGCAAACCAGGTCTCGTGACTAAACTCAATGACGCACTGCCCCAGCGTAATTTCGAGCGCCGCCGTATTGCCGGGGTTGCCCACCAGCACGTTAGCAATCTCCAGCGCGGGCCTGTCCAGCGCGCCACAGTAGCTCACGCCGGACTGGCGCATGCCAAAGCGGCCCGCATCCTGCACGGAGGTGTAAAGCCCTGCGCGAATCAGCGTTAGCATACGCCCTCCTTCTGCGGGATAAAGCGGAGGGTATCGCCAGGACGCAGGAGGACCGGCGATGCCTGCCCGGGTTCAAATAACGGCGTGGACGTGTGTCCGATAAGCTGCCAGCCGCCAGGCGAAGCCAGTGGATAAATGCCGGTCTGTTCGCCGCCAATTGCGACGGTGCCTGCCGGCACGCTCAGGCGCGGCTCCGCGCGACGCGGCGTATGCAGCCTCGGGGAAAGCCCGCCAAGATACGGAAAGCCCGGCTGAAATCCTAAAAACCAGACCACGTAATCAACGGAGGCGTGCAGCTCAACAACCTGCTTTTCCGTTAACCCGCAGTGCTCGGCGACCACGGAGAGGTCGGGCCCCTGCGCACCACCGTACACCACCGGGATCTCAATCGTTCTGGAGTCAGGCTCCAGCGCCTCACTCTCTTCCCACCAGCGCTGCAAGCGTTCGATGGCATCCAGAGCCAGCGTATGCGGGCTACGCAGCACGACGGTAATGTTATTCATGCCCGGAATGGCCTCAACCACTTCAGGCATGTCGGCCAGACGCTGGGTCAGCCGCCAGATACGCTTTTGCGTAGCCAGCGTAACGGGCGGCTCCAGCTCCAGTACCACTGCGGTTTCGCCCAGAAGATAACAACGCGCTCGCTGCACTTAACTACCTCTCATCAGGCCGGATTAGGGATATCAATAAAGGTCACATCCAGATCGGTATTTTCCGTCAGCCACTCGCTGAGGGCGCGAATGCCGCCACGTTCCGTGGCATGATGGCCTGCGGCGTAGAAATGGAGCCCCTGCTCGCGGGCGGAGTGAACCGTCTGCTCGGAGACTTCGCCTGTAATAAACGCATCGACACCGAAGCGCGCGGCGCTATCGATAAAGCCCTGCCCGCCCCCGGTGCACCAGGCAACACGCTTCACCAGATCCGGTCCGGTATCGCCGCACCACAGGGGACGACGCCCGAGGCGCGCTTCGATCCATGAGGCCAGCTCCAGTCCGGGAACCGGCATTGCCAGTTCGCCCCACGGCACCAGCGGCTCAATCTCACCCATCACGGTAATTCCAAGTAACTGCGCCAGCTGAACGTTGTTACCGAGCTCCGGGTGCGCATCCAGCGGCAGGTGGTAGCCGTACAGGTTGATGTCATTTGCCAGCAGCGTTTTCAGGCGGTTGCGCTTCATGCCGCGAATAATCGGCGATTCGTTTTTCCAGAAATAACCGTGGTGGACAATCACCGCGTCGGCGTCCTGACGAACAGCCTCGTCCAGCAGCGCCTGGCTTGCCGTCACGCCAGTGATAATTTTTTGCACCGTCTCACGTCCTTCAACCTGAAGCCCGTTCGGGCCGTAATCGCTGAAGGCGGTACTGTTCAGTTTTTCGTTGATCAGGCTTTCCAGTTCGCTATTTTTCATCATCACTCTCTCAAGCTTTGCGGGCGGCTTCATAGGCCGCCAGCGTGGCGACGCGCGCCTGTTTATGGTCAACAATCGGACGGGGATAATCGAGCTTCACGCCCTGTTTATCCGCCCATGTCCATGGGTCGTGGATCGCTTTCGCAGGAACATTCCTGAGCGCGGGCAGCCAGCGGCGAATGAAGTCACCGTCTGCGTCAAATTTTTGCCCCTGGGTGGTGGGATTAAAAATCCGGAAATAGGGAGCCGCATCGGTGCCGGTCGAGGCGGCCCACTGCCAGCCGCCGTTGTTCGCCGCCAGATCGCCATCGATCAGCTGAGAAATAAAATAGCGCTCCCCGGCACGCCAGTCGATGAGGAGATCTTTAACCAGGAAGCTGGCGGTAATCATCCGCAGACGGTTGTGCATCCACCCGGTTTCATTTAGCTGGCGCATCGCGGCGTCCACAATGGGGTAGCCCGTTTCACCTTTCTGCCACGCCTGGAAGAACACCTCATCGTGCTGCCATGTTACGTTATCGGTCCACGGAATGAATGGGCGATGTTTACATAAATCAGGGTGATACGTCATCAGATGGCGATAGAACTCGCGCCAGATCAGCTCGTTAAGCCACACCGATCCGGGCCCGCCGTCCAGCGCCTGAGGCTGCTCGGCCAGCAGACGATGCAAACACTGGCGAGGAGAGAGCACGCCCAACGCCAGGCACGCGGATAAACGGCTGGTCCCTTCAATGGCCGGGAAATCCCTGCGCGCGTCATACTCACCCGCACCCTGCTTGCAAAACTGGCGCAGCTTCGCGATAGCGGATTTCTCGTCGGCGGGGAACAGAAGCGCGTCGAACGCCGCCCGGGGATAATTAAACGTCAGTTCCGGCAGGTCCGTTAACGCCTCCCCCCGAACTGCGGGCGCGGCCACGCACTCCGGCAGCGCCTCTTTAAGACGTTTAACAAAGGCGTTTTTAAAGGGCGTAAACACCTTGTACATCTCATGATTGCCGGTCATGACGCTGCCCGGTGCCAGCATCACGCTGTCATCAAAGCCCTGGCACTGCACATCTTTCAGCGTTGCCTCCAGCTGGCGATCCCGCTGGCGCTCGTTCAGTTCGTACTGATAGTTATAAAAAAGATGCGTGACCTGGTGCTGCTGGCACACCTCCTGCACCGCCAGAAGCTGCGCGGCAAAGTCACTGACCTCTTTATAAATCAACGGAATGCCTTTTTCGGCAAGCGAGCATTGCAGTTCATTCAGATGCGCGTTGAGATAAGCGGCCTGTCGGGGCGCCATATCATGCTGCTGCCATTGTTCGGGCGTGGCGATATACAGCGCCAGCACCCTGGCATCCTGAGAGCGGCAGGCAGCCGCGAGAGCGATGTTGTCATGCACGCGCAGGTCCGCGCGAAACCAAACCAGATGGGTGGGCATAAAACTCCAGGCAAATATCCATTATGTCCGTAAGGGCACGCCACTAAAGGAAAAAGCGGCGGGCTTTTAATGTACTTTGCCATGAAGTGTAGACGGGATGAAATAAAAAAGGCCGCCCGAGGCGGCCTTAACGCTACTTGTCCTGCGCTATCGTGGTCAATGCAACAAACCCGGTCGGTTCATCACGCTTAACAACAAGTACGCTGGCGACAATGAACGCAATGCATATATAGCGTTTCATCATGCGGTCCCTGCAGCTAACCGCTCCACCGTTCACCACCGGTGATAAGTCGGTGGACACAAGCTCTGTGTGGAGCCTGGCTCACGGTTGTGGAAATACCTCTCCCGTGACCGGTGCCCATTTGCGAGATGGCGGAAAGGGACGCTGCATAGTAATCTCCGCGCGAACGAAGCGTAATCTATTGAAATTGTTTTTAAGAATATATTTAGGATCTAAGCGTTTGAATCTTCAGCTTGCAGAAGTATGCTTGAAAACCTCTGTGTGAGAGCTTGATAAACCACCCAACGGACCGCGAATCCTGAGGGACAAAAAAACCGCCACATTACTGTTGGCGGTTTTTTTATTGCTGCGTGTAGTCTTCGTATCAGTAAAAATCGCAGGTCGCTTTCTCGGCCTGGTCCATCCACACCGGCTTCTCGCTGGTTTTCGCCCAGACGCGGTGCAGATAGCTGTAAAAACGTGCACGATCTTTCCAGAACAGCATCACCGGCAGAGCCAGCACGCCAGCCACTAGGGCGAAAGTGCGACGCATGAACACGATATGAGCCGGATACTCTTTATAAAGATCCATATTTTCTCCCCTATAGTTGGCCGGAAACGTCATCCGGAAAATTCAAAATCTGTGACCTGGCTAAAATAATATCGCTTTGTTTGTAATTTTACTACTCATCCGACCACTTATTTTCGCCCGTTTAGTGAAAATTTACATTCACGCCGTAACTAAGTTACAAAAAAGTTAACGATTTACTTATCAATAGTTAAATTGTGGGCTTTCTCATTTTTATACTTTTTTTACACCCGCCCTTCTCATTTTTGCGAAATCTTTGCGCCATAAATCCTACCGTTAGCACAACAACAAAAGTCACCCGGAGGTGGATTGTGAGTGCAGGTCTTATTGCCGGCATCGTGCTGGTGTTCCTGTTACTGGGCTATCTGGTTTATGCCCTGATTAATGCGGAGGCATTCTGATGGCTGCTCAGGCGTTTTTGCTTATCGCCAGCTTCTTAGTGGTCCTGTTCGTCCTGGCCAGGCCACTGGGAACAGGGCTGGCACGGCTTATCAACAACGTCCCCTTGCCCGGCACGGGAAGCGTTGAGAAAGGGATCTGGCGCGTGCTGGGAATACACGATCGGGAGATGAACTGGCGCGAATATCTGCTAGCCATTCTGCTGCTGAATATCGTTGGGCTGATTGCGCTTTTTGCCATGCTGATGCTGCAGGGCAGTCTGCCGCTGAACCCGCAACAATTACCGGGCTTGTCCTGGCATCTTGCGCTGAACACGGCGGTCAGTTTTGTCTCCAACACCAACTGGCAGTCCTATTCCGGTGAAACCACGCTGAGCTACTTTAGCCAGATGGCCGGCTTAACCGTGCAAAACTTCCTTTCTGCCGCCAGCGGTATCGCGGTGATCTTCGCGCTAACGCGCGCGTTTGCCCGCCAGAAAGTAAGTACGCTGGGCAATGCCTGGGTGGATCTGACGCGCATAACGCTGTGGATCCTGCTTCCGATTGCGCTGCTGATCGCGCTGTTCTTTATTCAGCAGGGCACCCTGCAAAACCTGCTGCCTTACGCCCCTTATACCTCGCTGGAAGGGGCAAAACAGCTCCTGCCGATGGGGCCCGTCGCGTCGCAGGAAGCCATCAAGATGCTCGGAACGAACGGCGGGGGCTTCTTTAACGCCAACTCGTCGCATCCGTTTGAAAACCCTACCGCACTGACCAATTTTGTACAGATGCTGGCCATTTTCCTGATCCCCGCCGCGCTCTGCTTTGCCTTTGGCGACGTGGTCAACGATCGTCGTCAGGGTCGCACCCTGCTCTGGACGATGTCGCTTATCTTTGTGGTTTGTGCCGCACTGGTGATGTGGGCCGAATGGCAGGGGAACCCGCACTTCCTCTCGCTGGGCGCCGATAGCGCGATCAACATGGAAGGTAAAGAGAGCCGCTTCGGCATTCTCGCCAGCAGCCTGTATGCGGTAGTCACCACGGCGGCCTCGTGCGGCGCGGTCAATGCCATGCACGATTCCTTTACGGCACTGGGTGGCATGATCCCGATGTGGCTGATGCAGATTGGCGAGGTTGTGTTTGGCGGCGTGGGCTCGGGTCTTTACGGCATGCTGCTGTTCGTGCTGCTGGCGGTGTTTATAGCCGGTCTGATGATTGGCCGCACCCCGGAATATCTGGGTAAAAAAATCGACGTTCGCGAGATGAAATTAACCGCGCTGGCGATTCTGGTCACCCCTGCCCTTGTGCTGCTCGGCACCGCGCTGGCGCTGATGACCGAGGCCGGACGCAGCGGCATCTTTAACCCGGGTATTCACGGCTTTAGCGAAGTGCTATATGCCGTCTCCTCGGCCGCCAATAACAACGGCAGCGCCTTTGCTGGCTTAAGCGCCAACTCACCGTTCTGGAACTGCCTGCTGGCGTTCTGCATGTTTGTGGGTCGCTTCGGGATCATTGTGCCGGTCATGGCGATTGCCGGATCGCTGGTGAATAAAAAAATTCAACCGACCACCACCGGGACATTACCGACCCACGGCGCGCTGTTTATCGGCCTGCTGACGGGCACCGTGTTGCTGGTCGGCGCCCTGACCTTTATCCCCGCCCTCGCGTTAGGCCCGGTCGCGGAATACCTCTCTTTACGCTGATTTTGCGGAGAAATTGTCATGAGTCGTAAACAACTGGCCCTGTTCGAACCGTCATTAGTTCGCCAGGCGCTCATGGATGCGGTGAAAAAACTGAGCCCGCGCGTGCAGTGGCACAACCCGGTGATGTTTATCGTCTGGGCGGGAAGCGTCCTGACCACCGCCCTGGCAATTGCCATGGGAACGGGCCACATGCCGGGGAATGCGATGTTTACCGGTGCCATCAGCCTTTGGCTGTGGTTTACCGTGCTGTTCGCTAACTTTGCGGAAGCGCTGGCGGAAGGCCGGAGTAAAGCCCAGGCCAACAGCCTGAAAGGAGTGAAAAAAACCGCCTTCGCGCGCAAGTTACGTGAGCCGAAATACGGCGCGCAGATGGATCACGTTCCGGCGGATGAACTGCGTAAAGGCGATGTGGTGCTGGTGGAAGCCGGTGACATTATCCCTTGCGACGGGGAAGTCATTGAAGGAGGCGCATCGGTGGATGAAAGCGCCATTACCGGGGAATCCGCGCCGGTTATTCGTGAATCCGGCGGCGATTTCGCCTCCGTGACGGGAGGGACGCGCATTCTCTCCGACTGGCTAGTGATCCAGTGCAGCGTGAACCCGGGTGAAACCTTCCTCGACAGGATGATCGCCATGGTAGAAGGCGCGCAGCGTCGTAAGACACCCAACGAGATTGCCCTCACCATCCTGCTGGTGGCGCTGACCATCGTCTTCCTGCTGGCCACCGCGACGCTGTGGCCGTTCTCCGCCTACGGCGGCACCGCGGTCACCATCACTGTTCTGGTAGCTCTGCTGGTCTGCCTGATCCCAACCACCATTGGCGGCCTGCTGTCTGCCATCGGCGTGGCCGGGATGAGCCGCATGCTTGGTGCTAACGTCATCGCCACCAGCGGGCGTGCGGTGGAAGCCGCGGGTGACGTGGATGTCTTGCTGCTGGATAAAACCGGGACCATTACCCTCGGTAACCGCCAGGCGTCAGATTTCTTACCCGCCCCGGGGGTGGATGAAAAAACGCTGGCGGATGCGGCACAGCTCTCCTCCCTTGCCGATGAAACCCCGGAAGGCCGCAGCATTGTGGTTCTCGCCAAGCAGCGCTTTAACCTGCGCCAGCGCGACGTGCAGAGCCTGCATGCCACTTTCGTGCCCTTCACGGCGCAAACCCGCATGAGCGGCATTAACATTCAGGATCGCATGATCCGTAAAGGCTCTGTTGACGCCATCCGTCGCCACATTGAGGCTAACAACGGCCACTTCCCACCGGAAGTGGACAGCCTGGTCGAGAGCGTGGCCCGTCAGGGAGCAACGCCTCTGGTAGTGGCCGAGGGGGCGCGCGTGCTGGGGGTGATCGCCCTGAAGGATATCGTCAAAGGGGGCATCAAAGAGCGCTTTGCCCAGCTGCGTAAAATGGGGATCAAAACGGTGATGATCACCGGGGACAACCGTCTTACCGCGGCGGCGATTGCCGCCGAAGCGGGCGTGGATGATTTTCTTTCCGAAGCAACGCCGGAAGCCAAGCTGGCATTGATTCGTCAGTATCAGGCGGAAGGCCGTCTGGTGGCAATGACCGGTGACGGTACCAACGATGCCCCTGCCCTCGCACAGGCCGACGTGGCGGTAGCGATGAACTCCGGTACACAGGCGGCAAAAGAGGCGGGCAACATGGTCGACCTCGACTCCAACCCAACCAAGTTGATTGAAGTGGTGCACATCGGCAAGCAGATGCTGATGACGCGCGGTTCGCTGACCACGTTCAGCATTGCCAACGACGTGGCGAAGTATTTCGCCATCATTCCGGCCGCGTTTGCCGCGACCTATCCGCAGCTAAACGCGCTGAACGTGATGCACCTGCACTCTCCGTCCTCGGCCATTCTCAGTGCGGTGATTTTTAACGCCCTGATTATTGTCTTCCTGATCCCGCTGGCGCTGAAGGGCGTGAGCTATAAGCCGCTCACCGCCGCCGCCATGCTGCGCCGCAACCTGTGGATCTACGGCCTCGGCGGGCTGGTGGTGCCTTTCATCGGTATCAAGGTTATCGACCTGCTGTTGACGCTGTTTGGCCTGGTTTAAAAGGTGAATCAAATGACGATGTTACGCCCCGCTATACTTCTGTTTATTCTGCTGTCTCTCATTACCGGCGGGCTGTATCCGCTGGTGACCACCGCGCTGGGCCAGTGGTGGTTTAAGGATCGGGCCAACGGCTCGCTGATTATGCAAAACGGTGAAAACCGCGGTTCGCGCCTGATTGGACAGAACTTTACGGATGCCCGCTACTTCCAGGGACGCCCTTCCGCCACTGCCGAAAGCCCGTATAATCCGATGGCATCCGGCGGCAGTAACCTGGCGGGCAGCAACCCCGAGCTGGACAAAGCCGTCGCCGGGCGCGTGGCAGCCCTGCGCGCCGCTAATCCGCAGGCCAGCCGTGACGTTCCCGTGGAGCTGGTAACCGCCTCGGCCAGCGGGCTGGACTACAGCCTGACGCCGGCAGCGGCGGCATGGCAAATTCCGCGCGTCGCCGCCGCCCGTCAGCTGACCGTCGAACAGGTTAGCCAGCTGGTTGCAGAGCACACGCAAAAGCCGCTGGTCAGCTTCATCGGCATGCCCGTGGTGAATATTGTTGAGCTGAATCTGGCGCTGGACGCGCTAAGGAAAAACTAAATGACCGACGAGCCCATGCGCCCG
>Ga0256898_1000737_pt1 | contig 11526 bp, 9 predicted proteins | sample MC6MC0686MT_FD_186333 | JGI IMG/M metagenome (GOLD analysis project Ga0256898, IMG submission 186333) | Metatranscriptome of enriched soil aggregate microbial communities from Iowa State University, Ames, United States - MC6-MC0686-MT... | ecosystem: Environmental > Terrestrial > Soil >... | reverse complement strand
GGTTATTACAATTCTATGTTTTATAGGGTTCCTATTGATTAGGAGCGGTAATAGCCATGCTGTGCTTAACGAATCTGATCGCCCTACGGTCAGTTTTATGTATCAGCACAATGATGCCAACCTGAAGGACAGGATTAATTCTCTAAGTGCTCGCATCGATCCTTTAATAGCTGGAAACGTACATGATGAGAACCCCGTTATCGAAGAGTTTGACAGTGAGAATTTTCAGTTGACCAAAAACCTCGAAGCAGCTTCTAATTTTGTCGCTTTATTGTTCTGTGCGGTTGTACTTTTTATCTTTGTATTTCGTTTTGCAAAAAAGATTCCTTTTTGCAATTTTGTCGCCTATTTACACCCCCAAAGGTATATTCTTCAACAAAACTGGAGAATTTAATAGCCAATCTCCGAAATAGCCCAACTTTATTTTCGTTGTATTCCGAATGATTCAGACTTTCATTGATAGACTAATGATTCTGTGTTTTTTTGTATTACAACAATCTAAGGCTTAGGTTATTTCAACTACCATATCAACAAACAATCAAACTTATTTTTAATTAGACGCTTACAAATGAAAAGAGTATTTATGCTCGTTAATTTGGCTATGGTATTATGCCAAATTGGGTGTACTTCCAAAAAGGAAGAGAAAGAAGAAAAGGAAAAATTCAATGTTACCTCTCCCGTACAGGTGGATACAACAATCCGTAAGGATTTTGTTTCTCAGATTAAATCATTTCGTAATATCGAATTACGTGCACAGGAGAAAGGATACCTGGAGCAGATTTTTGTCGACGAGGGACAATTTGTGCACAAAGGACAGCTTCTGTTTCGCATTATGCCCAAAATGTATGAAGCAGAGTTTAGAAAATCTATGGCGGAAGTGAATGTCGCCGAGATTGAAGTGCAGAACACCAAGAGCTTAGCCGATAAAAATGTCGTATCTCCCAACGAACTTGCTATGGCGAAAGCAAAACTGGAGCAAGCCAAGGCGGCTTCCGCAATTGCCAAACTGCACCTTTCTTTTACAGAAATAAGAGCACCATTTGATGGTACAATTGACCGTATCCCGCTAAAATTAGGAAGTTTGGTGGATGAGGGCGAGCTACTGACAAGTCTTTCCGACAATAGCCAAATGCTGGTATACTTCAATGTGTCAGAACCAGAGTACCTGAATTATCAGACAAACGTAAGTAAACGCGGAGATACCCATGTTGGATTATTGCTTGCCAATAACGAATTGCTTCCAGAACATGGTGTGGTTGAAACCATAGAGAGTGAATTTGACAGCGAAACTGGCAACATTGCCTTTAGGGCGAGATTTCCAAATCCCAATCGATTATTGAAACATGGTGAAAGTGGTAAAGTCGTTATGAATTTTCCATTGAAGCAGGCATTGATTATTCCCCAAAAGGCAACCTACGAGTTACAGGACCGGAAATATGTTTATGTCGTGGATAAAGCGGGCAAGTTAAAAGCGCGTTATATTACAATTAGCAATTCCCTTCCTGATCTTTATGTGGTCAGCAGTGGACTTCAAAAAGATGATAAATTCCTATTGGACGGTATACAGAAAGTGAAAGAGGATGAAAAGATCAACTACAGCTTCGTTCAGCCTAAAGATGCCATTTCTAATTTGAAGTTAAAAACAGAATAAATCTCCATACTCTTAAATTACTATGTTTAGTCGTTTTATAAATAGACCTGTACTTTCGATTGTTATATCGCTGATCATTGTGTTTCTGGGGGTTCTTTCGATGGTACAACTTCCAGTAACTCAATTTCCATCCATATCGCCACCTAAAGTAAACATTACAGCAGAATACCCGGGTGCGAATGGGGAACTCATGATAAAATCTGTTATCATTCCGCTTGAGCGCGCCATCAATGGGGTTCCTGGAATGAAATATATGGCTTCAGATGCCGGTAACGATGGTGAAGCCAGCATACAGGTGGTATTTAATCTAGGTACAGATCCAAATCAAGCTTCATTGAACGTGCAGAACCGCGTGGCTTCTGTTGTTAATAAGCTTCCACCTATCGTTGTACGCGAGGGGGTGAAAATTACAAGGGAAGAATCCAATATGTTGATGTATATCAACCTCTATAGCAAGGATAAAGACCTTGATGGAAACTTTATGTATAACTACGCCGATATGAATATCGTTTCAGAATTGAGACGTGTAGACGGTGTTGGGGTCGCGAATATTCTTGGAACACGGGAATTGGCGATGCGGATCTGGTTAAAACCTGATCGCATGACCGCCTATAAAATATCCGCTGAGGAGGTAATGAAAGCTCTGTCAGAGCAAAGTTTGGAAGCATCTCCAGGCAAGGCCGGCGAGTCTTCCGGGATTACTTCACAGTCTTTTGAATATGTCCTGAAATATCCGGGGCGTTTCACAACAACAGAAGGCTATGGTAATATCGTATTACGAACAAATGCAAACGGTGAAATGTTGCGCTTGCGCGATGTTGCCGATATTAAATTTGGATCCGCCATGTATGATATTTATTCTACATTGAATGGGAAGCCCTCTGCCGCTATTGTCCTGAAACAATCCTATGGTAGCAATGCTTCTCAGGTAATCCAGGATGTTAAAAATAAAATGAAGGAACTAAAGTCTTCTTTTCCGAAAGGACTGGATTACGAAATCAGTTATGATGTTTCTAAATTTTTGGATGCTTCCATGGAAAAAGTTATCCATACCTTAATTGAAGCCTTTATACTGGTGGCGATTGTTGTCTTTTTATTCCTTGGGGACTGGCGGTCTACCTTGATTCCAACCATTGCCGTACCGGTTTCCTTAGTGGGATCATTCCTGTTTATGCAGTTTTTTGGTATCACAATCAACCTGATCACACTGTTTGCCCTGGTATTGGCGATTGGTGTCGTTGTGGATGATGCCATTGTGGTCATCGAAGCCGTACACGCCAAGATGGAGGAACTGCATATTTCAGCCTATAAGGCAACGAAGAAAGCGATGCATGAAATCAGCGGTGCTATTATCGCTATTACATTTCTGATGGCGGCCGTATTTATTCCTGTTGCCTTTATGTCGGGGCCTGTCGGTATTTTTTATCGCCAGTTCTCCATCACGATGGCGACATCTATTATCCTTTCCGGTGTAGTTGCATTGACGTTGACACCAGCGTTGTGTGCGATTATGCTTAAGAACAATCATGGAAAACCTCGTAAGAAATCCATCGTAGACAAATTTTTGGATGCGTTCAATAGATTGTTTGATAAGATGTCCAACAAATATGTTTTCTTACTGAAAGGTATCGTTGACAAGCGTCTCTTTACTTTTGTGGTATTGATCGGATTCTGTATTGGCGCCTACTTTTTAAATAATTCCGTGCCAGCGGGCTTTATTCCAAACGAGGATCAGGGGATGATTTATGCCATTATCCAAACACCACCGGGATCGACCTTAGAACGGACAAATCTGGCCGCTCAAACTTTGCAGAAGGAGGCGGAGGACATCGATGGTGTACAATCCGTTTCTTCATTGGCCGGTTACGAAATATTGACTGAGGGAACCGGTGCGAATACCGGAACCTGTCTGATCAATTTAAAAAGTTGGGAAGAGCGTAAGGAATCCTCGCAGGAAATTATCGAACAGCTGGAAAATGCAGCGAAAAATATCCCTGGGGCTTCCATCGAGTTTTTCCAGCCACCAGCAGTACCGGGATATGGTGCCGCAGGGGGATTTGAGTTGCGGCTTTTGGATAAAGCGGGCTCCGGTGACTATAAAAAAATGGAGACCGTAAGTAGGGATTTTGTCCGTGAATTGAATAAACAACCGGAGTTGTCCTCAGTTTTTACATTTTACAGTGCGAGTTTTCCGCAGTACATGCTCCATATCGACAATGATATGGCTCAATTAAAAGGGGTGACTATTGACAATGCACTGAATACGCTTTCTACGTTGGTGGGGAGTAACTACGAAACCAATTTTATTAAGTATGACCGGCAATATAAGGTCATGGTTCAGGCATTACCGCAGTATCGGGCTCTTCCTGAAGATATCTTGAAATTATATGTGAAAAACGATAAGGATGAGATGGTGCCTTTTTCGGCTTTTATGCATATGGAAAAGGTATATGGACTCTCCGAGATCACGCGGCACAATATGTACATGGCTTCTGAAATTTCAGGTTCTGCTGCTCCTGGATATAGTAGCGGTGAGGCTATTGAAGTAATCAATGCTGTCGCTGCGAAAACCTTACCACAGGGCTATGGTATTGATTGGGCTGGTATCTCCAAAGATCAGGTGGGACGTGGTAATCAAGCTATCTATATCTTTTTGATCTGTTTAGGCTTTGTTTATCTTATTCTTTCAGCACAATACGAGAGCTTTATCATGCCATTTGCGGTTCTGTTATCATTGCCAATTGGTATTTTTGGAGCCTTTTTCCTGCTCAAAGTTTTGGGACTGGAAAACAACATCTATGCACAGGTGGCCTTGGTCATGCTCATTGGATTATTGGGTAAGAACGCGGTTTTAATTGTTGAGTTTGCCACACAACGACATGCGCAGGGACTCAGTATCATCGAAGCAGCTTTGGAAGGAGCCAAGGTGAGATTTAGACCTATCTTAATGACATCATTTGCGTTTATTGCAGGTTTGATTCCATTGGTAATGGCTTCTGGGCCAGGAGCGATCGGCAACCGGACCATTGGTACCGCAGCGGCAGGAGGGATGTTGTTTGGAACTGTCTTTGGTATCCTTGTCATCCCGGGTCTCTATTTTATTTTTGGAACAATCGCTTCCAAACGTAAACTTATCAAACATGAAGATGAAAATCCATTAACTGAAGAAATCGATAACAATGGCTAGTCAAATAAATAAATATTGGGTAGTAGGGGTTTTGCTGTCCGCAGCAATGACAGGCTGTAAGGTTCCTAAAGCGACTCAGATTCAGGAAAACAAGCAAGTGCCACAGCAATTTGCTGAAGCACTTGCACAGGATACAACGAATTCGGCCAATATGAAGTGGCGTGATTTTTTTAGTGATCCTAATTTAGTTGCTTTAATTGATACGGCATTAAAAAATAACCAGGAGCTGAATGTGACCTTGCAAGAATTGGCTATTGCCAAGAATGATATCTTACTGCGAAAAGGTGCATTGAAGCCGAGTGTGGGTTTACGTGCCGGTGGCGGTGTGGAGAAGGTCGGACGTTATACAAGCCAGGGAGCTGGGGATGCCAGCACAGAGATCGCACCAGGGAAGGAAATGCCCGATCCACTGGGTGATCTAAAGATAGGTGCCTATGCAAGCTGGGAAATCGACGTCTGGAAAAAACTAAAAGATTCTGAACAGGCGGCATTGAACAGGTATCTTGCTACGGTGGAAGGTAAAAACTTTGTTCTGAGCAGTCTTATCGCTGAGGTTGCGCGATCTTACTATGAATTGTTGGCTTTGGATAACCAGCTAACGATTATCAAACAGAATATCGAGTTGCAGGACAATGCGCTGGAGGTCATAAAATTACAAAAGCAGGCAGCCCGTGTGACAGAACTTGCTGTTCAAAAATTTCAGGCAGAAGTGTTAAAAACCAAAGGAATGGAATTTGAGACACGCCAGCAGATTAAGGAAACTGAAAACCGAATTAATTTCCTTTTAGGACGTTTTCCTCAGGAAATCAAACGCGATAAAAGTAGCTTCGTGGATATGGTACCTGCGAAAGTACAAACGGGGATACCGAGTCAACTCCTGAGCAATAGGCCTGATATCCGTGAGGCTGAATATGAACTTGCTGCTGCAAAATTGGATGTACAGATTGCGCGGAAAGAATTCTATCCTTCTCTGGAAATATCAGCTGCGCTGGGTTTGCAAGCTTTTAAACCATCCTATCTGTTTAAAATGCCCGAATCAATGTTGTACAACATAATAGGAGAGTTGGCAGCTCCGCTGTTAAACAAAAATGGATTGAAAGCGGAATTCAATACTGCAAATTCGAAGCAGATACAGGCGGTTTATAATTATGAGAAAGCAATTTTAAATGCCTATTTGGAAGTGTCTACCCAACTGTCTAATATTGAAAACCTTGGCAAGAGTTATGATTTCAAAACCAAGGAAGTTGAAGTGCTCAATAATTCCGTGACGGTATCAGACGATCTGTTTAAGTCGGCACGTGCTGATTATATGGAAGTGCTGATGACACAGCGCGATGTATTGGATTCAAAACTTGAATTGATAGAAACTAAGAAGCAACAGCTTAATACGGTTGTTAATATCTACAAAGATTTGGGAGGAGGCTGGAAATAAGTTGTTTGTTTGAATGGACCCTGCTAGGCGGGGTCCTCTTTTTTTTGTATCAATGCGATGTAATTCGATAGGCTCTGCTTAAATTAATTCTTGTGAAAATCGAATTAATGCTTATTTTTAATGTATATTAATACATCTTATTTAACTGTTTTATGGAATCACAAGAGTATTTACTTGTTAACGATGAGACTGAAAGGGGCATTTTCTACAAAAAAACTTATCTTCACGTAGCCCTTTCTATTTTAGCATTTATCGTTTTAGAAACCCTATTGATAAAATTAGTTCCTTATGATTTTATTGTATGGATGGTCAGTGGGAAGTTTATTTGGTTGTTTCTCCTCGGATGTTTCTGGTTGGGAGCTTCATTGTCTTCTCGATGGACATTAGCGCAGAGCCGTCAGACCCAGTATCTTGGACTGGCATTTTACATTGTATTGGAAGCTATTATTTTCCTGCCAATGATTTTTATTGCCGCTTCGATGACTGATGGTGCGGGAATGCTTTACCAGGCAAGTATAATGACGCTGGCCTTGTTTACAGCACTTACAGCAGTTGCTTTTATGTCAAACAAGGATTTCTCTTTTCTGAAAAACATCCTTGTTATTGGTGGCTTCCTGGCATTGGGTACCATTGTCGCGGGCGCATTATTTGGATTTCAATTGGGACTTTGGTTTTCTATCATCATGGTGTTGATTGCTTCAGGAAGCATTTTGTACCAAACGCAAAGTCTGAAATATAATTACGGCAATGAACAATATGTAGGGGCTGCATTACAGCTATTTTCCTCTATTATGTTGTTGTTTTGGTATATTTTACGTATTCTGATGAGTCGTCGTTAATTCAATTCGTTTTTTGAAGAAAAGGTATTTAAAGATCATTTGATTATGCTTTAAATACCTTTTTTTATGATGTATGAAGCTATTTCAAGACATCTTTTAAGTTTTTGAGCCCTTGATCAAAATCCTTGTCCATATTCATAAATAGGCTCATTAGATTCCAGGGGTAAGGTGATTTGCCGGTAATGCCCCAGGTTACCGCTGTCTGATTGGGCGATATTTCCTTCAGCGTAAAATATCCTTTTGACGGTTCGCCGAATCCAAAGTCAAGCGATGTTTCGATCGTTTCTCCATCTACGATGCGCGTAATGGTTTGTGAACCTTTTCCAACTTTCTCGCCATCCCAGCTGTATTTAAATCCAACCTGACCATCGGTGCCCTGCTCGGATTTCTTCATTTGTGGATCGGAAAGTTGCCATACCCCAAAGTGATCTTGATTTCGAAGCATTTTTACATAGTTAAAAACCTCCTGTTTGGGTTTGTCAATGGTAATCTCACTTTTTGCATCAAAATCCTTAGGAACAAAAAGTGCCACAATCAGGGGGATGGCAATGAGAATAACCAAAACAATTAAAATTTTTTTAACGATTTTCATTTTTCTGCGTTTAATTGGTTTAATAAACTTTTTTCGGATTAAAGATAGCTGATTAATGTGATTTGTGGGATGGTAGATTTGAGATTTTATCGACTGGTTGTTTTAAACGAAAACGGGGCCGTTCGCGTTAGACTGACCCCATTTTTATAGATTCATTTACATCCTGCTTGTCGGGAGCCATTGAATTCGCATCCTACTGAATATGTCCCTGGTTTACCTACTTCAATAATTCCAAATGTGTGCTTATGCCAATTCTATTCCATGAATTGATTGTGATAATAGCGATGATGATCTGTGCAAGTTGTTTTTCGTCAAATAGTTTCTTCGCTTTTTGATAAGTTTCCTCCGTCAGGCCCTGTTGATGAATTAGGGTAATCTCCTCAGTCATCTCCAATAAAACCTGTTCTTCGGCATTAAATAATTCGGTCTCACGCCAGGCGTTCAGCAAGAATATACGCTGAGGAGTTTCACCATACTTTAATGCATCTTTGGTGTGCATGTCAAGGCAAAAAGCACATCCATTAATTTGGGATGCTCTTATTTTAATAAGCTCTTTCTGGATAGGTGTAAGAAAGATATTAGTAAGGTAGGTTTCTAAACCCATCATCGCTTTATAAGCTGTTGCATCTACTTTTGCAATATTTAATCGTGCTGTCATTGTTTTATATTTTGATACTACAAAGTTGCAGGAAAGATTGAATAATAAACTTAAACTGGTTTAAGAAAGCAAATGTCAAATTAACATCTGTTAAATCTAACCAACGCATATAGTTACGGACGAACTTCTTATTCTGAAATAATCAGGTAATAATTGTCAGGATCCCGGAGGATAAACTGATTTCTTAATGAATTTTCATTGTAGTGAATTTCTTTTTCGAACGTAGCATCGAGTTTGGTCGCATTTTCAAACACTTCCTGGAGATTATCTACCCGAAAAAATAGGATTAGACCATTTCCGGCGTTTTTGGGTTGGAGCATGGTCGGATGTGCGTGTTCACCCCATTTGTGAAGGCATAAAATTACATTGTTTTCAACTGTTAGAATTTCAAAAGTCTCGCCACCATGTTCGCTGGTACAACCTAGCAATTGCTGGTAAAAGGTCGAGCTTTTTGAAACACTTTCTACAGCGATTATTGTTTCTGTTCTCACCATTGGTTTATTTTTTGGTATTATAATTTATTCCTAGGCCTGCATATAGCTATGCAGACTTAGGAATTAACAAGCAAAACAGGGATTCGGTTTTGCAAACGATTCAATTTATACGATTTGATCTGTTAATCAAATAGGCTCAGATGTTTGGCATTCACCAGATCTAGGATCATATGATAACCTGCAAGTGAGTTGCCGTGTTGGTCTAAAGCCGGACTGAAAGCACCTATTCCCATATTACGGGGGACACTGACAGTGATTCCTCCACCCACACCGGATTTACTCGGTAGCCCAACCGTACGGGCATATTCACCACTGAATTCGTACATGCCTGCAATCAGCATTTGTGACTGAATAAGCTGTGACAGATTAGGATCTTGAAATTGTTTGTTTCCATCATAACGGACACAGTGATTGGCAAAAAAATAACCTATTTTCGCAAGATCTTCCACGGTGATTTCGATGGAACATTGTTTAAAGTAATTATTGAGCTTTTCTTCCCCTTCACCATCAATTAACCCACTATTTCGCATAATGTAAAACATACCGCGATTCCTATGACCAGTTTCTCTTTCAGAGTTATATACCGCATGGCTATAATCTATCTGTTCATTGTTTGTAATGAAACGTATCATCTTAAGGATTTTAGCAAAGGGTTCTTCAGCATTTCCTTTAATAAGGGCGGTGGTCAATATAGCACCTGCATTCATCATAGGATTAAGTGGTTTACCCATTGTTTCTAAATTGCCAAAGTGATTGAAAGGTTTGTCGGTTCCAAAATATCCCATTTTCTCAAAAACAGCTTTTTCACCATTCTCCTGTACCGCAATCATTAGCGCAATTATTTTTGATATACTTTGGATCGTAAATTTTTGATGTATATCTCCGGCACTTACCAGAGTACCATCGTTATTTACAACAGATAGTGCAATGGATTGTGCATTTGCTTTGCCCAGTTCTGGAATGTAATCTGCTACTTTTCCCAGTTTAAAGCGCTGACTATTTTTTTCAAGAATGCTATTTAATGTTGCTTGATCTATCTTTTTTGCATCCTTTACTGTTGCGGTACTTGTCGTCTGCTGCGCCTGGCACACATCTATTCGCCCTGTATAGCTTAGGACAAGTAAAGCTGTTATCAAACCAAAAGTTCTATTCATGTCTTCAATCTATTTATGAAAGTCCAAAGATAGGAAAGTATCGATACTTTAGCTGTTCGAGGGTGCGGGATCAACATTCCAGCCCGAAAGTATGTCACCATAGAAAAAGAAAGTCACATAGAAGTTTTTGTTACTGACCTTATCCTTTACAAGATATTTTTTTGTGACATCGTATGCGTCAACTTGCTTATACTTAGATAATACCACAGGATTTGCTGCCGGATTTTCCGCTTTTACCATGTCTTGAATTTTTTGGGTGATCAATTTCATGATCCCAGCTTTCTTAAAAGGATCGTTTTCTACCTTATTGGTTGAAATACGAGGTAAGGTTCCATTATTTTTTTCTTTTTTGGATTTAGCGGCTGTCGTATAGGCTCTGAAGCGCTCTTTAATCTTTGGATCTTGGAGACTGTGTATGGTGAAAATAGAGATTCCCTGAGCACCATTATTTAAAGCCTCATCCATATCGACAAACATTTCATCATTGTTTTTAGCCATCAATCCACAGTACAAAGTGGTATTCGCAGCCTTATCTCTGACATTTTCTAGGGTACAATCTTTTATAAAGCTTGGATCCTCGGTGTAAAAGTTGCTATATACCATAGGGAATACAACGTCCAGTTTCCATTTACCCCAATCTTGACGAACCATTCTTGAAGCCATTTTTGGTGTAGGAAAAGGCGAGGCTGCCATAGTCTTTCCATGGCTGTGGACAACTTCAGCAATCATATTAGCGATGTCAGTGATCTGGTCACAACGAAACTGTCTCCATTTTAGATCTTTTGAAGGATCTTTTTGTGCCCTGGGATCATAACCATATTGTTTCTTAAATTTTTCTATGGCAATGGGGTGATATCCATAATCCCATGCTGGGTATTCGCGATCTTGAACGATATTATACTTTGGCCACAAAGTGGTTGGTAATACAACATCTACATAGCGGTTGTAGTCTATTGATATACCATCGAGACCTTCAACTTCGCAATAAGACTGGATTTTTTGTTTAATATACTCTTTCACTCCTGGTACAACGGGTGATAAGAATTTGTAGTAGCCAACATACGCAGTGGTATCAGCCAGACTTTTTCCATTTCTATTGACACTAAACCAGTCTGGATGTTCTTTTAGGATCTTGTCCCGATCATGTTCCAGGTTCATCGTCCAAAGCCAGGCGATCACCTGTATTCCATATTTCTTTGCAATAGGAATGGCGACTCTATATTCATCCGGACTGGCTGCATTTAACATGACCCCATCAATACCAAGGTAATTCATCTCACGGCAGATGGAATCAAAATTTGTGGTTGGATTATAATCCAGCCAAGTCCAAAACATTGCTGGCTTCTCCCGCTCCGCTGCTTTGGAGACAGGAATGAAAAACCCATAGATAATTAGTACTAGGCAAATACAGCATTTTCTGATTAGTTGTTCTTTCATATGATTTATTGATTCTAAAATTATCTATAATTTGTTCTTTGGATGTTTAGTATTTGTTTCAATCTTGAAATTTTTACTAATT